>OCTW011602658.1_pt1 | contig 30014 bp, 20 predicted proteins | sample 1539671 | NCBI WGS metagenome assembly OCTW01 (sample SAMN02144230, study PRJEB22623) | gut metagenome | biome: sheep rumen | host: Ovis aries | place: New Zealand | reverse complement strand
TGGCTATCACTAACAAAACTATCGTCTAAACTCCCAAACTCCTAAACTCCTAAACTCCAAAAGAAAGTGAGCTTGCGAAACTTGAATAATATTCTATTATAATCGGTCCTCTGTCGTTGCGGACAGTGCGCCAGCCGCTCCCCTCCCTTCAAGGGGAGGGGTTGGGGGTGGGGTCTGTATATCCTTTTACGCAGAAAATATACGCAGAAAATATCCTTTTACGCAGAAAGAGTCAGAGACCCCACCCCCAACCCCTCCCCTTGAAGGGAGGGGAGCGGCTGCGCACTGCCAGCCACGACAGGAATCTCTCGTCACGTCGTGACGGCATGGCGTCACGACGTGACGTCATGAAAGCACGCCGTGACGTCATGGCGTCACGGCGTGCCGAAAGTTTTCCGGGGCGGAGCGGGCGCCTACTGACCCAGCAGCGTGGCGATGACGCGGCCTATGTCGGTGATGGTGACGCTGCCGTCGAAGTTGACGTCGGCGGCCGTCTCGTCGAAGCCGGCGGGACGCGTGCCGAGGATGTGGTCGCGCATCACGCCGACGTCGCTGACGCTGACGGCGTCGTCGACGTTGGCGTCGCCCATCTCGATGACCTTCGCGAAGGCCTGGCTATAGGCCTTGCCCTCCACCTGAGCCTTCGTGCCGTAGGGCACATAGAGGCGCATGTCGTCGGGGCAACCGGCGAAGGCATCTTGCGAACCGGTCACCGAGGCACTGCGCAGGATGACCTTGCGCAGGCCGGTGCAGTCGGCGCAGGCCTGTGTCAGGAAGGCCGACACGTTGTACTTGGTGCGGCCATAGCTGACGGTGGCTGGAATCATGATCGTGCCTGCATACTTGCCGACCGGCCGTGGCATGACTTGGGCGGTTTTGTTGCTGGAGCTGAGCGCGAAGTAGACGCCGTTCACCTCCACCCAGTTGAGCGTAATGGTCAGCGTCAGCGTGTAGCTGGCCGTGGCCGAGGTGTAGTGGGCGGTCTCGGCCGACGTGGCTGTGATCGTCGTGGTGCCGAACGAGCGGAACGTCACGGCGCCGGTATTGGCATCGACCTTGGCCACCGACTCGTCGGAGCTGCTGTAGGTGACCTTCATGCTGCTGTGGCTCTTGCGCAGGGTGGGCTGCACGAACGGAGTGTTCGAGGAGGAGGCCGTCACCGCCGTCTGGCTGAACGACATCTCGGCCGTGTTCTTCTTGTAGACGGCGCGCACGGTGACGTTGTTGGCCGACATGTATGTCGTGCGGTTACCGTATGTCGGACTGGACGACGGGCCCATTCCGCCAGTTTCCTCAATGTCGTATTGGTCGCGCAACAGGTTGCTGGCATCTTCGACCACCTCCCAGTGGAGGAAGTCCTTCCGCCACTGGTCGTCGGGCTCCAGCCGGATGGGCACGCCGCCACGCACTTGCAGCTTGCTGCTCGTGTTCGCGTCGGGCACGTAGGTGTTTCTGACAAAGGTGCCGGTCGTGGCTACGCCGTCAATCACAGTCAGCGTGTACTTCGCGGGCGTCTTCTTGACTTTGCAGGTCATGGCCATCTCGGGTGAGGAGAGGTAGATGGTTTCTCCGTTTGCGTCGGTCGCATAGAAGTCAAACGTCAGGTGACTTTCATAGTCTTCCACAATATCCTTCGGCGTGACGGTGAGCGTCAAGCCGTCGAAGCTCGCGTCCGCCAGACAGTTTTCCTCCATGGCATAGGTAAGGGCCTGGATTTCGTTTCTGCCTACTGACCTGAAGGTGATGGTCTGCGAGGGGACGGGGTCGCCATAGGTCCACTCGAAGTAGAGCCTGGTCTTGTCGGGCTTCAGCCTGTAGTCGGGGCCGCTGTAGTCGGTGAGGCGGGTCTCGATGTGTGTCTCGTCACGCTCGCAGACACGCTGCTCCATGCCCTTCACCCTCGTCGTGGCCTCACGCACCACTTCCCAGTCGCCCCATTCATGGTCGTAGGCTTCTTCGCGCTCGCCCTTCTGGACAAGCTTGTTGCAATACTTGCAATAGAGGTCGTCGTCGTAGCCGGCTCGGGTGCAGGTGGGGGGATTCGTAGCATCTACCCATTTCTGGTAATCAGGCCATACTTTTCCAGGATTAGCCGTATATATCTTGTTCTTGTCGTGCAAGCCATGGCGGAGGGGCGTCTTCTCACTCTTGACGGTCTCGCCGCAGCGATTACAAATGAATTCTCCCGTGTAACCATGTTTTGCTTCGTTGGGATAATTATAGAATCCACTTCCATAATATATCGTGCAGTACTCCACGACTTCGGTGCCTGCGATGGGCGTGCTGGGCAGGTCGTGGCCGAGGGCGGGGATGCGAGCGCCTTCCACCAGTACGGTTTCGCAATCAGCGCAGAGCGTGTGCGGCTCGTGTCCGCTGCTGGTGCAGGTGGGCTCCACGCGATCGGTTTGCTTCGTGTTGCCCGTGTGGTTGCACTCTTCGGTGACGGCAAAAATGGTGGCCGGGCCGTCGGGCATCGTGAATTTCCATGCTCTTGGCAAGGTTTGGAGACTGAAGGTGAGTCGGGGCAGGTCGATGCTACTGCGGCCGCCGTCCCAAGGAACGTTCTCTTCGCCGATAGCGCTTACGCCATCCGCCCAGCTCTTGAACTTCTGGGGCTTGTTGTTATAGCTCGTCGCCATGGCTGCCTTCGGGTCGTATTCGATGATAATCGTCTGCCCCGCGGTGGCATAAGCGGCAGGCGTGGTTTTTGAATAGGTTCGTGTTCTTATGTCATACCGCGTATGATAGGCCGTGCCGCCTGCTATCATGATAGGCCAGGTGTCGTAGGGATAGAGCTGTCGTTCCATGTAGTAGCATATCTCGCAGTAGCGCTCTATCTTTCCGGCGATGGTGTCGGTGCCCTGAATCTTGGCATGCCTTGTGTTTTCAAACATGCTCCAGACGTGCGGCTCGGTCTTCTTCTCATTGCAGCCCTTGCACTTGGCGGTGTGCGACGCAGGTCCGCGGGTGCCCTTCGCCGGGTCGTCGTATTCGGCCCACCAGTCGTGCACGTGCGGCAGCTTGTCGGACTTCACGGTCTTGTAGTAGCCGCAGGCGGAGCAGATGAGCTTGTTCTCGCCCTTACGCGTCTCCGTGGCCGGGGTGACGACCTCGGTCTGGTCGAAGACGTGGTCGGCACGCTCGTCGGGGCCGGCGAGGCCGCACTTGCAGACGAACCAGTGCTGCGTGACGCTGTACTTCGCGATGTCGAACGAGTGGACGTGGTCGGGCTCCACCTTCGGGATGACCTCGGTGTTCTTGTACGAGCAGTCCATGCACTGCTGCTCGCGCAGGCCGGTGTCGGTCGAGGTGGCCGGGCGGACGAGCGTCCACTCCGCGAAGCGGTGCTTGGACGTGCTCTTCACGGCATTGCCACAGCCGAGACAACGGTTCTCGTGCGTCTCGCTGTCCTTTTCCACGTAGTGACCGAATACATGCTGCGCATTGGCATAGACGGTATTGGTGGTGACACTGCCCTTAGCGTTGCTCACGACACAATAATATTTGTGATAGTTCAGCTTCTCGCAGTCGTCGTGATAGACATACACTTTCAGAGTCGGTGTCTCTGCCCCCTCTGTTGTCTGGAAGTCGAAAAGCTCATTGGGCGCATTTGAGCCGTACTGCTCGTACCAATGGTATGTCAGGCCTTCGCCGCCGGCCTTCACCTTGAATGTGGCATAGCGCTCACCGCCTTCGATGTATTGGCTGGTGTTGGTCTTGCCCGTGTAGTCGGTGGGCTGCGTGATGATGTAGGGGCTGCCGTCGGCGGGTGCCTCGACGTAGGAGATGGCGACGATGCCCATCTTGTAGTTGCAGACGGCGCAGTTCACCTGGGCCGTGCCGTTGGTGTGGGTGGCGGCGTTGGGCGCGGTCAGAGTGGTGGGCTCGCCTTCCGAGTGGATGGCCTTGTTCAGGGCTATGCCGCAATCCTCGCAGACGTGCCAGTGGGCGTTGCCGTCGATGCGCCACGCGGTGCCGACGTTCGTGTGGGCGCAGTCGGCATCGTGCTGGCAGAGTTCGAGGCACTGGTCGTCCTCGTAGCACCAGTGCTCGGCAAAGTCGTCGCTCTCGATGCAGAGGTCGTGGTCGCAGCCCATGCTCGATGTATTGTCGGCGCAGCAGTCGAGGCAGAGCTCGCAGATGTCGCAGCGGTCCACGGCTTCGTAGCAGTCGCCGCACTGGTCGCAGATGAAGTGGCCGTCGGCATCGTCGTTCGCGGGGCAGACATCGTGCTCGCAGTGCTCGCGGCAGTCCTCGCAGAGGCCGCAGTATTCGCAGAGCTCGCTCTCGTCGAAGCATTCGCCGCAGTCGGGACAGACGTGGTCGTCCCAGTCGGAGCCGTCGGGACAGAGCTCGTGCTCGCAGTGATAGTCGGTCTGGCAGTTCTGGCAGAGGCCGCAGTATTCACACTCATCATCCTGCGGACACGTGCCGCACTCGGGGCAGAGGTGGTCTTCATACTCGGCCGAGGCGATGCAGTAGCCGTGCTCGCAGCCTTCCGACTCGCTGTGGCTGCGGCAACACTCCTCGCAGAGCTCGCAGTCGGAGCAGATTTCGACGCCTACGCCTTCGGTGCACCGGCCGCATTCCTGGCACTTCCAGTCGTTTTCGTCGCAGCAGTGGATGCAGTGCTCGCCGCCGTCGGCACACCACTGCACCTCGTCGCCGAAGCAGTAGCCGCATTCGGGGCAGTGCTCCTCGTAGGAAGCACAGCTCTCGCAGAGCCCGCACTCCGAGCAGATGTCCTCGTCGCACTTGAAGCACTCGCGGCAGTGGACGAGGTCTTCGGCTGCCGCATTCTCCATGCAGGCCGAGCAGATGGCGTGTTCCACGCAGGCATCGCCCCCTGCGGCATCCGACTCTTCGCCGCCGATGACCATGCAGATGCCGCACACGTCGCACTGCAGTTCGCTGCAGTCCATGCAGTGCTGCTCCGCCATCGAGTATTCGCAGTCGCACGCTACGGCGCCCTCGCCGAACAGCTCGTGGCAATAGGCGCAGGCGGGAATCTGACCGGCATCGGCGAGCTCGTCGGCGCAGTCGTAGCAGACGTATTCGTCGACGAGGTTGTAGATGCCGTCGTGATACTCGCCGTTTTCGATGCATCCGCCACAGTACTGGCAGTGGTGCGCGCGGTAGCAGTCGGCATTGACGTCTTCCGAGCAGCTGCCGCAGTCCGGGCAGAAGAGGTCTTCGGCTGCAGCCTCGGCCTCGGAGGTGCTTTCGGCATAGATGACGTAGTCGCCGCCGCACTCTTCGCACCAGGCGTGGGCTTCGCCCCAGGTGTCGGTCCACTCCCAGTCCCAGAAGGCGTGCGCGCTCAGCGGCAACAGCGAGAGGAACAGGAAGAGCATTGTCCGTTTGATGGTTCTGAATAAGTTTTTTTCCATAATAGTTTATTAATGTTATTAGTTGTCATTTGCCGCTACAAAGTTAAGAAAAATATTCGAAACTGGCTTTGCATAATCGCGCATCGACTTTGCACAATTCGACAAAAGCTTTGCACAATCGCGCATTTGCAATTATGCTGAATCTTTATGCTTTTTCAAGAAAAAGGGGAAAAAGGGGGTCAAAACGCAAAAAACGACGATGGCGGACGCAAAAAACCGCGATTCCATCGAAATACAAGCTCTTGATTTCCGGATTTTTCGGCCGAGGTGCGTTTTTCGGGGGGTCAGGCCGGCAGGTAGCCTTGCCGCCGGAGCTCGTCGGCGACGGCGCAGAGCTCGTCGTACCACGCGTCGCCGAAGCGGCGGCGCAGGGGACCCTCAAGGAAGCGATAGACGGGCAGGTGGAGGCGGCGGCCCAGCTCGCGTCCGCTGCGGCAGATGTCCCACTGGTGGTAGTTCAGTGCGGTGGTGCCGTCGGAGAAGGTCTTCTCACGGATGGGATAGAGGGCGCAGCTGATGGGCTTGGTGAAGTGAGAAGTGAGAAGTGAGAGGTGAGAGGTGGCTGCGCGTTCACGTTGAGAATTGTGAATGGAGGATTGAGAGGTGGCTGCGCGTTCAAGGGCGCAGAGACAACAATTGTTGACGACATGCCCCTTGCCGAGGTCGATGTCGCCGTAGCAGGTGAAGACGCAGTCCTTACCGCCGACGATGCTCGTCACGAGGTCGCCCTCCTGGTCGGTGTAGGCGACACCCTGACGGTCGATGACGCTCTGGGCGGAGGCCGAGAGGTCGGCCCATACGTCGTCGAGGCAGTTCTCGATCTCCATGATCTCGTCGAGGGTGACGGGTGCGCCGGCCTCGCCCTCGATGCAGCAGGCACCGTGGCAGGCGTCGAGGTCGCAGCAGAACTCCTCGGTCAGGAGGTCTGACGAGATGAGGATGTCGCCAATCTGGAGGATGGGAGGTAGGGCTTTCACCATGCGATGGGTTCTATTCCGTTTTGGGTGAGATAGGCGTTGCAGCGCGAGAACTGATGTTGGCCGAACCAGCCGCCGCGGTTGGCCGAGAGGGGCGAGGGATGGACCGACTCGAGGACGAGGTTCTTCTGCTTGTCGATCATATACGCCTTGGAGCGGGCGAAGCCGCCCCAGAGCATGTAGACCAGATGCTGCCGATGGCTTGCCAGGGCCTGGATGGCGGCGTCGGTGAAATACTGCCAGCCGAGGGTGGCGTGGCTGTTGGCTATGTGGGCGCGGACGGTGAGCGTGGCGTTGAGCAGCAGCACGCCCTGGCGGGCCCAGCGGGTGAGGTCGCCCGACTGTGGCACGGGTATGCCGAGGTCCTGCTCGATCTCCTTGAAGATGTTCTGGAGCGACGGGGGGAAGGGCACGCCGGGCTGCACGGAGAAGCTCAGTCCGTGGGCCTGCCCGGGCTCATGGTAGGGGTCCTGCCCGATGATGACCACCTTCACGCGGTCGAAGGGACAGAGGTTGAAGGCATTGAAGATGAGCCGGCCCGGGGGATAGCACGCGCCGGCCGAATATTCCTGGCGGATGCGCTCCGTGAGCTGCAGGAAGTAGGGCTTGCCGAATTCCCCTTGCAGTTGTCGCTTCCACGACTCCTCTATCTTAACGTCCATATAGCAATAAGTTGTAAGTAAGGACGAATGAGTAAAGTTACAGACCCCACCCCCGACCCCTCCCCTTGAAGGGAGGGGAGTAGCTGCGCCGTCCTATGCGTCGGGCAAGGCGGAAGCCGCTCCCCTCCCTTCAAGGGGAGGGGTCGGGGGTGGGGTCTGTGACTAAATCCATTTATACCAAGTTATTATTTAACGCTCTCTTAACGGCTGTTTCAGTCGCTGATGAGGTTCTCGCCGGTCATGTCCTTCGGCTGTTCCAGACCCATGATGTGGAGGATCGAGGGCGCCACGTCAGCCAGACGGCCGTCGCGGACGGTGGCCGAGTTGTTGTCGGTGACGTAGATGAAGGGCACGGGGTTGAGCGAGTGAGCCGTGTTGGGCGTGCCGTCGGGGTTGATGGCGTTGTCGGCGTTGCCGTGGTCGGCGATGATGATGGCCTCATAGTCGTTGGCCTTAGCGGTCTCGATGACCTCGCGCACGCAGTTGTCGACGGCCCAGACGGCCTTGGCGATGGCGTTGTAAACACCCGTGTGGCCCACCATGTCGCCGTTGGCGAAGTTGACGACGATGAAGTCGTACTGCTGGGTGCGGATGGCGGCGCAGAGCTTGTCCTTCACCTCGTAGGCCGACATCTCGGGTTTGAGGTCGTAGGTGGCCACTTTGGGGCTGGCGACGAGGATGCGGTCCTCGCCCTCGAAGGGCTTTTCGCGACCGCCGTTGAAGAAGAAGGTCACGTGGGCATACTTCTCCGTCTCGGCCGTGTGCAGCTGGCGCTTGCCCTGACGCGAGAGGTATTCGCCGAGCGTGTCCTCGACGTTCTCCTTGGGGAAGAGGATGTGGACACCCTGGAAGGAGGCGTCGTAGGGCGTCATGCAGTAGTACTGCAGGCCGGGGACGCGCATCATGCCCTGCTCGGGCATGTCCTGCTGGGTGAGCACGATGGTGAGCTCCTTGGCGCGGTCGTTGCGGAAGTTGATGAAGATGACGACGTCGCCCTCCTCGATCGTGCCGTTGACCGTGGCGTTGTGGATGGGCTTGATGAACTCGTCGGTGACGCCCTCGTCATACGACTCCTGCATGGCCTGGACCATGTCGGTGGCCTGCTTGCCCTCGCCCTTGACCAGCAAGGCATAACCTTGCTGCACACGCTCCCAGCGCTTGTCGCGGTCCATGGCGTAGAAGCGGCCGACGATGGAGGCGATGGCAGCGTCGTTCTTGCGACATTCGGCCTCGACCTGCTCGATGAATCCCTTGCCCGAGTGGGGGTCGGTGTCGCGACCGTCCATGAAGCAGTGGACGAAGGTCTGGTTCTTCAGGCCGTAGTGGCTGCCCACCTCGATGAGCTTGAAGAGGTGCTCCAGGCTTGAGTGGACGCCGCCGTCAGAGCAGAGGCCCATCAGGTGGAGCTTCTTGCCGTTCTCCTTGGCGTAGGTGTAGGCGGCCTTCACCTGCGGGTTCTCCACGATGGAGTTGTCGCGGCAGGCGCGGTTGATCTTCACCAGGTCCTGATAGACGATGCGGCCGGCGCCGATGTTGAGGTGGCCCACCTCCGAGTTGCCCATCTGTCCGTCGGGCAGTCCGACGTCCTCGCCTGAGGCCTGCAGCTGCGAGTGGGCCGAGGTGGCTGTGAGATAATCAAGATAAGGTGTTGGGGTGTTAAAGATCACGTCGCCCCGTCCGTGCTGTCCGATTCCCCATCCGTCGAGAATCATCAGAAGTGCTTTCTTTGCCATAAATATAAATCTATATAATTGATTATTTTCTAAGAGGATGCAAAGTTACGAATTTTGCGCCACATGGCCAAATAATTGAAAGAAAGAATTCCGTGAGGGCAAAAAGAAGAAAGAAATTAGGTGGATAAGAATCAAAAGAAATTGGAATAATTAAGAATAAAGATGGCTCCGAATGGGGAAGGAATTATTCTTATTATTCCAATTTCTTTTAATGATGTCAGTTCCGGGGGGGGCTTTACTTGAAGTCGAAGCCGAGGCGCAGGCCGTCGTAGTTCTTCGACAGGTCGCCGATGGTGCCGAGCGTTGAGTTGCCGCTCAGGGCCGACATGGTCTGCAGCAGCGTCAGCAGCTTGGTCGACTCGAAGAGCAGGGCGATGCCGTCGCTGTTGCGCTTGGCATAGCAGGTCATGTTGAACAGGAGGGTCTGGAGCACCACCTGCGACGTCTTGGCGTCGAACGTGTAGTTGCCGCTGAGCTGCTTGCCGGCGATGACGGCTACGAACGTGCCGTCCTCCTTGAACTGCATCTGCGTGTTCGACGACTTGATGCCGACCTTCTGATAGACGGGCAGCACCTTCTGCTTGATGGTCGTGGCGGCCACCTCGCCGCCGGCCTGAGCCAGCAGGTTGTCGCTGGTGAAGGCCACGCCGGGCTGCGAGTAGGTCCAGGTGCCGATGAGCTGCTGCTGGGTCAGCGTGTTGGTGCCCAGGACGGAGCCGAGCACGTTGCCGATGGTCTGGCCGTTGGTGGCGGCGCCGAGGATGTCGCCCAGGATGCTGCCTGTCGACGTCTGAGTGGTGCCGGTGGTCTGCTGTCCGGCCGTAGCTGCGACGACCTGTCCGAGTGCGGCCAGTCCGGCCGATCCGCAGCTGCTGAGCATCATCGTGCCGGCCGCTGCGATTGCGAAAATTGAAATCTTTTTCATGTTGCTAATTGTTTTAAATGATTTATTTTTTGGTTGAGATAATCCTTGAATCCCTCGTCGCCCAGCACCTCGATGTCCTCGTAGAGGCCCATCACGAAGCGGCCGATGCCGGCATAGGAGCAGACGGGCATGTCGCACAGCCAGTGGTCGGCGTCGCCCTCGATGTCCTCGATGTAGCGTTCGGCCTGCGGATACTCCTCGCGCAGGATCGACGTGGCCAGTCGGCCCATGCGCAGACGGACGGGCATCTGGTGCTCGTCGCTGAACATGAACGGATCGGTGTAGACATGGCGGTGATGGCGCTCATTCGACCACGCGAGATCGTCCAGCAGTTTGACGTCCTGGATGCGCGATAGTTTAAACGTCTTGTTCATTTTCGACGCCAGCTCGTAGCAGCGGATCTCCTGGTTGCCGTTCATGAAGAGGAAGGGCTCGACGGTGCGGTCGCGCGTGGTGTTGCTGTGGGGCGAGGAGTAGCCCACGAGCACGACGGTGCACCGCTGCTTGATGGCGTCGTAGAGGGCCGAGACGTTGTGGGCCACGCGCTCGCGCTGCTCGGCTGAGTCGATGATGTCGAGGTCGTAGAGCTTGTCGAGCTTCTGCATCAGTCGCTGCATCTGGGGCGAGCGGTCGTCGCTGCGCTCCAGGATGCGGCGTATCATGATGGCCTCATCCTCGGTGAGGTGGATGGCGGCATCGAGCTTGCGGAAGAATGGCGAGTTCTTGCTGATGAAATAATACGGCCGACGGTTCTCGACCGTGAAGCCCGCAAAGCGGAAAAAGTCGAGATAATAGTAGAAGTTGCGCCGCGAGATCTCCATCTTGTCGCAGATTTCGGGCACCGTGTAGCGGTGGTTCTCTATCAGCAGGAGCAGCAGGCGCAGCTCGCGCTCCAGTTTGTCGTGTCGCATCAGTTTGTCAATATTTTATCAGAACGGCCCAAAACACCTTTTCTGGAGAAACGGTGCTTCTCGGGGTGAGAAGCGGTGCTTTTTGCCCCGAAAAGCGGCACTTCTCGTAAAAAGGTGTTGATGGGGTCTCATTGCATTGTCAGGATTTTTCTATTCCGCAAAGTCGAACGACAGCTGGCCGTCGCCCAGCAGGTTGAACGTCCGGCGGTGCAGGGGCGTGGGTCCATAGCGCCGGATGGCCTCGCGGTGGGCCGGCGTGGGGTAGCCCTTGTTGTGCTGCCAGTCGTACTGAGGATAGTCGTCGGCCAGCCGCAGCATGTAGTCGTCGCGATAGGTCTTGGCCAGCACCGAGGCGGCCGCGATGGAGAGATACTTGCCGTCGCCTTTTATAATAGTGGTGTAGGGCACGTCCTGCCAGCGCGTGAAGCGGTTGCCGTCGACGATGACGGCCTCGGGCCGCGGCTGCAGCTGGTCGAGGGCGCGGTGCATGGCCAGGATCGAGGCCCGCAGGATGTTGATGCGGTCGATCTCGTCCGGCCCGACGATGCCGACGGCCCAGCTCAGGGCGTCGCGCTCTATCTGCGTGCGCAGCTCGTAGCGGCGGCGCTCGCTGAGCTGCTTCGAGTCGTTGAGCAGCGCGTTCTCGTAGTCGGGCGGCAGGATGACGGCCGCCGCAAAGACGGCTCCCGCCAGACAGCCGCGGCCGGCCTCGTCGCAGCCGGCTTCGGTCAATCCTTCGTAGTAGTGGCTCTTGAGCATATTGGTTTGGCTCTGATTTGGGTGCAAAGTTACTAAAAAATCTTAATTTCCCGCGTTTTTAACACAAAAAGTTTCGTTTGTGAACTTTTTGTGCACTCTAAACTCGTTATTTTGCACCCAGAAAACTTAAATAACTCAATAAAAGGAATACGATTATGACAAACGAAATGATGATCACGGCCCGCAAGCCGGGCCTCTCAAACGAAGTGATGAAGCAAATGGCCGAGCGCCCCCTGGCGGGGCTGACCCGATACTACAGCAACGTCCTGGAGCGGCAGCTGAGCACCCGCCAGACGCTCCTCTTGCTCAATGCCCAGCTGGCTTTCCTGATGACGGTCTTCCCCTCGATGTCGTTCGTCCTGCGCATCCTCTGCCTGACGTGGCTCGTCGGGGCGGTGATGAAGTGCAGGAGGACTATTCTAAATGAAAGATGAGAAATGAAAGATGAAAGATATGATTAGACTCTTTAGATGAAAAATGAAAGATGAGAAATGAAAGATATGATTAGACTTTCTCGGTCATTATCAGGAGAAAAGTCTAATCATATCTTTCATTTCTCATCTTTCATTTCTCACCTAGAACATCCTCGCCACCCGTCGGATGCCCTCGACGAGGGCGTCGATCTCCTCCTTCGTATTATATAGGGCGAAGGAGGCGCGGACGGTGCCCGTCACGCCCAGGCGCATCATCAGCGGGTGGGCACAGTGGTGGCCCGTGCGCACGGCGATGCCGAGGCGGTCGAGCAGCGTGCCCATGTCGAGGTGGTGGATGTCGCCGACGAGGAAGCTCACGACGGCGTCCTTCCGCTCAGCCTCGCCGAAGAAGCGCATGCCGGGAATCTGGCGCATCTGCTCCATCGCATAGCGCGTCAGCTCCTGCTCGTGGGCCGCGATGTTGTCGAGCCCGAGGCGCTCCATGTAGTCGATGGCCGTGGCCAGGCCGTGGGTCGCCACGTAGTCGGGCGTGCCGGCCTCGAACTTCAGCGGCGCGTGCTCGAAGGTGGTGCGCTCCCAGCTGACCTGGTCGATCATCTCTCCCCCACCCTGATATGGCGGCAGGCGCTCCAACCATTCCTCCTTGCCGTAGAGCACGCCGATGCCCGTCGGCCCGTACATCTTGTGGCCGCTGAAGCAGAAGAAGTCGCAGTCCATCGCCTGCACGTCGATCTTCATGTGCGGCGCGCTCTGCGCCCCGTCGATGAGCACGGGAATGCCCCGCTCATGCGCTATCCTGATGACCTCCTCCACGGGATTCACTGTCCCCAGCACATTGCTCACATGGCAGAGGCTGACCAGCCGCGTCCGCTCCGTCAGGTATGTTGCGATGCCCTCTGTTCCCGTTCGGTGTGCTGCGAAGTCCGCTGTTCCTGTTCGGTGTGCTGCGAAGTCCGCTGTTCCCGTTCGGTGTGCTGCGACATTGTCGCAGCATATCTCCCCCCGGTCATTGATCGGCAGATGCCGCACGACGATGCCCCGCTTCGAGGCCTGCAGCTGCCACGGCACGATGTTCGAATGGTGCTCCATGTCCGTGACGAGCACCTCGTCGCCCTCGCGCATCTGGCTCTCGCAGAACGTCTGCGCCACCAGGTTGATGGCCTCCGTCGTGCCGCGGGTAAAGACGATCTCGTTCGTCGACCGCGCATTGATGAAGCGGCGCACCCGCTCGCGGGCCGCCTCGTGCAGGTCGGTGGCCTGCTGCGAGAGGTAGTGGACGCCGCGGTGCACGTTGGCATTCACGTTCAGGTATTCCTCGCGCATGGCGTCGAGCACGCACAGCGGCTTCTGCGTCGTCGCAGCATTGTCCAGATAGACCAGCGGCCGGCCGTACACCTCACGACTGAGGATGGGGAAGTCCTCGCGGACCTTATTGACATCGTAGCTCATGGTTCGTTTCATTTAAAGTTCCACGGCGTCCCAGCCATAGTCCTGATAGTAACTGACGTTGAGCCCTCGACGGCTGACATATTCCTTCAGCTGCTCCTTGCGGGCGGCATCGCGCACGTCCTGACTGGCGTGCATCCGCTCGTAGACATCGAAGTGCTGGCCGAAGATGCGCTTCGCACTGGGCAGGAAGCCTGCGCCGTCGGTGGTCTGCTCGAAGGCGGTCACCACGGGCTTGCCGTCCTGCATCCTGATGGTCATCCGGCCGGAGTGGTTGCCGCCCGAGACGGTCTTCAGCGTGTCGCCTGCCACGCGGTACCAGTCCACCCAGCAGTCGCACCACACCTGTGCCTCGTCGCCGTTCTCCTCACCTGCCACGATCATCAGCGTCGGGACGCACAGCTCGCCCTGCAGGTAGTGGGCGCCGATCTCCCGCACCAGATAGTCGCCCATGGCATCGCGCACGGCCTGCTCCTTGCTGCAGCTACTCTCTTCCTTGTTTCCACAGGCGGCCATCGTCAGGGCGGCCATGGCAATGATTACAAATCTTTTCATCACGAGTGATCAATAATTTTCTGCAAAAGTACAAAAAAATCCCGACCTGGACTTGTTTTTTGCCGAAAAAGCGTCACGACATGAGAAAAACGGGGCCTGCAACGCAGGCGTTTCCCGTTTTTGCGTGTCTATCAATCCCTGACGCGGAGTGCCCGCATGGCGTTGAGGACGGCCAGGACGGTGACGCCGACGTCGGCGAAGACAGCCATCCACATCGTGGCCAGGCCGCAGGCGGCGAGCACGAGGACGAGCACCTTGACGCCGATGGCAAACCAGACGTTCTGGCGGGCGATGGCCTGCGTGCGGCGGGCGATGCGGATGGCCAGCGCCACCTTCTGCGGCTGGTCGTCCATCAGCACCACGTCGGCCGCCTCGATGGCGGCGTCGCTGCCCAGTCCGCCCATGGCGATGCCCACGTCGGCCCGGGCCAGCACGGGGGCATCGTTGATGCCGTCGCCGACGAAGGCTGTCGCGGCTTGCGACTTGATGGCCTCAAACTGCTCAACCTTATCGTCAGGCAGCAATCCCGCATGATAGTCACTGATGCCGAGGCCGTCGGCCACACGGCGGGCCACCTCCTCGCGGTCGCCGGTGAGCATGACGGTGCGGCCGACGCCCAGCGCCTTCAGCGCGTCGACGGCCTCGCGGGCGCCCTGCTTGACGGTGTCGTTGATGACGATATGGCCGGCATAGTCGCCGTTGATGGCCACATGGACGATCGTGCCGGCATCGTGGTCGCACTCATGCCATGCGGCCCCCTCGGCCTCCATCATCTTTGTATTACCCACACACACCACGTCGTCGCCCACACGGGCCCGGATGCCCTGTCCGGCCACCTCCTCGACCTGGCTCACGCGGCAGCCGTCGGTGGCCTCCTGGGGGAAGGCGTCGCGCAGGGCGGCCCCGATGGGATGGGTGGTGAAGTGCTCCACGTGGGCCGCCAGGTGCAGCAGGCGCTGCTCGTCGCACAGGTCGGGGTGGACGGCCTCGACGGCGAATCGCCCTTCGGTGAGCGTGCCCGTCTTGTCGAACACGACGGTCGTGACCTTGGCCAAGACGTCCATATAGTTAGCCCCCTTGATGAGGATGCCGCGGCGCGAGGCCCCGCCGATGCCGCCGAAGAACGTCAGGGGCACGCTGATGACCAGCGCACACGGGCACGACACGACGAGGAACATCAAGGCGCGGTAGAGGCCTCCCCCGACCCCTCCAAAGGAGGGGGGAAGCATGCCCAAGCTGTTCAGAATGACAGAGATGACGACGATGGCGACGGCCAGCCCGACGACGACGGGCGTATAGACGCGGGCAAAGCGGGTGATGAAGGCTTCGCGCTTCGACTTATGCTCGCCGGCCTCCTCGACGAGGTGGATGATCTTCTGGACGGTGCTCTCGCCGAAGGCCTTCGTGACGCGGACGTGCAGCACTCCGCTCAGGTTGACGCAGCCCGAGACGACCTCGTCGCCGACGCCCACCGCGCGGGGCACGCTCTCGCCCGTCAGGGCCACCGTGTCGAGTGCCGACGTGCCTTCGACGACGACGCCGTCGAGTGCGACGCGCTCGCCCGGCCGGACGACGATCACCTGCCCCACCTCAACCTCGCTGGGGTCGACCATCCGGTCGCCCACCCTGGCCACGTCGGGCCGGATCTCCATCAGATGGGCGATGCTGCGGCGGCTCTGCCCTTCGGCATAGCCCTCGAACAGTTCGCCCACCTGGAAGAACAGCATGACGAAGACGGCCTCAGGGAATTGCGTCTCGGCGCCGGGCAGGAATCCGATGGCGAGTGCGCCGATCGTGGCCACCGACATCAGGAAGTGCTCGTTGAAGGGCTCGCCGTGGGCCAGTCCCTCGGCGGCCTCGCAGAGCGTCTCGCGGCCGATAATAATATAAGGTACGAGATAGACCAGCAGCAGCTGCCACGTCGTCAGCCCGCACGTCTTCTCAACGACAACGGCAGCGACGAGCAGCAGGGCCGTCAGCAGGATGCGCGCCAACTGGCGGCGGAGCCCGCCCTCGTGCTCATGTTCGTGATGGTGATGATGATGTTCGCAGGAGCAGCCTTCGGCAGCGTGCTCGTGATGATGATCGTGATCGTGATGATGATGGTGATGTTCGTGTGCCATACCTTTGCAGTTCTTAATTCCGCTGCAAAGGTATGGCTTTTGTTTTGCAACCCGGTTGCAAAGTTTCTGCTATTTACAAAGTTTACAGCCCTCGCACTTGCTCAGTTCGCCGCGGAAGCGCTTGTCGACCAGGTGGTGCAGGCGGTCGCGCAGCGGCTCCAGCTCGATGGCGTCGATCACCTCGCCGACGAAGGCCACCTCGAGCAGCGTGCGGGCCTCCTGCTCGGGAATGCCGCGCTGGCGCATGTAGAAGAGGGCCGCGTCGTTGAGCTGGCCGACGGTAGAGCCGTGGGCGCACTTCACGTCGTCGGCATAGATCTCGAGCATCGGCTGGGTCCACATGCGGGCCTCGCGCGAGGCGCAGATGTTTTGGTTGGTCATCTGCGACGAGGTCTTCTGCGCCCCAGGGGCGACATAGACCTTGCCGGCGAAGGCACCCGTGGCCTCATCGTCGAGCACGTATTTATAGCGTTCGTCCGACGTGCAGTGGCAGGCACGGTGGGTGACGAGCGTGTTGTTGTCGACGTGCTGCTGCTTGTCGGCGATGACGCATCCGCCCAGCCGGCACTCAGCTCCCTCGCCGCTCAGCGTGAGGTCGAGCTTGTTGCGGGTCGTGCCGTTGTGCAGGGTGATGACGTTGTGGCTGACGCGGCTCGCGCGCTGCTGGTCGACGTAGACGTTGCTCAGGCGCACGTTCTTCGCGTGGGTCTCCTCCAGGCAGTAGAGGTTGACGCGGGCATTGTCCTCGGCAAAGACCTCGATGACCTGCGTGGTCAGGAAGGGGCGGTCGTCGGCCGCATGGTCGCAGAACAGCAGCGTCACCTCGGCGCCCTCCTCGGCGACGATGAGCACGCGGCGGTTGACCATCAGGTCGACGTCGGAGCGCAGAATATTAATGACCTGGATAGCCTTTTCGGCGCGCACGCCGCGGGGCACGTAGACCAGCAGTCCGTCCTGTGCGAGCATCGTGTTGAGGTCGGAGATGGCGTCGCCGTCCTGGCCGGCCAGGCGGTTATAGTAGTGGCCGAAGCGGTCGGCATGGCGTGCGAGCGAGTCGACGATGACGCCCTCGGGCAGTGCCGTCTTGGGCAGCGCCTTGTCGTAGAAGGCGTCGTTGACCAGGAAATAGAGCGACGTCGACAGGTTGGGCACGTCGCATCGGAAGGCGTCGTAGGGGTTGACGGGGATGTCGAGGCGGTTGAGGTTGAGCCCGTAGTTGGGGGCCATCAGCCGCGCGATGTCCGTATACTTATAGCGCTCCACCTTCTTCGAGGGGAACCCTTCAGCGCAGAACCGCCCGAAGGCCGCATCGCGCTGCGCATTCATCACGTCGGACGAATGGCGGCAGATCATTTCGCGGCACTCCCGGTAGAGGTCGATATATTGCTGCTCGCTGTTCATTCCGACTGCGCCTTTAGCCATTCATAACCATGTTCCTGGATCTCCTGAGCCAGCTCGGGGCCGGCCGTGCGGACGATGCGGCCCTGCCAGAGCACGTGGACCACCTGCGGACGGATCATCTCGAGCAGACGGTCGTAGTGGGTGATGACGATGACCGACGTCTCGGGCGTCTTCAGCGTGTTGACGCCTGCCGCCACGATGCGCATCGCGTCGACGTCGAGGCCCGAGTCGGTCTCGTCGAGGATGCTCAGCTTCGGCTCCAGCATGGCCATCTGGAAGATCTCGTTGCGCTTCTTCTCGCCGCCGCTGAAGCCCTCGTTGACCGAGCGGTTGGTCAGCTTCGGGTCGAGCTCGACAATCTGCCGCTTCTCGCGCATCAGCTTCAGGAACTCGCCGGCCGACAGCGGGGCCAGCCCCTGCGCCTTGCGCTTCTCGTTGACGGCCGCCTTCATGAAGTTGGTCATCGAGACGCCGGGAATCTCCACGGGATACTGGAACGAGAGGAACAGCCCCTCGTGGGCCCGCTCCTCGGGCTTCATCGCCAGCAGGTCCTTGCCGTTGAACATGACCGTGCCCTCGGTGACCTCGTAGAGCGGATTGCCCACGAGGACGGCCGACAGCGTCGACTTGCCCGAGCCGTTGGGGCCCATGATGGCGTGGGTCTCGCCGTCGCGGATGGTGAGGTCGATGCCTCGCAGTATCTCTTTGTCGCCTATGCGTGCGTGCAGGTTGCGTACTTCTAACATTTCCTTTTTCTCCTGTTTATCAATTAAGGCTTCTATATAATAATAGTTATTACGCCGTTTTGCAGTAGGAGGCGACGTGTCTCACGTCGCAATCCAGCAGATTGATGCGACGTGAGACACGTCGCCTCCTACTTATGCGCTGCAAAGGTACAACGATTTTCCGAGACAACCAAATTTTAGGTCTCCAAATCATCATTCCCGACGGTCAGCGAAACTCTCGTCACGTCGTGACGGCATGCGGTCACGGCGTGACGGCATGAAATCACGTCGTGACGGCATGGCGTCACGTCGTGACGAGAGATTTAAGCGGCCCCTCAGTGTTAATAATTGAAAAATATTATGGCATTTAAGTTATATTTCGTAACTTTGCAGCCGTTTTCAGAATCAGATTAAAAGATTTAGCATTCATCAATATGTCGAACATTCATTCAATCGTAGGATCAAAGATCAAGGGAATCAGGGTATCAAAGAATATCAGCGTAGAAGAACTTTCGGAGCGCAGCGGACTCTCGGCGGAGCAAATCAGCTCCATCGAGACCGACGACTTCCTGCCGTCGCTCGGCCCGCTGATCAAGATAGCGCGCGCACTGGGCGTCCGCCTGGGCACCTTCCTCGACGACAGCGACGAGCTGGGGCCCGTCGTCAGCCGCGCCGCCGACCGCGAGCAGGCCCACGCCATCAGCTTCAGCAACGGTGCCACCGAGGCCCGCCGCAACATGGACTACCACTCGCTGGCCCGCCAGAAGGCCGGCCGCCACATGGAGCCCTTCATCATCGACATCCAGCCGAGCGAGGAGAAGACGTTCCAGCTGTCGGCCCACGAGGGCGAGGAGTTCATCTACGTGCTCGAGGGCGAGCTGGAGGTGGACTACGGCAAGGAGACCTATCACCTCTCTCAAGGCGACAGCATCTACTACGATTCCATCGTCAAGCACCACGTCCACGGCGTCGTCGGCCGGCCCGCCCGCATCCTGGCGCTGGTGTATATCCCGTTCTGACGCTATCACAAACCATCGTTATAACGAAATCCCGAAATAACGTTATAACGAAATGTCGAAATAACGAAATCCCGAAAACAACGACATCCCGGAAAAAGAATCAAACATGAGCAACATAAAGACTGACATGGCGGGACGCCCGCTGCCCGACCGGACCTACCCCGCCGAGACGGGCGCCGAGGGCTACGCGCTCTCTGAGCGCACGCTGGGCCAATGGCTCGAGCACTGGGCCGAGACGACGCCCGACAAGGAATACATCGTCTACTCCGACCGCGACCTGCGCTTCACCTGGAGCCAGTTTAACGAGCGCGTCGACAACCTGGCCAAGGGCCTGCTCGCCATCGGCGTGGAGAAGGGCTCCAACGTGGGCATCTGGGCCACCAACGTGCCCGACTGGTTGACGTTCCTCTACGCCACGGCCAAGATCGGCGCCGTGCTCGTCACGGTCAACACGAACTATAAACAGAACGAGCTGGAATATCTCTGCAAGGACTCCGACATGCACACGCTCTGCATCACCGACGGCACGTGGGACTGCAACTACGTCGACATGACCTACGAGATGCTGCCCGAGCTGAAGACGTCGGAGCGCGGACGACTCTCGAGCGAGCGATTCCCCTGCATGAAGAACGTGGTCTACATCGGCATGGAGAAATATCGCGGCATGTACAACACGGCCGAGCTGCTCCTCCTCGGACAGAACATCGAGGACGCGACACTGCAGGAGGCAAAGAGCCAGGTGACGTGTCACGACGTCTGCAACATGCAGTACACATCGGGCACGACGGGATTCCCCAAGGGCGTCATGCTGACCCACTACAACATCGCCAACGACGGCTACTTCACGGGCGAGAACATGGGATTCACGCAGCAGGACAAGCTCTGCGTCTGCGTGCCCCTGTTCCACTGCTTCGGCGTCGTGCTGGCCACGATGAACTGCCTCACCCACGGCTGCACCGAGGTGATGGTCGAGAAGTTCGACCCACTCGTCGTACTGGCCTCCATACATAAAGAGCGGTGTACGGCCGTCTACGGCGTGCCCACGATGTTCATCGCCGAGCTCGACCACCCCATGTTCTCCATGTTCGACGTCTCGTCGCTCCGCACCGGCATCATGGCCGGCAGTCTATGCCCCGTGGAGCTGATGAAGCGCGTTTCGGAGAAGATGTTCATGACGATCACATCGGTCTACGGACTGACCGAGTCGTCGCCGGGCATGACGCAGACCTGCCTCAACGACACGTTCGAACAGCGCTGCACCACCGTCGGACGCGACTTCCCCTTCGTCGAGGTCAAGGTGCTCGACCCGGAGACGGGCGAGGAATGCCCCACTGGCGTCCAGGGCGAGATGTGCTGCCGCGGCTTCAACGTGATGAAAGGCTACTACAAGAACCCGCAGGCCACGGCCGAGGTCATCGACAAGAACGGATTCCTCCACTCCGGCGATCTCGGCGTGAAGGACGAGCAGGGATTCTATCGCATCACGGGACGCATCAAGGACATGATCATCCGCGGCGGCGAGAACATCTATCCGCGCGAGATCGAGGAGTTCCTCTACCACATGCCCGGCATCAAGGACGTCCAGGTGGCCGCCGTGCCGTCGAAGAAGTACGGCGAGGCCGTCGGCGCCTTCATCATCCTGCAGCCGGGCGTCAAGATGGAGCCGGAGGACGTGCAGGAGTTCTGTCGCGGCAAGATCGCCCGCTACAAGATCCCGAAGTACGTCTTCTTCATCGACGAGTTCCCCCTGACAGGCTCGGGCAAGATCCAGAAGTTCAAGCTGAAGGAACTGAGCCTCGACCTCTGCAAGAAACTGGGCATCGAGGTTATCTAAGGGAAAAGTGAAGAGAGATAAGGGAAAAGTGAAGAGTGAAAAGTGAAAAATTTGCTGCCGCCGTAATAACTTGTGCGGCAGCAAATTTTTCACTTTTCACTCTTCACTTTTCCTTTATCACCCTACTGTGCCCTCGAGCGAGACGCTGAGGAGCTTCTGGGCCTCGACGGCAAACTCCATGGGCAGCTTCTGGAGCACCTCGCGGGCATAGCCGCCCACGATGAGGCTGACGGCCTGCTCCGTGGGGATGCCGCGCTGGTTGCAGTAGAAGAGCTGGTCCTCGGAGATCTTCGACGTCGTGGCCTCGTGCTCGAAGACGGCCGTCGGGTTGTGGACATCCATGTAGGGGAAGGTGTGGGCGCCGCACTCCGAGCCGAGCAGCAGCGAGTCGCACGAGGAGTAGTTGCGGGCGTTCTCAGCCGTGGCGGCGGCGCGTACGAGGCCGCGGTAGCTGTTCTGCGAATGTCCGGCTGAGATGCCTTTCGAGATGATGGTCGAGCGGGTGTTGCGCCCCAGGTGGATCATCTTCGTGCCCGTGTCGGCCTCCTGATAGTTGTTGGTGACGGCGACGCTGTAGAACTCCGCCACGCTGTTGTCGCCGCGAAGGATGCATGAGGGATATTTCCAGGTGATGGCTGAGCCCGTCTCCACCTGCGTCCATGAGAGCTTGGAGTCCTGGCCGCGCAGGTCGCCGCGCTTGGTGACGAGGTTGAGCACGCCGCCGCGGCCCTGCTCGTCGCCGGGATACCAGTTCTGTACGGTGGAATATTTCACCTCGGCGCGGTCGTTGACGATGATCTCGACGATGGCGGCATGCAGCTGGTTCTCGTCGCGCATCGGGGCCGTGCAGCCCTCGAGGTAGGAGACGTAAGAGTCGTCGTCGGCCACGATGAGGGTGCGCTCAAACTGGCCCGTGCCGCGGGCGTTGATGCGGAAGTAGCTGCTGAGCTCCATGGGGCAGCGCACGCCCTTGGGGATATAGACGAAGGAGCCGTCGCTGAAGACGGCCGAGTTGAGGGCGGCGAAGAAGTTGTCGCGATAGGGCACGACGGTGCCGAGATACTGTCGGACGAGCTCGCCGTGCTCCTTGATGGCCTCGCCGATGGAGCAGAAGATGACGCCCTTCTCGCGCAGTTTCTCCTTAAACGTGGTCTTGACGGAGACGGAGTCCATGATGGCGTCGACGGCCGTGTTGCCGCTCAGCGCCAGCCGCTCCTCGAGGGGGATGCCCAGCTTGTCGAACGTCTTCTCCAGCTCAGGGTCTATTCCGGCGGCGGAATCGCCGGGCACACTCTTCTTGGCCGTCGGATCGGCGTAATAGCTGATGGCCTGATAGTCGATGGGCGGCACGTGGACATGGCCCCACGTGGGCTGCTTCTGCTCACGCCAGTAGCGGAAGGCGCGCAGGCGGAAGTCGAGCATCCACTCGGGCTCGCCCTTCTTCTGGGAGATGAGCCTGACGACGTCCTCGTTGAGTCCGACGGGAATGATGTCGGTGTGCACGTCTGTGGTGAAGCCGAACTCATACTTCTGCTCGGCGATGCGGCGCACCAGCTCGTTGTCGTTTTCCTGCGGCTCTGTTCTGTTCTTATCGTTGTCTTCCATTGCTTCGGTTTGCGAATTCGGGTGCAAAGGTACGAAAAAATCCGCGAATCGCTTGGCCTTTGCCCGTTTTTTATTAACTTTGCGCCAAAAGAACCGGGCAAGGCGCTTCCTTCGCGTCTTGCCCGGTTCTTCTTTATGTATGGATGCGAGAAGGGTCAGAGCTTCTGCTGCACCTCGACCTCCATGAAGGTCTCGATGATGTCGCCGACCTGGATGTCGTTGAAGTTGACGAGCGAGATGCCGCACTCGAAGTTGGTGGCCACCTCCTTGACGTCGTCCTTGTAGCGCTTCAGGGCGTTGATGGCGCCGGTGAAGACGACGATGCCGTCGCGCACCAGTCGGGCCTTGTCGGAGCGGTGCACCTTGCCCTCGGTGACCATGGCGCCGGCGACGGTGCCGACCTTCGAGATCTTGTAGACCTCGCGCACCTCGACCTGGGCGGTGACCTCCTCCTTGATGATCTTGTCGAGCATGCCCTCCATGGTGGAGCGGACGTCCTCGATGGCGTCGTAGATGATGGAGTAGGTGTTGATCTCGACGCCCTCGTTGTCGGCCAACTTGCGGGCAGCCGACGAGGGTCGCACCTGGAAGCCGATGATGATGGCGTCGGAGGCGCCGGCCAGTGTGACGTCGTTCTCTGAGATCTGTCCGACGGCCTTGTGGATGACGTTGACCTTGATCTTCTCCGTGGAGAGCTTGATGAACGAATCCGAGAGGGCCTCGATGGAGCCGTCGGTGTCGCCCTTGACGATGAGGTTGAGCTCCTTGAACTCGCCCAGCGCGATGCGGTGGGAGATGTCGGAGAGGGTCAGTCGGGTCTGCGTGCGCAGTCCCTGCTCGCGGGCCAGCTGCTCGCGCTTGTTGGCAATCTCGCGGGCCTCCTGCTCCGAGTCCATGACGTGGAAGGCGTCGCCGGCCGTGGGTGCGCCGTTGAGTCCGAGGATGATGGCGGGCTGTGCGGGTCGTGCCTCCTGGATGCGCTCGTTGCGCTCGTTGAACATGGCCTTGATCTTGCCATGCGAGGTGCCTGCGATGACGACGTCGCCCACCTTGAGCGTGCCGTTGGAGACGAGCACGGTGGAGACGTAGCCGCGGCCCTTGTCGAGACTGGACTCGATGATGGATCCCGTGGCCTTGCGGTTCGGGTTGGCCTTCAGCTCGAGCATCTCAGCCTCGAGCAGCACCTTCTCGAGCAGCTCCTCGACGCCGATGCCCTTCTTGGCCGAGATTTCCTGACACTGGTACTTGCCGCCCCAGTCCTCGACCAGGAGGTTCATGTTGGCCAGGTCCTCGCGGATCTTGTCGGGGTTGGCGCCGGGCTTGTCGATCTTGTTGATGGCAAAGACCATCGGCACGTTGGCTGCCTGGGCATGGGCGATGGCCTCCTTGGTGGTGGGCATCACGGAGTCGTCGGCAGCGACGATGATGATGGCAATATCGGTCACCTGTGCACCGCGGGCACGCATGGCCGTGAAGGCCTCGTGGCCAGGGGTGTCGAGGAAGGTGATCTGTCGGCCGTCGGGCAGCGTCACGTTGTAGGCACCGATGTGCTGCGTGATGCCGCCGGCCTCGCCTGCGATGACGTTGGTCTTGCGGATATAGTCGAGCAGCGACGTCTTACCGTGGTCGACATGACCCATGACGGTGACAATCGGGGCGCGGGGCTCGAGGTCGTTCTCGTCGTCGGCCTCCTCGTGGATGGCGTTCTGCACCTCAGCCGAGACGTACTCGGTGGTGAATCCGAACTCCTCGGCGACGATGTTGATCGTCTCGGCCTCCAGTCGCTGGTTGATCGAGGCCATGATGCCGATAGCCATGCAGGTCGAGATGACCTTGACGACGGGCACGTTCATCATCGTGGCCAGCTCGGAGACGGTGACGAACTCGGTCAGCTTCAGCACCTTCGACTGTGCTGCCTCGGCGGCCATCTCCTCGCTCATGCGCTCGGCCACGGCGTCGCGCTTCTCCTTACGATACTTGGCGCCCTTCTTGTTCTGGGTGGTCTTCGAGGTCAGTCGGGCCAGCGTCTCCTTGACCTGGCGTGCGACGTCCTCCTCGTTGGCCTCCAGGGGCTTGACGGCCTGGCGACCCTTCTTGCCCTTCTTGCCGCCCTGCTGGTTCTGGGCCTGGTCGCTGAAGTTCTGGTTGCCGCCCTTGTTCTTCTTCTTGCCGCTGGCCTGCTGCTGGCTCTGCTGCTTGGCAGCTGCCTCGATGTCGACCTTGTCGGTGCGGATGCGCTCGCGCTTCTTCTTCTCGCCGCCCTGGCCGTTGGCCTGGCGCTGCTGGGCGGCCTTCTCCTCGCGCTGCTTGCGCTTCTCCTCCTTGGTCTTCTTCTTCGGGCGCGTGCTCTGGTTGATGGCCGAGAGGTCAATCTTGCCAAGCACGTTGACCTTCGGTGCCAGTTTCTCCTCGCTCTTCAGGGTGAAGATGGCGGGAGCGGCAGGCTGTTCGGCCTTGGGCTCCTCCTCGGCCTTCGTCTCGACGACGGGGGCCGGCTCGGGCTCGACGACCGGTGCAGCGGGCTCAGGCTCAGCCACCGGGGCGACGGGCTCCACGCGGGGCGCCTCCACCTTGGGCTGTTCCGTCTTCTGCGGCTTCACTTCGCTCTGAGCCGGGCTCTCGGCAGCAGCCTTTGGCTCAGGTTTGGGTTCTGGGCGTGCAGACGGTGCTGCAGCTGGCGCTGGCTTGGGCTTGTTGAGGGCGTCCAAGTCAATCTTCCCCAGAGGCTTAAACTGCTGGCGCTGGGCCATCTGCTCTTCAGTCTTCGTGATGGCCTTGGCCTCGGGCTGCGCGCTGGCGGGCGCCGCCTTCTTCTTGTCCTTCTTGGGGAAGAGCATGCCTGCCTGGGTCTTCACGGCCTTGTCGCCACTGAACTCCTGGACGAGTGCAGCATACTGCTCGTCGCTGATCTTGGTGTTCGTGGTGGCGTCGTCGCGAATCTCGCCCAGACTGCTTTTTTTCTTCAGGAAATCAACTGCCGTTTGAAGTCCTATATTCAGTTCTGTTAATACTTTGTTTAATCTGATGCCCATAATTTTAAGGTAAAAGTGAATAGTGAAAAGTGAAGAATTTGCTTCCGCACTTCTTTCTATTCATTTTTATTATTATTCTGATTATTTCTCTGCACACACGTGAACAGCGGAAGCAAATTCTTCACTTTTCACTATTCACTTTTCCCTCGCTCACTCGAATTCTGCACGCAGCACCTCGAGCAGGTGGTCGACGGTCTCTTCCTCCAGGTCGGCCTTCTCGATGAGCAGTTCGCGAGGAGCGTTGAGCACCTCCTTGGCCGTGTCGTAGCCGAGGGCCTTGATGGCGTCGATGACCCACTGGTCGACCTCGTCGCTGAACTCGTCGAGGTAGATGTCCTCGTCGTCGTCGGCATCCTGCACCACGCGGAACACGTCGATGGTGTACTCGGTCAGCATCGAGGCCAGCTTGATGTTCATGCCGCCCTTACCGATGGCCAGGCTGACCTCCTCAGGCTGCAGGTAGACCTCGGCCTTGTGGTTCTCCGGATCGAGCTTGATCTCGGTCACCTTGGCGGGCGACAGGGCGCGCTGGATGAAGAGCTGCGTGTTCGACGAATAGTTGATGACGTCGATGTTCTCGTTCTGCAGCTCACGCACGATGCCATGCACGCGCGATCCTTTCACACCCACGCAGGCGCCCACGGGGTCGATGCGGTCGTCGAAGCTCTCGACGGCCACCTTGGCGCGCTCGCCCGGCATGCGGGCCACCTTGCGGATGGCGATCAGTCCGTCGGCAATCTCGGGCACCTCGGCCTCCAGCAGCCGCTTGAGGAACTCGGGGCTCGTGCGCGACAGCATGATGCGGGGATTGTTGTTCTCGTTGTTCACCTCCTTCACCACCGCGCGGATGGTCTCGCCCTTGCGATACGTGTCGGCAGGGATCTGGTCGCCCTTCATCAGATGGAGCTCGTTGCCCTCATCGTCCATGAGCAGCACCTCGCGCTTCCACATCTGATAGACCTCGCCCGAGACGATCGTCCCGACCTTGTCCTTATACTTCTGATAGAGGGCGTCGTGGTCGAGCTCCAGTATCTTCGAGGCCAGCGTCTGCCGAAGGTTGAGGATGGCGCGGCGGCCAAACTTCGTGAAGTCGACCTCCTCGGACACCTCCTCGCCCACCTCGTAGTCGGGCTCTATCTTCAGGGCGTCGCTCAGCGAGATCTCGCGGTTCTCGTCCTGCACCTCGTCGTCAGCGACCACGATGCGGTGGCGGTGGATCTCGAAGTCGCCCTTGTCGGGGTTCACAATCACGTCGAAGTTCTCGTCCGAGCCGAACATCTTGGCCAGCACGTTGCGGAAGCTCTCCTCGAGCACGCTCACCAGCGTCGTACGGTCGATGTTCTTCGTCTCCTTAAACTCCTGAAAGGTCTCAAACATGCTGGGACCCTTCGCGTCTTTTTTTGTTGCCATATATCGTTACTTATTTGAAATTCAGCACATACTTCACCGACTTCACCTCGTCCATCGAGAAGTCGCGGTCGACATCCACCTTCACCGGGCGCTTACGTCCCTCGGGCACGCGCTTCTCCTGAGTGGTGACCGTGAACCGGCGGCCGTCGACGCCTTTCAGCGTGCCGACCAGCTTCTGGCCCTCGGCAGTCAGCACCTCCACCTGGTCGCCCACGTGGTTCATGTACTGCTGCTCGACCTTGAACGGCTGCCCCAGCCCGGCCGAGCCCACCTCGAGCTCATAGTCGCCCAGGTCGTCGCCCAGCTTCTCCTGCAGATAGCGGCTCAGCTCAGCGCAGTCCTCAATCCACACGCCGTCGGCATTGTCGATTTCGATGACGATCCGTTCGTCGCCACCGTCCATCTGGATGTCCACAAGGAAGTAGTCGCCCTTCTCACGGAGCCACTCTTCCACTACTGTTCTTAATGTGTCCTTAATGATCATTCACACACACTCTTTTGATGATTTATAACAGAAATGAGGAGCTCTTGCAAGCCCCTCATTCCACTGAACGGGTGCAAAGGTACACATTTTTTTTCATTCCCGCAAATATATTGGTGAAAATTTTTAGCCGGCGCCCATTGGCGCGGCTACAAAGAAAGCCGAAAATACTGTCATAAATATTTACACGCACTCCCCCACCCCCGGAAAAGCGCCGCTTCTCTGGTCAAAAAGGACCGCTTCTCGCATCAAAAAGCGGCACTTCTCTCATCGAAAAGCGCCGCTTCTTTTTCTCACCTTCAGCAAACGACTGATTTATAAGCGATTAGATGTTTTACGGATTACGTTGTGAATAAACTTTACAAACCGCACACTCATTCCGCCCCCTTCGGCATCAGCATCCGGCGATACTCGTCCGGCCGCCCCAGCAGCCGGAGCGCCTCGCCCACCTGCTTGTCGTAGCCCAGACCAGCCTCGATCGTGCCCCTCTGATAATAATAGGCCGAAAGGATGTCGAGCTCCAGGATCTGCTGGATCGTCTCGCGATGCTTGTCGAGCTCCTCGGCCACGTCATGACGCAGCCGCTCCGAGAGCGCGTCGAACTGCTCGCGGGCATCGTCGTAATAGCCCTCGAACTTAGCCGTCTTCACCAGTTCGTCGAACTGCTTGCGCGACATCGCGTCGTACGTGAAGCCGCTCTCGATGACCCGCTGGCGGAACGACTGCCAGTCCTGCTCCGTCAGGTGGAAGCGCGACGGCTCGTCCACCTGCTCGTGCCGCGCGATATAGTCGACCACCCAGTCGAACATCACCTCCGTCGAGTCCAGGCCCGTGCCCGAGAGGTAGTAGACGATGTTGGCCATCGTGTCGTTCTTAGCCTCCACGTCGGGCGTGATGCCACCGCCGTCGCGCACCTCGCGGCCGCCACGCGTCCGAAACACATGCGTCAGCGAGTCGGGCGTACGCTCACGATAGGCCGCACCGTCCTTGCGGTTGTAGTCGATGGCCTGGATGCAGCGGCCCGAGGGAATGTAGTATTTCGACGTCGTGATCTTCACGTTCGTATTGTAAGGCAGGTCCAGCGGCACCTGCACCAGCCCCTTGCCGTAGGTTCGCGTGCCGATGATGACCGCGCGGTCCAGGTCCTGCAGCGCACCCGCCGTGATCTCGCTCGCCGACGCCGTCTCCTCGTTCACCAGCACCGCCAGCGGCATCACTGTGTCCACCGGCTCCAGCCGCGTCCTGTACGTACGGCACGCCTGCTTCACCTTGCCACGGTTCTCAACCACCGTCTGGCCCTGCGGCACCCACAGGTTCACGATGTCGACAGCCTCCATCTCCGAGCCGCCGCCGTTGCTCCTGAGGTCGAACACCAGCGAGCGGGCGCCACGCTTCTTCAGGTCGACAAAGGCACGGCGCACCTCGCGCGCACACCCCTCCGTAAACTGGTTCAGGTTGATATAGCCCACCGAGTCGCCCAGCATCCCGTAGTACGGCAGCACCGGCAGCTGGATGTTGCGCCGCGTGATGCGGAACTTCATCTCCTTGCCCGTCGACGGACGCTTCACCTTCAGCACAAACGTCGTACCGGGGTCGCCACGCAGATGGCTGCTCACGTAGTTCACCGTCTTGTCCGTCATCACCGAGTCGTCGATCGACAGGATGATGTCGCCCTTCCGCACCCCGACCTCCTGGGCCGGCATGCCCTCGTAGGGCTCGTCGATGACCACGCGCCGCAGGCCCAGGTGATACTTCACCAGCGCCCCGATGCCCGCATACTTGCCCGTCAGCATCATCTCCAGATTCTTCGTCTCCTCCTCAGGATAATACTCCGTGTAAGGGTCCAGCGAGCGCAGCATACCGCGGATGCCCGCCGTCATCGTCTGCACAGGATTCAGCGTGTCCACATAGAACATGTCCAACTGGCTGTACAGCGCATTGAAGATGTCAAGCTGCTTGCCCACCTCCAGATTATGGTTGCCCTGAGCCACGCCCACGGACAACTGACTCAACACGACAGACAAGCAAAGCAACAAACGTTTCATATCTTTCCTTATTTCTTTTTTTATTCATCATGCCCTCATTGGCGATGCAAAGATACGTCTTTATCCCCGAAAAACAGCCCTTTCGCCCGCTTTTTTGTAAAAATTTAGGGTTTCAGCAAAAAAAATCCCCAAAAAGTTTGCACAATTGAAAATTTCGTCGTACCTTTGCACCCGCAATCGAGAAATCGAACGCACTGCTTCAGTAGCTCAGTTGGTTAGAGCACCTGACTGTTAATCAGGGGGTCGTTGGTTCAAGCCCATCCTGAAGCGCTTAAGAAAGAGTCCTGTAGGTCAATGACTTACAGGATTTTTCTTTTCCTCACATTTCAAAGTTGCACCCAATTTGCACCCAATTTTGAACGATGCCCCCAGCCTGCACCCACAACTTTGCAGAATTCCCTCGAATTTGAAAAGGCGGCTGAACACTTACGTAAAACAATAATTATCATGCAAGACACACCTGCTATATTGAGATTTAATAACATTGTAATATAAATCCTTTCTATTTTTCGGAAAAAGTATATAACTTTGCGCCTTGAAATTCAGA
>OCTW011562198.1_pt1 | contig 30030 bp, 36 predicted proteins | sample 1539671 | NCBI WGS metagenome assembly OCTW01 (sample SAMN02144230, study PRJEB22623) | gut metagenome | biome: sheep rumen | host: Ovis aries | place: New Zealand | reverse complement strand
GGACACCCTTGCTTTCGGCTATATCCTTCCCACTACCGGGTGGATTCGGGACTTTAACCCGTTAGAAACGTGCGCCGCTAGGCGCACTAACGAAAAAGCCGGGTTCGGAAATATCCGAACCTGGCTTTTTATCAACCTAACTTCGCCCCGCAATTCGTACAGAACTTACTTCCCGTAGTAGGTGTTCCGCAGCTGGTGCAGAATTTTGGATATGATGTCTGTACCGGAACTTCGGCAGCCATCTGCGTAGTAGCCTGCTGAGCTTCCTGAAGCTTCCTGTTGATGTCATCAGGCGTCATCTGCTTAAGCTGTTCCATCCTTAAAATACTATCCTTGAGTGCAGGATCAAGCTCTATAGAAGAAATCATGAAACCGTTGACCGTATATCCTTCTTCCTGTAACTTCGCATTACAGCCGCCGGCTATATTCGGTGCATAAGCCATAAGATCCTTATAAGAAACGCCTGTATCCCCGATTCTTCTCAGCTGTTCACCAAGCTCAAGCTTGACTATAGACGTAACGTACTTAGCCGATGTCTCATCTCCCGCACGGTCCGGATGAGACAGATTGATCTCTGCCTTCACAGTAAGGAACACGTTATGAAACTCCTTATCCGGATACATCATCTTTTCTTCAAATGCAACGTTGAACGCCTGTCCCAAACCCATATTCTCCATCTTTGTAACCTCCCTTATTCATCATCACCAGTGAATATATAAACACCCGGATCATCTTTGATACCATGTAATTCATACTCATCATTATTATATGCATCTTCGCTCATCAAAACAACCGAATGGATGCCCTGCTTCGACTCATCATCCGGTGAATGTTTCCACCAAACGTAATACAGCCTATATTTTACACCCTCATTATCGAAGCATATCCTGCATTCATAATACTCTCCGACTCCGACAAACTTACCACGGCTCATATCTCTCTGGGATGCATAATTACATATTTCCGTAGGGGTATATTCATCCGGAAAATAGCTATATAAATCCCCTATAGCCTTATCCCAATCCGAAGAATTAAGCGCGTAATCAGACATCAGAGATTTCAGTCTTTCAACATCCTTTGTTTCCGTACAAGCTATGATCTCATTTGACAGTTCATCCTCAACAAAAAGCTCTGCCCCACCATGACCTGTCTTGATCTGCTCATTTATCGGTTGCTCCTTACCACACGCAGAGAGGCCGATCAGCATAAGCATGCTGAGCAATAGAATTCTAACAACTTTTTTCATACCTATATTCCTGTATTATCCAAAACTATGTCAGATTATTATCCCCTCAAGATGATCCACCTCATGCTGGATTATCTGAGCCGTAAACCCTTCAAAGTCCTGAGTATGCTCCTTGAATTCCGTATCCTGATACTTAACTTTAATCTTCTTATATCTCTTCACCTTTCTGGTTCCTATAAGCGAAAGGCAGCCCTCCTCAGTATCAAATGCATCGGACTTACTGATGATAACCGGATTATGCATAACCATATTCACGAATCCCATCGATACTATGATAGTCCTTTTCCTGTACCCTATCATATTTGCCGCCATCCCTACGCAATCCGCACGATGTGCAGCAAGCGTATCCATAAGATCCACCGCCACCTGCTTATCAGCTTCCGTAGATACAGTCGACTTCTGCCCTAAGAATAATACATCTCTAACAATTGGTTTTACCATGATATCACTCCTCACAACTTTCACCTGTTTCATAGTTTATCACAATTCCAGGTTGAATGTTATAAATGAACACATGAATGCTTAATGCCTCTCCGTTATCCTCAACCGACAAAGCTTCTATCTCAACTCCCCTTGCAACTAACTCATTATCCTTAAAATGTGGAGTAACTCTGTATAACACATGCTTATAGTTCCCATGAAAATCAGGAGTATCTTCATCATACAAATACTGAGCAACTTTATTCTCTATCGGAAGCATAAGCTCCGTATTGAAGTACCTCGTTCCCGTGATCAGATTCTTCTCATTCGCATTCTGTCCCGTAAACATATATGCGATAAGATGACATCTGTTATATAAATACGGTGGTTCAGAATTCACAATACCCGGATACTTCTCCTGCCTCCATCCTGAAGGTCTCACATCTCCGATCTCACCCCTAGGTTCAGTTGGCATCATGGAATAATCAAGCAATGCAACAGCAGCTCCGCATCGTCCAAGAGAATCCAGGTCACTATAATTCTCCCCGGTGATATTCTGCAAATCATACTCCGTGAAATCAGGTCTGTTGTTATTCAGAATAACTGTATCTACTCCGTCATATTCAAGAATATCTCTCACGCTTCTTGAATCATCTGAAATAGAAAATGAATCGTTCTCCTTTTCGAACCACCTGTACTTCGTTGCCATGATAGCTAGAAAAACTAACGCCGTTATAAAGGCACATGTGAAAAGCACAATGAGAATCTTTTTCCCATTATGCTTTCTCGAACTCTTTTGATTTGTATGTTTTTTCTTCATGTCCATATAGTTATTTATATGAGGTTTTAGTGGAACTCAACACAACTTTCGTTATAACCTCTAAACTACTGACCCAGTATAGTTTCCTGTATCTTATTTGTAAGATTAATCATATCTACTGCCTGCTTTTCAATCGTTTTGAACAAAGAATCATCCATATTGAGTTTTTCTTTAACATGATGAATGAAATCCTTCTCAACGTCAGCGTAGTCGAAATCCACACACGCTAAAGATACAAGCTCAAATATCACAACCTTCTTAACGATTATGTCATCTGTAATCCCGGCAATGATATCATCAAGTTTAGCTTTTTCCATAGTATCTATCTTAGGAATATCCATCTCTGTTTCAAATAATTCGAGCAGTTTTAATTCATATTGTGATACTTTACCATCCACCTTGACCTGTCTGCTAGCCAATGCAAAAAACAGTTTCTTATCCTTGAGATTCAGTAAATTCAGATACATATCTTTCCCCTCTATTCCTCTATATTATTATCTCAAACAATACGTTGAGATCAATCTTCCTATAGCTCCAATATCAACCTTACCCTTGAATTCAAACTTTGCAGTAAAGCCACTTGTAAACATCAAAAAGAGTTCCGAATCCGGAAACAGTTCTAAAAATCCAGGAGTCTGAATCTCAAAGTACTGAATTTTAGAATATGGCATAGTCGCATAAGACTTCCTTTTCCCGGTTACCCCTTGTACGTCAATAGCAATGATTCTCATATTCGTAAAAACAAGCTGATCACGTACCGTCTGAAATGCATACAGAACCTGCTCATTCTGAATCAGTAGTCCCATAACATCATTTCGTACTGCCTCCGGACTGATAGGTCTAAGATTAAAAACCGAATTAGTATTGAAATTAATAGCCATAATGCATCCCCCTAAGTGTTAATTACTGTCATGTTTTTTATCTTATAAATGTACCGTACAAAAGCTTCCTACCCTCTAGCCATCAATAATCATCCCACAATTATTATACAAAACATCCTCAGCCACATCCGGATATAATCTCTTTATAGCCCCCGCACCAACTTCCGCTCCAGGCGACTTGTAATCAAGTCTATGTGTATCAGTTCCAACAAAGTCTACCAGCCTGTTCTTTGGGAAAAGATTTGCAAGTTCCTTACGGGTTCCGCCACCAACCAGTCCCCTATCCTGTTCAACACTATACAGATTAATCTGGGTCCTGCATCCGAGCCCCTTTATCGTCTTAAGATTCTCAAGTGGATTGTTATATATTCTGCTGTATCGTTCAGCGTGCGCCACTATAGGCACGAAGCCATCATCAATCGAGTATTTGAGACAATACTCAACTTCCTCCATCCCTTCTGTCTCATCCGGAGCAAACTCCATAAGGATGTATTTGGTTCCGTTCATAGTTGGAAATGTACCGTTCCGGATTTTACTTACTATCTCCGGCATTTCATATCTGTAGCAAAGAATCTCACACCCTTTATATAACTTCAGATCAGAATACTTCTCTGACACAATAGATGTGAGTTCGTCGAATCTTGTGTAATAATCCTTGTAATCATATTCCATTCCATAGCTGTGATTTGTGAGGAATATTCCTCTCACGCCCTGGTCATATTCCCTCTTTAATAGTTCGATGGACATATCTAAATCCGAAGATCCGTCATCTATTCCATAAAGAATATGCGTGTGAATATCAATAATTTGACTCATAACAATCCTCGCCATATCCTCTGGTTACGTAGTTTATAACAATCCTCGATTGAATAATACAAATGAACTGAATGATAATCGAAATATATTTTCATAATTACAGATATAGTGCTCGCTAAGCTATCGGCTTTCGCCAACAGTATTGGTTCTTATACAGTTTTGTCCAGATGTTTATCATCTCTTATTTCGAGTATATTTACATCTTGGATAATTACTACAACCATAAAACTCACCAAACCGTCCAATTTTAACAAGCAGTTCTTTTCCACATTCAGGACAGATTAATACTGTGGAATTGTTTTTTCTATTTGGTTTTTCTTTAATTATTGCTTTATTTCTTTCTTCTCGTACCTTTTCATTCTTCTTTATGCATTCTGAATCTGAACATATTCCTAGGTTCATGCCATCCAATCCGCCATAGCTCCAAAAATCTTTTTCAGTTCCTTTCTTACCACAATATTTACACTTAAACCATCTAGTCCCATCTGGATCCATGACCGGACTCTTCTGTTGTTCTAATAATGAATCAATGTTTTTTCTAAAATCTATCTTGTCCTGTTCGTATTTTTCTGACACAAGTCTTTGTTCTTCTTGGCGTTTTTCCTCTGCAAGTCTTAATTGTTCTTGATGCTTCTGTAAATCTAATTGTCGCTGTTCTCTTTCTTTGTGTTCTTTTTCAATCCTTCGTTTTTGCTCTTCAGCCTCTTTTTTTCTTATTTTCATTAAATGATTCTGCGAATCATGAAACTCCGACAGTTTTCTACTCACTGTATTTATAACAGGGGTATTATTATAAATCAGTATGCCTTCCATACCAATATTAAAATCAACTATTGAACCCGAGCATACAAGTATTTCTGTCCACTCACCATATATATTCTTATCAAACACGGATACTGTTAATATCGATGATTCATATACACTATCCTTATCACCTATACTAATATAAAGATTGAACCCTTGAGTTTTCTGAACTTTCATCATAAACTCAGGATACTGTCCAACTACTCCTGCATTCATATCTCCGACTATATAAATCACCTTTGAAGCACCATTATTAAGAATACTTATTTTTTCATCCGTAATGTTGGCCCTGTATCTCCAATATCCTATCCCAATTCTAGTTTCAGGTTCAAAAACAGTATATTCATATTTTCTGTCTATATCGCTTATACCTTTTACAGGGACTTCACATTGAATATTAGATTTGGATAGTTTGTCTTCAACCCAACATTTTAATGCAATTTTAGTATTTAATGATTCTTCACCTTCATGTGTAACTTTACATTTAAAACGATTCTCCCCACTATTTTTACTTCTAAAATGCTGCTCACGGAGGTTTTTATCTCCAGCTACCAAAATCAGATTAGAACCACATCCACATGGACAATATAGCAATCCGTTTCGTCCAAGTTCGCGAAGTTTCTCTACTTTATCCGGGATATTTATCTGCTTACCATTAATAGCTGTAAATATACTCTCTATTCCGATAATATTTCCGTCATATAAACATTTTGACCTTTTTGCCAAAGTGTCTTCCTCCCACAATAACGAAATCCAACTGTAACTAGAATCTACCCTTAATCTCAGATTTTCCCCTCACTTTATTTTTAGATGTTGCAATCTTAAATGATAATCAGATAATAATATCCTCAATCATCCACTGTTCACCATCTAATTCAACAGAATATGAAGATCGAACCACGTTTATAACTTATCATATTTATCCGCTTTCCCCTTTGCCTTCTCTATCGGGTACTTAGCTTCATTACGTTCCATTTTTGAGTTTACTATCTCATCCTCATCAAGACCAAGCTTATCTAACAAATCTCTGCAATATACCAAAACATCTGCCAGTTCCTCTCTTACTTTCTCGATGTCATAATTGTCATCCCACTGAAAGCATTCAAGAAGTTCTGCGGATTCTATGCAGATTGATTTTGCAAGATTTGCTGGAGAATGAAACTGATCCCAGTCTCTGTCCTCCGTAAATTTTCTTATTCGTTCTATAGTATCTGCTCTCATATATCATTCTCCACTTGTACAAATTGTTTTATGTATTCCCTTAATTCATCATCGCAAACATAAAGATAAGTACCCTTTATTCCTCTGGTCATCAAAACATAGTATATATTCTTTATGTACCCAAGAAGTTCATCATAAGTAGCTGTCCTTTTTCCGTTACTGTCAAAATAATTATTTGGATGAACAACTATCTTTTGTTTTTCTTTATCATATCCTATATCATTTCCCAAAATAACAAATGCATAATTAAGGTCATATCCTTGTATGGAATGAATACATCCAACCTCATCTATAGCCTCATCAGTATGAACCCAACCTTCCGTACAATGATTCCACATCCTATCAATCCCTTGGATATTAATATCACGTAATGTCGAATCATTTTTACTGATCCAAGGCCAAGCATATCCAGCCACCATACGTGTCAGGCCAGCCTCTTCTTCTTTTTGATACATATCTTTTTCAAAACTACTAAAATCCATATACAGCTTAAGATCATACTTATCAGAATAATAAGCTCTTTCGCAATTACCATCGAGAATGCTATTTACAAAATCAATATAATCATTACCTCCCTGCACTCGCATTTGTGTTAAGAGTGTAAAATATGCGATCATTCGATCTTGGAACGCACTCTCCATCTTAGAATTAAAACGATTTAGATCAATTCCAGATGGTCCAACCACCTGCATGGCGTCATAGAAAAGAACTGTACAATCCGACTGATTTAATATCCAATCCATTTCGTCTGAATCAGTAGTCAATCCCAATTTTTCACAATTCTTTTTAAATGTTCCCATATAAGAAATATTCTTATATTGATGTAATCTATGAGCTTCATCCACTAACAAAACATCATACTTCTTCGTAGTAACCTGAGAAGGAGATATTATCTGAGACGAAGAAAGGCCATAAATAGTTTTGAAAATTGCTTTCATAGTCTTTCTAAGGGATGTTTGGGGAACCACAAAGGCAATGTCCTTATCTTTATACTCCTCACTATCGGATAAATATTTCATAAGATAGACCGCAACTATAGTTTTTCCACTTCCAGGCATTCCATTTACGACAACCCTTTTAGTAGAGCCATCCTTCAACCTTGCAAGGATATCTTCAACTGCTTGACGTTGACAATCGTTTAACTCCTTATATGGGGAATACTTAAACAAATCTGAATTCTCAATTTCTTCAAGAGAATGCTTCACCAATTTCTGTTTTTGAAGTTTTCTCCACAACACTTCAAATTGTTCATCATATTCTTGCTTTTTATAGTATTGCTTGTCAGCTATTCCTGAATTCTTATTCGTAACTTGGAACAATTCATCGGCGACTATATACTGAATCAGCTTTGACTCATAATCAAAAGTAACTGATTGATTGAACATCTTTGAATATATAAAATGAACCTTTTCAAATATTCGTTTTTCTTCAACTGTAGCGTGTTGTGTCATTCTAGTCTTAGCATGAGTGGACTCACCTATATAAGCCTGCCTTCCATTTTCCAAAATGTACAACATTGGCCAATTATCTAAATACTCCTCATTGCTATATATATTGTTTTTAAAATCACCCTCAATTATTTTAAACATAATAATTCGCCCTATCTATTCACCTAAATCTCATACCCTTAATCCCTATGATTATCTTCACCTGTTTTATAATCTATTTCTACATTATAAACTTTCATTTAAGCACTGAAAAATCATAAAGCAGCCAGATTGCACGTGCTTTCAAACGTGTATTCAAATCATACTTCATGAGTATCATTTCATACACATTCCATTTCACGCAACTGCATTTCATCTGTCTGCTTTTTAAGTAATTCAGCAATAATATCGAGATTTAATTGTATATTTACCCCTCTTTGCTTCTGATCTTTTTAACCCCATAAAAGCATACAGAAACCATTGAATATTTTACCATAAAAACCACGATTTATAAAGGTTTACAGGAATCGTTATGTGGAATTGTTTTTTGAGACTATATTTTGAATTAAAAAAGAAGCATTTCATTCACTTCTTAAGTGAAAAAACGCTTCTAATTCAGCTCCTAGAAAGTCTTTTCCAAAAGCAACAGTAACTATTCATTCTGGGAAAGTACTCTTATCGACCAAAATGGAACCAGTCAAATATATTACCTAATACAACTAGAATTACTATAGCAATCGAAAGCGCCACCAGCACAACCGTAAAAATAGCAATGGCTATCAGAACCTTATAGTTTTTATTCGTGACAGCATAAAATATACCAACCCCTATTCCAATTAGGTACAGTATTACAAGAATAATAAGTAATGATATTATTGTCATGTTAGCATCCTCCTGCTAGACTCTTCTCAAATAGTAATCACTATGTTTATATAAAAGATCATCATCATAGATTAATCCCCCTGCTATCTATCCAAATCTACCAAAGCGAGATTATCCCCATTAACAAGATGCTCCTTATACTTCAAAAACAAATTATTTTTTATATATATTAGTTTCTTATCAACATCTAAATATACTCGGACAGTCTTTGTCCAGGAATTCTTATACTCTATTTTCAGATTAAGCGGCATCAAATACCCCTCTTTGCTTCTGATCTTTCTTACCCCATAAAAGCATATAGAAACTACTTGTAGTTAGTGTACCATATAATATACTAATGATAAAGGATAATAGCGTATTAACTGTCGCATCAATACACACTTATCACCTTCACATCCGTCCCTCTGTTACAAAACGGGCACCAGCAATGCTGCCAGCCTTTTTCATCCGGATCCACCATTCCTTCATTAACCGGAAATGTTCTTTTGCATATCATGCAGATTACCTTAATTGTAGAATTAAAACCTAACATCCTTACATTCCTCCTCTAACCATTCTCTCTTCCTCAGCACGCTGAGCCATTCCTCCGGTATGCTCTCATATCCATAGTAAAGTCCTGCAAGGCCGCCTGCTATGGCTGCTATGGTGTCTGTATCGTCACCGAGGTTCACTGCCTTTATCATGGCGTCTCTGTAGCTGTCTGTTGTTATGAGTGACCATATAGCAGCTTCAAATGTATCGACTACGTAACCGGTACTCTTTATCTCTGATTCCGGTAGGCTTCTGAACTCATCGAGGTTGATGAACCACCCGTAGTGGCTTAGTTCAAATATATATGGCTCACAGCTATAATAATTGAAGCCCATGAGCATACCATGCTTAAGTCTTGTATAGAGGTCGCCCTCTTCATTCAGGATTGCATATACGCAGCAGAGATATAGTCCACAGGCTATCCATGCACGCATGTGATTGTGAGTAATTCCGGATACTGTGTGAATATCCTGTATAGCTTCATCTGCTGTTGCTGTTCCTGCTTTTAGCTTCTCTGCGTAGTAGAGGCAGAGAGGAAGCGTTCTCATGAGCGATCCATTTCCGTTTGCGTGTTCACCTCTGCGGCCGCAGGTTTTTATATCTTTGCTACTCTTATAATTCTGTATGGCCATGCTGCAGGTATTGCCTTCATCTATGCATTCGCCGTTTGCTGAATATGCACCCTCACGCTCCCACTTCACGAAACGCTCCATGATGTCTTCCGGATCAACCTTGCCGAGAGTCTTGAGGCTGTCAAGGATAGCCATCGACATTGCTGTATCATCTGACCAGGTCCCGATCGGTGAATCGTAGAGGTCGCATGGCAGCATCCCGGTGACCGGAGCTTCTGCCAGTTCTTCTCTGCTCATGAACTGCACAGGAAGTCCGAGTGCGTCACCGACTGCCAAACCCATGATTCCGTCAAGCCATACATTAGTTTTTTTACTTAATTCTTTCTGCATAATGTAGTCCTCCTTTTCCATTTGAACATGTAATTCTATCTGTTGGACTCATTATACAAAAGTCTTTTTCAAAACCGGTCTCCCGACAGGCGACTCAGTTATTCAGCTCCACTATTCTCTGCATGTACCATTTCTTCCTGCTGTCCGGCATCACCTGGAACTGATAATAAAAAAGCTTCATGAGTATTTCTTCTGCTGTATTTCTTCCAAGGTTTCTGATTCGGAGTAGCTGTCTCTTGCTCGATTCATTTTCCTTTGTATATACTCCGTTCACAAGGTCGTTTAATGTGTTGAAGCCATATCTCTTGAGACAGTTATATGCCCTGGGTTTAAGGTCCAGCACTTCCACATCCTGCTTCAGCTGTTCTCTCGTGAACATCACTTGAAAATGAAAATTCTTTCGGTTACGTACCATTAAGTCGATGATCGAATCATCTTCCATGTATTCATTCATTTCCATTATTACGTTCTCGTTCAGATCTATCATATTCGACACCTCCAAATGTATCTTTCACGGTTTCTTTCACAGCGTTATATTCAATTTTCTTTATAACGTCCTTGAACTGCTTGTTTACTATTCTGATGAGATACTTAAGTTCTGAGATATCGGGAGCAACCGCTGTGACGTGAATCCTGTTTTCACCTGATAAAATGTAAAGACCTGTGACGTAACCTGTACGGTTCAGGTATTCAAGAAGGTCCTCATAGTCATCGTCATATGTAGTGATCTCCACGAACATCTTTACACTGTCTTCGCGATGGATAACAGCCTTGTAGCCCCTGATTATGCCCTCTTCTTCCATCCTGGTTACTCTTTTCTTTACGGCAACGCGGGAGATTCCAAGCTCTTTTCCTATCTCTGTGAAGCTCATACGTCCGTTGTCACGGAGCAGCCTGAGTATGCTCTTGTTCATCTCATCCATTAGTATTCTCCTTATCAGTGTCGACTCTGATGATCTGATTATAATGTGCCGCATATTAGAAAATCAATAGCCGAGGTTACGAAACGTAACCTCGGCTGGTTTGCTAAGTTTATGTGCCTGTTTTTTATCCCTGTTTTTTATCTGTGGCGATTTTTGTAGTCTTCTTTGATCTCATCCAGAGCTTCTGATTCATCGAGCATGGCACCCATAGCCTGTGCGGAAGCGCTCTTACGTACTCCGGAGATTATGTTGGACATTACTGAATAGTTAAGTGCTGTTCCTGCGCTGTCGCATTCGTATCTGACTGCTCTGTTTGCTGCCACGCCAAATCTTCCGGCTACGCTGACTGCGTCGATATTTGCTCCAAGGAATATGAATTCCCAGTTATATCTCTTCTTCTGATGCTCGACCATCTTCTTGACTTTGTTATAGTCATATCTTCTGCTGGCATTCTCCATGCCGTCTGTCGTGATTATGAAGAGCGTCTTCTCCGGAACGTCCTCAGGTCTGGCGTACTTATGTACATTTCCTATATGATGGATGGCTCCTCCGATTGCGTCCAGAAGTGCTGTGCAGCCTCTGACATAATACTGATTGTCATTCATAGGTTCTACTTTGTTTATCGGAACTCTGTCATACAGAACCTCAGTCTTGTCATCGAAGAGCACTGTGGAGATATATGCTTCTCCTTCTTCCTTCTGCTGCTTCTTCAGCATTGAGTTGAAACCACCTATCGTGTCTGCTTCAAGTCCGCTCATCGAACCGCTTCTGTCAAGTATGAAAACTATCTCTGTTAATCCTTTACGCATAATGTTGTCCTCCTTTTCTCTTTTGAACCTTTCAGGTTGTCATCTGTTGGACACATTATACGAAATGATTTTTCTAAAACGGTCTCCCGCGAAGCGACCTTTGTTTTTTTGATTTATGGGGTCTTTCCCTGTTTTATGCGTTTGCCCCCTGCTTTACGAAATGATGCATGGGAGGCCATGCTCCTCAAGCTGTATATCAAGCTCGATCATGTCATATATTTCATTCTCTATGAAATACGAAAAGATTATATCTGTCTTGTCACATGGCGACAGTGCATATCCTGCACGCGCCAGAAGATCCTTCGATTCATCCAGATTGAGTCGCGCTCCTACACAAAGGCAGAGAGCAGTCAGCTTTTGCGGATGATAATTGATATCATTCTTAATCTTCGAGAAAGTCTTCTTATCAACTATCGCTCTCTTATATACATCGGCATTTACCATGTTCTTGCTCTGTATCAGATAGAGGAGATATTGTGAGAAAGTATCTGAGAGATGGCGTATACGCTCGTCTAGTTTGGATTCGTGTTTGTCGTAGAAATCATAGTCCATGTCGGCCTGGGATAATTCTACGGTAGCCGGTTCTTTCTGGGCTGATTCCATATTGTCAGAGACTTCCTGCATCGGTTCTGGTCTGGCTGAATCTGATTTGGCTGAATCCCCTTTGACAGATCCCGCTCTGGCTGAACCTTTGGCATGAGGCATGCCGAAACTGGCAAAGAGTTTTCTGCCCTGTCTTGGAGAAGTCAGATTCTGTGCATATGACATTGCCGCTGCACCGGAGGCACGAAAGTCTCCGTACTCCTCGTCTTTTTTCTCATCAACATACTTTCTGTCTATGTATTCTTCAAGTCCCGGATATACTTTTCCACCCAGTGCAGTCATCTTATCATCGAAGACTACGAGATATATGAGCATATCATGCTTCATCAGGAATGCATTTATCTCATCTATCGCTATACGGAGTCCTTCTTCCTTCGGATATCCGAATCCGCCTGTGGATATGAGTGGGAATGATATGGAGGTGATTCCATTTTCCAATGCAAGCGAGAGGCTCTTTCTGTAGCATGAACGAAGCTTCTCCTCTTCGCCCTGCTCGCCGTCCAGATACAGCGGACTTACGGCATGGATTATGTACTCCGCCTTCAGATTGAATCCAGGTGTGATGAAGGCATCGCCTTCCGGAACCTCGCCTATCTTTTCTTTCCTGTATGCCAGGAGTTCGTCATAACCTGCAGCCTTATATATGGCACTGTCACATCCTGTTCCTACTGTCGGTTTATCGTTGGCCGTGTTTACAATAGCCTGGGTATTCATTTTTGTAATATCATTACGAACTATTTTAAGTGGCATGTTTTCACCCCTTCACCTAGCATTTCATTTATAATTGACATCTTATCATGTGTATAGTAATATACAAACATGAAAAAGGGAATGGGTTTTCACCGCACTTACTGTTGCGGCCTGCTCGTTTCCTTTTTTATTGCCAAGATATCATAGAGATATTTTCTTCCATTATCAGCATGATTGATAAGTAATCTCGCCGTATATATATTATACCTTACAAGTACATCCTCTTCATATACAGGTATTCCAAATCGAACGTCATATCTATACCATCCGTATTTGGCATCTTTATTATGCTTTTCTTTATTGTTCTCCTGATAGTTTGGATTTGACGCTATTTTAATCAACTCAGGAATAGCCGTAGCAGCATTTGCCTTTGCTTTTGCTTTTGCCCCCATAAGACTTTTGCGACTTTCCGATCCCGTATACTCTTCCGGTAAAAGATTCCCTATATAAATAATCTCTGCTGTTTCAGCAATTTCGTAGTAGTCTCCTACATAACCTTTGATATAGCGTTTTACATCTTCCCAATCAATTTTCCGTTTACCCTTAAATCGTATATCATTTACCAAAACCAGTTTTTTCCCATCCGCATCAACAATAATACTAATGTTTCTATTTTCTATCATTTTTCTCCTTTCAAAAAAGAAACACTATCCAACCTCCTCTTCTATACTAAACCTAAAAAGCACAGCATTACAACCATTATAATGCTATGCTTTGTTGCGCCTCAATATTTATGCGGTTTGCAGGGCAGTTTTGTTTCACTGAGAGTGAAACACATCCATCACCCAACCAGCTCTTCACTGAACTCATAGAGTCTTTTTGCCAGCTCCATATCTTTGGAGCATTTGGATGATTTAGCGATCTTGCATTTGTAAAAATACTCACCTGATATATCAGCTACTGACTCGTCAGTTGCCAGGAATATTGCTGTTCTTGCACCCTCTTCCGGCGTCTGGAAGAAAGGCTTCAGGAGTCGGGTCACTGTCTTTCCGAATCCTGTTTCTCTGTCTATCCCTATGTTGGTAGCGACTGCCCCCGGGTGGCAGCAGTTCACTGTTATATTTTTGTCCTTAAGTCTTCTCGCAAGCTCTCTCGTGAACAATACATTTGCAAGTTTGCTCTGCGAGTAAGCCTTTATGACATTGAAGCCTTTGTGCAGATTTATATCATCATACTAAATCTCTTTTCTTCTTTTCTTTATGGTCTTTCACCCCTTCGTCTGGCTTTTCACGTTCTTGCCAATGATCTCGTCTATATCACAAACCGTCACAAAGCAGTTGTAATTCGATACTATATCGCGGAGCTGTCTCAGCTCGTACTGGCTGATGACCACGTAGAGCGCCTTGTTCTCGCCGCCGATGTAGCCGCTGGTATCCCACTCGGTACATGTCCTCCCGAGCTCCTCGTATATTCTGTTTTTAATCTTCTTAACATCATCGTTAGTAAATATCAGGCATCCTCTCTGTGCATCGAAGCCCTCTTCAACTCTGGTCATGACCACGCTGACAAGGACATATGTCAGGATCGAGTAGAGCCCTCTGTTCCAGCCGTACAGGATTCCGACGATTATGTAGAGAACGATATTGAAGCACAGCACCTGGCGCCCTATAGGCTGATGTATCTTCTTACTAAGTATTGATGCAACTATCTCCGTACCGTCGAGGCATCCGCCGTAACGAAGTATAAGTCCGACTCCGACTCCGAGTATAAGTCCGCCGAATGTCACCGCCAGAAGATAGTCATCTGTAACAGCCTCAGTTGTTTCAAAGAACGCCACTGCACCGGCAAATACCGTCATGGCATAGACGGACCTGATCACAAAAAGCTTTCCTTTCTTCTTCCATGCAAAGCAGAGAAATGGAACGTTAAAGAACCAGGTAAGCAAACTCAGCTTAAGCCCCGTAAAGCTCGATGCGATCATGGATACACCGACTATACCGCCATCAAATATTTTGTTCGGCGCAAGGAAGTCTTCGATTCCGAAAGCCGCTATGATCGCACCTGCGGTTATCATTATGAAATTAAGTATTTCATTTTTCTTATTCATAAATGTCTCAGCCTTTTACTTCATGCTCACGAGCTCATACTCGCGTGTTCCGACGCCTATCTTCTCGGCATGCTCAAGCGTTTCTGCCCACGATACATTTGGATTGCTGTTATGCCATACATCTCCATGATCATGGAAATGTTCACTTGCCATGTTGTCGCCGAGCTGGCTGTTACGTATAGGCTCTGCATTCTGGCAGAGATCCACGCATGCCTGATCGAGTGCAACAGGGTCAAATGAAGCGAGCATTCCTATATCAGGAAGTATAGGTGCATCGTTCTCACCGTGACAGTCACAGTTCGGAGAAACATCTGTGATAAGGCTTATATGGAAGTTCGGTCTTCCGCTTACTACCGCTGCCGTATATTCAGCCATCCTGCGTCCCAGCATCTGAGGTGCATCCCAGTTATCATTTTCAATGGCATCAAATGCACAGGCTCCTATGCATCTTCCGCAGCCCTTACATTTTTCAGAATCTATCCACGCCTTGTTTCCTTCATAGATAATAGCGTCAGAGCCGCACTCCTTCGCGCATCTTCTGCAGCCGCGGCACATTTCCGTAATGACATGAGGATGTCCGCTGTTATGCTGCTGCATCTTGCCCGCACGGCTTCCGCAGCCCATGCCGATATTCTTGATCGCACCGCCGAAGCCTGCCTGCTCATGGCCCTTGAAATGGTTGAGTGATATCACTATATCTGCATCCATGATAGCACGGCCTATATAAGCTTCTTCGCAATATTCGCCGTTCGGTACAGGAACTGCTATATCATCAGTTCCTCTGAGACCGTCCGCGATGATGATCTGACAGCCCGTAGTTACGGTGTTGAATCCATTTATGTTTGCACAATCCATATGCTCAAGCGCATGCTTGCGGCTGCCCGGATAGAGTGTATTGCAATCTGTCAGGAACGGCAGTCCGCCCTGCTCCTTTACAACATCCGCAACTGCTTTTGCATAATTCGGTCTGAGATATGCAAGATTGCCGAGCTCCCCGAAATGCATCTTGATAGCTACGAACTTGCCGTCCATATCTATATTTCCTATCCCCGCCATCTTTATAAGTCTCTGCAGCTTGGCTGTAAGACTGACCCCGATCACTGTCCTGAAATCTGTAAAATATACTTTTGAACGCTCCATAAGATAACCCCGTACTTATTTGATAATACTTATTTTTACCTACTCCTTTTGGTTTGCGAACCGGTTAATTAGTGAATCCTCCGGAACTGTCTGAGTGGAAGCTGCCGGCAATGCCTGTTCCAATCTCGTAGCTCTTTCCGGGTTCAAATGTATATACATCTGTTGAAGCATATGTTCCGTCTTCCCCAAATGCTTCGCTGTCCGAAATCCACTTATCGCCTTCTGCCGTCTTAAGTGTATAACGCCCCGATGGGAAGGTCACTGCAACTGACTCACCCGGCTCGAGAACCTTCAGGAATTCTGTTGAGCCGTCCATGCGAACCAGCCTGAATGCAGCTGACTTATCGGATGGTGCTTCAAGAGAAAGCTCACTCTCTCCCGGTCCGTACTTTTCATTTTTGTTTGCTTCTATCTGATCCTGCTTTTCTTTTTCGTCACGTTCCGTGAAGGCTGCTGCTACCGGTGCTCCATCAATGAGGTCGCTCAGCTTAACTGACACAGTCGGATCTGCTATGCTCTCAAGGGTGGTCCCTTCGCCCTCCGGCTTCTCGAGATACTTATCTGTTATCATCAGATATCCTGCCGTTGCACCTGAAAGATATGAGAACCAGTTTGGATGACGATTTCGCAGGATCACCGACTCCGTGCCTGTCTTCGTGTTATAACAGCACGGCATGTCGATGCTGTAATCTTCATCATCCTCTGTTATGAATTTGCAAGGTCTGGAATAGAATACCGAATCACCGTAGATATAGAATCCGATTGGCGATGTACTCGGCGAATCCCAGAGCACTCCTGTCTGCTTGGTCGTTCCATTTTCATCTGTGTAAGATAATGAAAAATGCTTCACGCTAGATGAGTCCGGATTATCCGGATCCTTGAAATCTTCGTACAGAAGCTCACCGAAATATGTGCCTGTGTTTACGGCGTTCAATACATTTTCATATTCATCTGAAGAAACGCTGTACGCCGAAAGATCGGTGGTCATCAGGCAAGTGTATGAACCGTCGTTTTCGTCGAAATAATAAAGCTTTCCGTCGGACAGGCACATGTCACAGAACTTGCCCCTGTCTATCATCTCCGCGCCCTTCAGCTCCTTGTCGGCGCGGTAGAGTCCGCCGATGTCGCCGTTCTTCCTATACGCAAAATATATATAGTTTTCGTCGCTTACCATGCTGGTTCCATATTGGGCGTCGATTGAATCCATTTGCAGGCAGTCAACCGGCTCGAGGTCAGCATCCTCCCCCTCGCAGACGATCTTCACATCATCGGTAATTCCTATATCAATGAACTCTTCCGCCATCTTACTTTTCTTCTTGGCCGCACATCCATTTATGATCACGCCGAATGAAAGAATGCATATGATCGGAAGGATTATTCTTTTCATTTTTATCATAGCTGGTCCTCATTAGTGTTTCCTTGTTTACAGAGCAGTTATCATATGTATATTTTATACATTGCGGTAGGTGAAATCAATTCAAAATATAAATAAAGGCATTGGTAGGAACCGCGCATTAATGCTATAATTAGGGATGCTTAGGAAACAATCTTCTTGTCAGAACTTCTCGGAAACTAAAATAGGACTTCGTAGCAAAGATATTGTGTGAAATGATGAAAATAGTTGCTATTTGAGGCGTAAATATAGGGTCCGGAGGACTTTGCAGCGAAGATAATGTATAAAATAGCGAAAATAGTTGCCGCAACAGACAAAAAAGGCTCTATAGAGAGTTTTCTGGCAAAGAAAACACATAAAATGATAAAAATAGTTGCCGATGCAGGTAATCACGGAGTTACAAACCCATTAATCTAGACATAGGAAAAGCCGTCCTGAACCTAGAGAGTAATGGACGGCTTTCTTAGTCGTTAGATTACGCCGGGTCGGGTGAGTCGTGTTCACCTTCCGGCTACTTCATGGTTATATTATACAATATAAACAAAGGAAGTCAACGGAAATATGGAGGATAAACATGAACGAGAATATTATTAAAAGAAATGAACTGCTGGCCCAGAAGGTTATCAAAGGACTTGAATCCAGAAATATGACCGGCTTCTACGCTGAAAGTAAGGAAGCTGCTCTTACAAAGGCTCTTGAACTGATTCCTGAAGGAAGCAGCGTTACTATGGGCGGTGCCATGAGCGCTCATGAGATAGGACTTGTTGATGCACTTAAAGACGGCAATTATAACTTCATTGACAGAGATGCTTATGAGGATAAGCGTGCAGCCATGCTCAAAGCTTACGACGCTGACTTCTTCCTTTCAAGTGCAAATGCAATGACAGAAGACGGAATCATCGTCAATATCGACGGCAACTCCAACAGAGTTTCTGCTATAGCGCAGGGTCCGAAAAAGGTTCTCTTCATAGTCGGCATGAATAAGATATGCAACGACGTAGACGGCGCCATGAAGCGTGCCCGCAATGTTGCTGCTCCGATAAATGCACAGCGCTTTGGTCTTTCCACTCCATGTGCAAAAACCGGCGCCTGCATGGACTGCAAGTCGCCGGATACTATATGCTGCCAGTTTCTCATCACAAGATTCTCAAGACATAAAGACAGGATATTCGTGATTCTTGTGAATGACAGTCTGGGATTTTAAAGTTTTTTCTTTTATGCCAATGAATATGAGGGCTCCGACTAAACCTCCGCGATTACCTCAACTTCGCAGAGAGCGCCCTTAGGAAGTGCTGAAACTTCCACGCATGATCTAGCAGGCTTCTCTGTGAAATACTTTGCATATATTTCATTGAATACTGCGAAATCACCAATGTTGGTCAGGAAGCAGAGTGTCTTTACTGCTTTGTCTGTGCTTGTTCCTGCTGCCTCGAGTACAGCAGTGAGGTTCTTCATAACCTGCTCTGTCTGCTCCTCAATAGTATCTCCAACTATAGCGCCTGTAGCAGGATCAAGTGCAATCTGGCCTGATGTATATACAAGTCCGTTAACTACTGTTGCCTGTGAATATGGTCCTACTGCTGCAGGAGCCTTGTCTGTGTGAATCTTGTTCATAATGTTTCTCCTTTTCTACTACAATATATTTATGATAATCTATAATACCACATATAATCAAGATAAAACGCTCCACCGATTTCTAGAGATCTTTCATCTATCTCTCCCGGCAACACTTTTCACTTTTTTTGCTATTCTCTTTGCTTTTTTCCTCTCTATAGTGCCTTTTTTCTATCCTTGCGGCAACACTTTTCACCTTTTTTGCTATTCTCTTTGCTTTTTGCTCCCTTCAAGCGCAATATTCTACCCATTCTGGCAACACTTTTCACTTTTTTTGCTATTCTCTTTGCTTTTTTCCACTATAGCCCCTTCACAATCAAAAAGCTCCCCATAGACCGGAGTCTACAGGGAGTTCTGCCACCTAAAGAAAACCCTAAAAGCTATCAACCGCATAATCCATAAGGTAATCTTCGCCGCGGTCAAATATCGCGTTGATTGCTTCCTGATCCATAGGTATCTTCTCATCGAAAGGCGTTCTACCGACATGATCCGTAAATGTATCGATAGCCACCTCACCATCCGGGAACATATTCGGTACCGCCGAGAAGCTTAAGCCGCCTGCTTCCAGAGGAATCTCAGTCACAGCCTGGCATGAGCTGTTGGTGCTCGTAAATCCCATAACTTTTACATTCGGGTAGTCCCCCATCATATAAGTCATATCGTCGCCGGCACTGACTGTCTCTGCATTTACAAGAAGAATTACATTTCCGTCATGCCAGAGATCCTCACCTTCGTATGTCATCGGTACACCCATCTTGTATTTGCCGTCTTCGCCTCTCTCAAAGGTTCCGGTTTCTTCATTTATCACCGCACTATAATATGATAAATGCTCGCCCTTCGGTGCGAAGAGACATGCTATTCCTTCAACGAAGAAAGGACTTCCTCCGCCATTCTTTCTAAGGTCAAATACTATATTCTTTACACCTGCTTCTTTAAGAGCCAGAATCTTTTCACGGAGATCATCCGTCATTTCGGTATAATCAGTCCCTTCATATGTTTCCTGATCATATATCATCTGACTGATTCTTATCATGTAAGTATCTTCAGTTTTCTCCTGCCATTCAAGATTAGTTATGTTAACCCCATCATCAATCTTACACATGGTATCAAACATTCTCGGGCTATATACTCCAAGGCTTGGCGCGGATATAGTCTTCTCTTCACCATTTTCATCCAAATATGTTATGTCAACCGCAACGCTGCCCGTCCCGTCAACCGCAACGCTATCACTTCCATCACCCGATTTACTATCCGCCGCATCTTCCCCCGGCACAACTGTTTCTCCATATCGCATATCCTTTCCGATACCCGCAACATATATAGGAAGATAGAATTCTTCATTCTCTCTGACCGGATACTGACTCATGTAATAATTCACTTCGCTGAAATATTCGTCTATCGGCTTACCATTCCATTTCGTGATGATCGTTCCATTTTTTATTCCTGCATTCTTGAGTGTGAGCCTGTTTGCCTCGGCGTCGGCCGGTCTGAAATCATCCTTCACCATAAAGAATCCCATAGCGTCATGCTCATCACTCATGATCGAATAAGAATTCTCATATCCTTCGACATTCACTGCAGCGAATTCGCCTGTCGAAAGTCTCACCAGCGAAAGACCGTAATCATTTCCGTATGCCTTGCAGAAATCGTCAAGCATTAGCGCATCACTTTTTCCCCTGTAACCAACATGCCCATCATAGAACTCACCGGTAAACTGCTGCCATGCCTTGTAATTCTCTACATGATCCTGTGTCTTATCGATCTCCCTGAACATCGGCTCATACTTCGCGTAAAGCGCATCCCAGTCGATGCCCTTCTCTTCCGTAAGCACATAATGCTCCTTCATCGTCTCATATCCCTTTTCAAAATCTGCAAGATAAGGAACCCTATGAATGTCTTTAGAAAATGTAACGAACGCGAGATTTGCAACTATCATGACCGCAGAGATCACTGCAAGTATCTGTTTCTTCCTGACTTCATTTACACTCAGGAAAAGACATGCCAGCTGTAGCGCCGCTGCAACGTATATGCCCACATGATAGACTTCGAAACCGCCAAAAACTGCCAATGTCAGGGCGAGAAATGTAGGCGCAGCGTAGATAAGTCTCCATCTGTTATCTGGCCTCTTCTGCGGGAGTCCGGCCGCTATGATAAGGAATATCATAAACGCCAATTCAATTATTATAAATGAAATATCCATTTTGTTTCCTTTCCGGTTCAATTCATCATGTCTGTCTGGTCCAGTTCATCACATATGTCTAGTTCAGTTCATCACGTCTGAAGAGTGCATATCCCATGAAGAGATAGAATCCTGTCATCAGGAGCGATGCCACGATAGTCCCGATCACAAGCTCTGCAGAGAGGCTGCTCTCATAAGTAGAATACTTTACTACCCCCTTCACCGGGTCCAGATTATATATCTGCCATCCGCTATAACTCGTGAGTAACGACATATTGAATATGCTTATAAAAACAGATTTTGAATGCTCCAGCATTCCTCCCAATAATCCTGACGCCATACTTATCACAAACCCGACAGCCATCATTATGTATGGATTCTTTATAAGAAATGTAAGGAGCGCCAAAAATGCTGCGAGCCTGAGAAATGGAAAGAACAGAAGAAGCTGTCTTGCTATAACATCGCTGATGAGCAATTCATTTCCCCATCCTGCTTTGATGATTCCTGTTATCATCGGTGCAAAGCTGAGCAAGGTTCCGAGAACCGCTGCTGTTATGATTCCCATCAGGCTTCTTGCCAGGAAGATGCTTTTTCTGGAATGTCCGGATAGCACTTCATAGTTTGCGACCTTGTCCCTATAATCTTCGCCGCAAATGATTCCGACAACTAATGCAACGACGAATATCGAGAATTCATAAGCTATCGTAGGATTGTCTGCCACGAGCGTGCTGGCGGTTCCCAAATCTGCGGATGCTCCCGTGTTCAGGAAACCCACCAGTGCCATAAACAGGACAAGAACTATATATATTCTGATCATCATCTTACTGTGCATGATTTCAAACCAGATTGATTTCATTATATTTTTCATTTCTTTCATACCCTTCTTATTTTTCAGCAACCTGATACAATTCAAAAACCGTACTGCACCCGTCGCATAAGAAACTATTCTTTGATTTTGTGATCAGTCACGATCCGTCTTCTTGAAATTGATATATGTGATAGTGAGATATATCGCTGAGAATATGAGCGACACTGCTATGGTCTTCCACACCATTTCAGGAGTCACCGTCGTGTCATAAATTGATATCGTCTTTCCATCCCGGACTACATATCTGGCATTCTGTGAAACAAGAAGGAATGCCGCATTGGTTAATGCTGTCGGATAAACTATGTCTATCGACAGCATATCCTGAATTATCGAAGTGACAATGGCTACGACCATCATGACTGCATAACCGAGGGCGATTCCTTTTCCTGCACTTCTCGCAACGCTTGCAAGCATCATGTTGAGTGAACAGAGCCTGATTATAGGAAAGATAGCCAGTGCACATCGTATCAGCACCTCAGTCTTATTGGTCTCCGGTCCCCATCCGTATAAGAGATCCAGATAACCCACCGGAAGCATTGTAAGTACAAATATAAGAAGTGCGCCCCACAAATATCCCGCTGTTATTCTTGCTGCAAATATCTTTGTTCTGCTATGACCTGCCATGAATTCATAGTTGATGGTCTTGTCACCTGCATCTCCTGCAACCAGCTTGCTTGCAAATATCATGATCCCGTAACTCATAAATACAAAGACCGTCGCCAGCTGCTGTGATGCAAAGTATGCGCTCGGTGTCATTTCATCCAGAGAGGTTCCGGTAAGAAATCCTGACAGATACATTATGCATGCCGGCATAACCAGCATCGTGATTATTGCGATTATATTCACCGTATCACGCCTCGCGCCGTAATTCAGAGATTTAATGATGTTATACATTTTTATTTTCCTTTCTTTTCGGCAATTGCTGAACCGTCTGCCTATGGCATCCGACGGCTCTTCGAGCCTATTATTCAGCGATGTCGTGGGTAAACCCACGACATCAGATATTAGAGAATCAGTCAGATTTGACTGCAAGCAGTCAATCTGCCTGTTCTCTAATATCATTGCCGGTCTTGCACCATCCGCATGTAATAGTCTTCCAAGTTAACCTCATTCCTGGAGAGCTCTGTCGGGATGATTCCATTTTCATATAATGTCTTTGAAATGGACCGTATATCGTCGAGTCCGTCGTAGATTCTGAGGCTTCCGTCCTCGAGTGCCTCGACTCTCTCGATGCCGCAATCCCGCGTCAGTATCGCACTCGCCTTCTCGTTGTTGTCCGTATCTATATGATAGTATTCGCTGCAGGCTTCCTTCAGCTCGTCCGCTGTGAATACGCCCTTGATCTGTCCGTGATTTATGAAAATGTAGTCAGTACAGAGAAGTGAGAGCTCGCTCAGAATGTGGGACGAGATGACCATCGTAATGTCATCTTCTTTGTTGAGCTTCCTGAAGAGTTCTCTGATCTCAACTATTCCTTCCGGATCAAGTCCGTTTATCGGTTCGTCGAGGACCATGAATTCCGGCTTGCCCAGAAGTGCATTTGCAAGTCCGAGCCTCTGTCTCATTCCGAGTGAGAAGTTCTTAACTATCTTCTTTCCTGTATCCTGAAGGTTGACTATCTCAAGAACCTCGTCGATCCTGCCCTTGTCCGGGATTCCTTTCTGAAGCCTCTGCTTCTCAAGGTTCTCCCTCGCCGTCATCTTCTCTTTCTCATAAGGAGTCTCAATCATAAAGCTCATTCTTGTCCTTGCCTGATTCAGTCCCTTCTCGTCGGTTGCGCCGTACATCGAAAGTGTTCCGGAGGTCGGGAATGCAAGTCCTCCCATGATCTTCATTATGGTAGTCTTACCTGCACCGTTCGGTCCTATAAGTCCGACTATGCTTCCTTTCTTTATCTGAAATGAAACGCCGTCCAGCGCCATCTGTGTTCCATACTGTTTTGAAAGATTATTTACATCTACGATTATATCTGACATCTTTTCCTCCTTTTTGCAGCCATCCTGATAATGCTAAGATAAAACATAAACATAAAGAATTTCTTAAATGATAAAATTTATATCTTTATAATTTTCCAAACAAAAAAAGTCCGAATGATTTTAATCTCATTCGGACCGTCGCTTTTAAATTCATACTGTTAATTATTCTTCAAAAATACCATATTAAATTCGAGTTCGGAATCTCTCAATTCCGCTGTAATGCTTCCCTTCTGCTTTTCCACAAGGAGCTTGGCTATGTAAAGCCCGAGTCCCGCACTGCCGTCGCTCCTGGCCTTGTCCGCGCGGTATGTTCTGTCGAAGATGTGGTCGATATCAATAGCCGACGGATCCTTAACATGATTACCTATAACTATGTGGCAGCCGTCATCTGCTTCAGAAACCGAAATCCTGAAACTGCCCTCGGCATACTTCAGAATATTACTGAAAAGATTGCTGAAGACTCTTGTGAGCACGTCTCGGTTTGCCTTTATATAAACGCTCTTCTCAGGAAATTCGAGCTCCGGAGTGAGTCCCTTCTCCCTTATGAGCGTTTCATTTTCAACTATGAATTCAGACAGAAATGAAATGATGTCGAGTTTACATAATTCAGCCGGCTTGCTGTCGCTCTCAAGCACTGAAAGCTCAAAGAATTCGTCCACCATGCCCTTCAGAGTTTCCGCCTTCTTTCTGCTGATGCTGAGATACTCGCGTCCCTTATCCGAGAGTTCCTCTTTCTCGAGCATCTGCAGATTGCCTTTAACCACAGTGAGCGGAGTCCGAAGATCATGAGCTATATCGGAAATGGACTGCTCCAGCTGGCGCCTGGATTTCTCCGCTTCCATTTTCAGCTCCTTCTGATATTCGAGATTCCTGTTGAACTCAGCCGTAAGGCTCTCAACATCTCTGTCCATCAAAGTTACGCGCATCTGACGGTTATAATCATCATCTTTAGTTTTCTTCAGTTCGTCCCTTACCGTCCTTATATTCATCTTGATTACAATCAGTCGCACAAGAAGAATAACTGCCAGAAGGGCAAGAACTATAATGCAAATATCCTTGATCATACCTTATTTCCAAACACACACTTTAATCGGCTGATTTCTCAGGTTTAAGTTTATATCCGATACCCCAGACTGTCTCTATGAATTCCTGTCCTGTTGCTTTCTTCAGCTTGCTCCGGAGGTTACTCATATGAACATTTATAGTATTATCCTCGTAGATATACTCATCCTGCCAGACTGTCTCATAAAGATTTGCTTTGGTAAAGGTTTTTTGAGGATTCTTGAGAAAGAGCTCAAGTAACTGCATTTCCTTCTGTGTAAGCTTTATCTGTTCGCCATTATAGAATACAGAATTAAGTCCTTCATCATAGGTAACTCCATTATAGCTGTATCCCAGTCCTCTTCCGGAAGCAGCATCGTCGTCCGAACCGCTGCCGGCCACATCTTCACTTCTTCTGAGTACTACTTCTATCCTGACCAGCACCTCGTCGAGATCGAACGGCTTGATGATGTAATCGTCGGCGCCCATCCTGAGCACCTCGAGCCTTGTATCCTTCATAGTCTTCGCAGACAGAACTATAACCGGAGTCCTGCTCTTCTCAGAATTGCCTGAACTCCGGAGTTCCTGTATCAATATATCTCCCGACCTGTACGGAAGCATCATGTCCATCAGTATGATGTCGTATTTTCCATCACGTAACATGGTTGACGCGACGCTTCCATCCTTGGCCTCGAAAACCTCGAAATCATTCTCTACGAGAAAATTCTTCAGAAGTCCTCTTATCTCTCTGTCATCCTCAACAATCAGAACCTTTCTCATGTTGTATGTCTCCTGCCGCAACTGCTTTATGATTGTCAGTTCACTGCAACAATTCATTTACAGCTTCATAGAAACCGCTTCAGCATTTCATTCACTGAGTCATAGAAATCACTTCATAATTTCATTCACTGCATCATAGACACTCTTCGTATCAGAAGCTGAGCTGTCATTGATATAATATGTCTTATCATCCGTAACAATCCTAATATATCCATCGGATTTAAGACTTAAAAATGTCTTGCAGGACTTATCATTTGCTACAGCAAAATTACCCTTTGCAATTTTATCGGTACCAACTCCCGACAGCTTAATGATCTTTAATGAACTGACATCCTCATTATATGATATTTCTTTGATTTCATCTATATCAATAACATATTCATCCCGGAGCTGATGGCAAATAACTTTTCCGTCTGTCACAGAGAGGTTCATCTCTGCTGAATCAAGCATTCCTACGTATATAAGTGAAATGAAAACAACTATCATGCTCAGTGCAAGAAAAGTGCCTACGACCTTTCCGCCCGGATGAGCGAAATTCACAGTTGCTCCCATTCCATTTCTCTTCTCAACATTCAGTCTTCTGTCCTTAGGGTTATAGTAAATCAGTCCGAATATCCAGTTGTCATCATCGTCAACGTCCTGATCCTCAGTATGCTCATACATTCCATTTAATAGTGATCTTCTTCTTACCAAAACAGCCATAAGAACCACAAATGAAAGGAGATATGCCACACAGAGAATTATAAGAGCCATTTCCGAGAAAACTGTCATAAAGCCTATTATAGCTGCGATCAGAAGTACCGCATGTATCCAGAGAGATGCTGCACACATATCTGCATGGAGTTTCTTCTTCGCTCTGTTGTAATTTACATTTACATCACTGTCAGAAGAAACGATCTCATTTCTGAGATTGTCCATCACGAAAGCGATGATCACGAAGATAACACTTGTGAACAGGAAAACTCCTGCAAGTCCGGTCAGTGCGAAGCTGCCTTTAAATACCGAGCTGCTCCCGGCTGTAATAACATCGAGATCATACAGCAATGCTATGATCAGGCCGACTGCTGTAATTCCGAGTGGAATAAACAGTGCACTCTTCTTCACTGCATGTGCCTGAGTTACGCTCTTAAGATCAGCTGCAACGGTTATGTTATCACTTTTTTCTTTCGTTATATTTTCTCTTTTGATGCTTTTAAGCAGCGCATTGCCCCTTACATAAGGAATATTCAGTGCTAAGATAGCAGCATAAACGCACACTGTGAAAAGTATCATCATCACAGTCATATCCGGAATAAATGCAATTCCGACAAATACTGCGATAATGCCAATAAGCACCATAACTGCTTTCTTACGTATATCTGAAACTATATCGTCTACTCTTTCTGCCGTCTCGTCTTCCTTAAGTTTGTCAGTAACTCTGACTCCGAAAACTATATTTTTCTGTCTCCATTTTTTTGGATACATGATAAAAAACATTATGATAAAAATCGGAAGGCAGCATACCATAAGTGAAATTCCCATTATTGTTACTGCATTCATAGCTCTAACCTCCTAATAGTATTCCTTCACAAGCTTAATGATATCTTCCTTAGGAACACCTGAAATTCTCGCCTCAGAAACTATACGTCTAAGCTCGGATTTGTTCTCCTCGCTTATGACTCCGGACTTCGTGATATTGTCACGCACCCTGGCACCGTTCTTCCTGTCTGTAAGTATATAACCTTCCTGCTTCAGAATCTGATATGTCTTGCTGACCGTCATCGTATTGATGCCCATCTCGAGAGCTAGCGCTCTTACGGTCGGGAGCTGCTCGCCGGGAGCAAGCTCACCCGACGAGATTCCCATCACTATCTGATTTCTGATCTGCATATATATCGGAACATCCGAATAATCATCTATCTTAATGATCATATGACCGGTCCTTTCCAATGTTAATAGTCCACTTTTCTTTACTGTCCATTCATTTACGTTTTCTCTGTTCTTACTCGTCTGCTTCGGCTTCAATCACTTCACTTGCCTCATCTTCATCTGTAACCTCGGCTCTCTCCTTCTTGATAATTCCATATCCCAGTATTGCTACAACTATCAGCATAGGAATCATACTTATAATTCCATTTGGTGCAGGTCCGAATATAAACATCCTGTCGGACTTTCCATCGGAATTCACATTCAGGAATGCCTGTGTAACAGTTGCTATAGCATTGAATGATCCGTGAAGGAGTGCCGGGAACCATATAGATTCTGTCTTCTCATATATCATATTCTCAAACGCACCGAGTGCTATACACATAACTGTGAAAACTACAAGTCCGAGTACCGGTGCACCCAGATAATTCTTACCATACTCATATCCATATATGATCATTAGTGGGAAATGGAATGTTCCCCAGATTGTTCCGCCTACGATCCATGTTTCCACAGTACCAAGTTCCTTCTTAAGTTCCGGATAAAGGAAACCTCTCCATCCGGCTTCTTCGCCGACTGCCGCGAACATGTTTACTATCGGAGCATATGTAGCACACTGAACAAGCATAAAGATTACATATGTTTTGTAGTCGAGACCTGCTTCCTCAAGCTGTGCCAGAAGATCAACTCCCATCGATTCTCCCTGAGCTGCAAGATATGATCCTGTTGTATCAAAGAGATCAGGGAATATCAGGAAGAAAAGTGCTGCTCCAAGTGCTGTTATAACAATCGGGAAAAATACTGCAAAAAATATCCATTTGATATTTCCTCTGAATTTTGGCAGCCATCCCATCCCCTTTATGGAATGATTTGCAACAAGTGTCGCAATTAGTGGTGCAAACATCGATGCGGCCGCTCCGATCTGGAATACAGACATTCCCATCATATCAGGATGAGCCGTGGCATACAGTGCTGCCGGTATCTGAACTGCCCAGGCCAGAATATATGTTACCACCACAAACACTATTACTTTCTTTTTATCCATGATTAAAACCTCCATAGTTTGTATCAGTTGTATTGTTTGATTTTTGTTGCTGTTTGTATTGTTTTTATTAGTTGCTATTTGTATTATCTGTATTGTTTGTATTACTTACTGTAATACAGATAATACTGCATTATTTTCTTATTGTCAATATGATTTTTTTTTTCTCCTCTGGCAACTATTTTTGCTTTTTTATTCATTCTCTTTGCCGCATTCCCCTCTCAATCCCATATTTTTCGCCTACCCAGCAACTATTTTGCTCTTTTCCTTCATTCTCTTTGCTGCATTCCTCTCTCAATCCCATATTTTCTGCTTTCTCAGCAACTATTTTGCTCTTTTCCTTCATTTTCTTTGCCGCACCCCCTCTTCCCCCCTCACAAAAAAAACAGTGCCCAATCGGATTTACCGATTGAGCACCGCCCTCTAATTTACCAGCTTACACTCTTCTTCTCTTCCTGCGGATGAGGATCACTCCTGCAATGCCGATGAGCGACAGTATCATGACTATAGTCAGTACAACCAGCGGAGCATTGTCGCCCGTCTTTCTGGTTCCCGGATTTGTTCCGTCTGAATACTTGCCCTTCTCGCCCTGCTTAACCCAGATAGCTTCGAAAGTATGATTCTCGACAACTGTGTAATCATCACCGGCCAGATACTCTGAACCCTTCCAGTAACCAACGAAGTCTTCAAAGTCTGAATACGACCTTCCGTTCAGAGTTGCGAACGGAGCTGACGCTTCGACCATAGAGAGACCTGAATAGACAACTGAAAATGACATGAGCGCCGCAACAGATGCCGCTATTAATCTTTTTGCTATGTTTCTTTTTGCCATAGTGACATACTCCCACCACTTTCGCTTTGCTAAGAAGTGGGGGCTTCTCGTTCGAGCAATCTAACGATCACAGCATACACGAGCTATCTCCGTCTGTCCGACGGTTCTATCTATACTT
>OCTW011602337.1_pt1 | contig 30116 bp, 25 predicted proteins | sample 1539671 | NCBI WGS metagenome assembly OCTW01 (sample SAMN02144230, study PRJEB22623) | gut metagenome | biome: sheep rumen | host: Ovis aries | place: New Zealand | reverse complement strand
CTTGCCTTGCAATGCGTTAAGCATAGTAGGGTGGTTTTTTGCTGTTAGGTTACGACCTTCGTTGCGTCAGTCCTGCTTCTTCTCGGCAGCACCCTCGGCGATGGCCTCATTCTCCATAGCCTCAAGGCGTTGCATATTCTTGTCCTCCTTGGCGGGGTTGCGGAAATAGAGCTCGCCGTCCAGGTATTCCTGCGTGGCCTTCAGCGTGGGCTTGGGCATCATCTCGTAGTGGCGCACCACCTCGATCTGCTCGCGGTTCTCGTAAATCTCGTCCATCGTGTCGATGCCCGACGAAAACTCCTCGATTTTCTTGTGCAGCTCGCGTTTCATATCGCTGGCAATCTGGTTCGAGCGTTTGGACAGCACGGCTACGGTTTCATAGATGTTGTCGGTTCCCTCGCTGAACAACGAGGTGTCGCGTGTGATGGTCGTGTTTACGGGGCGTTTCTTCTTATCTTCCATTGTATATATTTGATTTTAATTGTTTTACTTGTTTTTCGGTTGTCTTTTGTCGTTTGATGTTTGCCGAGTGGCGCCTATTTGGCCTCTCCGCTTTCGATGCGTGCCAGTTCGGCTTTGCATTTGTTGTAGATGTCCTGGCATTCAGACATATACTTCGATCCTGCAAACGTGGCGGCAAACTTGTCGAAATTGCCCACCACCTGCTGCAGGCGTTCCTTCATCTTGTCCTCACGGCTGTTGATGGCGTAGATGTAGCCGCTTTTGACGATGTAGTACATCGCCTGCTCGCGGTGCGGCGAGTCGGGATAGTCGTTCAGAAAACGTTCCAGCGACACCACGGCGGCGCGGTACGACTCGGTGTTGTAGTAGCCCACGGCAATCTCGTAGTCTTTCTGCATCAGCTTGTTACGCAGCTCGTCGAGGTAGTTGTTGACCTCGGGGATGTGCGTGCTTTGCGGATAGCGGTTGGCAAACTGCTCCAGCTCGGTGATGGCCTCTTTGGTGGTCTTCTGGTCCAGCGTGTACGCCGGCGATTCCATATATTGGCAGTAAGCGGCCAGAAAAGCGGCCTCCTCGGCGTTGCGGCTGTAGGGGTAGCGCTTCGAAAAAATCTTGAACTGGTAGGCGGCGTTGTAGTAATACTCTGTTTTCAAGAGACTTTGGCCGTAATACCAGGCGATGTCTTCGGCGTGCTCGTTGCCGCGATAGTAGAGGGCCAGATTTTCGAACAGCTGGCGTGCGCGGGTATAGCTTCCTTCGTTGTAGTAGCGCAGCGCGGCGTCGTATTTGCCGTCGTAATCTGTGCTTTTCAGCAGCTTTTCATACCCTTTGCAACTGCACAGCGTGCTGATTGCCAGTAATATTGATGCTATTATGTATAGTCTTTTCATAGGGGGCAAAGTTACGAATTATTTTTTGATTATTAGTGTAAATTATTAAAAATAGTTTTCATCAAACGCGGGACGCGCTTTTTTATTGTGTCGCGACCGACAAATTCCGGCCCGTCGGCGGCCTTCGTTTAGCGCCCTCGGAAGGCTCCAGTTTGGCTCTCCCGAAGCTGGTTTCCGAGTCCTGATTTAATGGCTCGGAAATGTTAAAATTTTGTAAAAATTCAAGAAAAATTTTAACAAATATATTTTATTGCCTATCAGCTGTTTATAAAACTGCCTTTTGCTGCATTGCCCGCCGAATGCTCTGGAAGTGGCCTTTGCAAAATATTGACAAAAAACCTATTAAAGCCCACTGGCGAAGGCTTTGGTAAAGCTTTGGTTAGGCTTTGGATGAACTTTGGTAGGAATTTGGTATTGTCAATCAGTATGTTATGAAGGTCGATTTTTGAGGCCGAAATGTTAAAATTTAAGTTAATGAAAGTTAAAATTCGGAAGACGTGATTTTTGATTTTGAGCCAATTTTTGAGGGGATTTTTAAGATGCAAGTTTGGTTTTTTTTTGTTCGTTGGAGGTGAAAAAATGTTATGGTTTTGCGACGAGGAATGTTTGTCCGGTGCGCCTCACTTTTCGGTCCGACATTTTGGGTTTTTCTGTCCGAAAGGGTCGGGGCTTCATTTGTCGCTGAGCGGATGGGACCTGTTTTGACGGCGGTTGAAAAATAAATTTTCTCGTTTCGGAAAAAAGATGTATTTTTGTACATTATTTAAAAACAAATATATGGATACTATAATTGTCTTAGACTTTGGTTCTCAATACACTCAGCTCATTGCGCGCAAGGTCCGCGAGTTGAATATTTACTGCGAAATCCATCCCTACAACAAGATTCCAGCCCTCGGCAGCGACGTCAAGGGTGTTATTTTTTCGGGCAGTCCCTATTCGTGCAACGCCGCCGACGCGCCTGTGCCGGATATGAGCAACATCAAAGGCCGCCTGCCGCTGCTGGCAGTGTGCTATGGCGCTCAGTATCTGGCCAAATGGGGTGGCGGCAGCGTGCAGCAGTCGAAGATTCGCGAGTACGGCCGCGCCAACCTGCAGTGGATTGACACCGAGTCGCCGCTGATGAAGGGCATCCCGCTGGGTTCGCAGGTGTGGATGAGCCACGGCGACACCATCGAGCGCGTGCCCGACGGCTATCGCTGCATCTGCTCGACGGACAATGTAAAATATGCTGGCTATCAGATTGAAGGCGAGCAGACCTATGCCATCCAGTTCCATCCCGAGGTGCACCATTCGGTCGACGGCCTGACGCTGCTTCGCAACTTTGTGGTCGACATCTGCGGATGCGACCAGAGCTGGACACCCGAGTCGTTCATCGATATGACTGTGAAGCAGATACGCGAACAGGTGGGCGACGACAAGGTCATTCTGGGTCTTTCGGGCGGCGTCGACTCGTCGGTGGCCGCTGTGCTGCTGAACAAGGCCATCGGTCACAACCTGCATTGCATTTTTGTCGACAACGGCCTGCTGCGCAAGAACGAGTTCGAGAGCGTGCTGGAGTCGTATAAGGATATGGGCCTCAACGTGAAAGGCGTCGACGCCAAGGAGCGTTTCTATTCGGTGCTGGCCGGTGTGACCGACCCCGAGAAGAAGCGCAAGGCGATAGGCAAGACCTTCATCGATGTGTTCGACGATGCTTCGAAGGAGGTCGTTGATGCCAAGTGGCTGGCGCAGGGCACGATATACCCCGACGTTATAGAGTCGAGCTCGGTCAAGGGCCCGTCGCAGACCATCAAGAGCCACCACAACGTGGGCGGATTGCCCGACTATATGAAGCTGAAGCTGGTCGAGCCGCTGCGCAGCCTGTTCAAGGACGAGGTGCGCCGCGTGGGTCGCCAGTTGGGTATAAAACAGGAACTTATAGGTCGCCATCCTTTCCCGGGCCCGGGTCTGGCCATCCGCATCCTGAGCGACGTCACGCCCGAGAAGGTGCGCATCCTGCAGGAAGTGGACGACATTTTCATCCGCGGCCTGCGCGACAACGACCTGTACGACAAGGTTTGGCAGGCTGGCGCGATGCTGCTGCCGGTGCAGTCGGTGGGCGTGATGGGCGACGAGCGCACGTACGAGAGCGTCGTGGCGCTGCGCGCCGTGGAGAGCGTCGACGGTATGACGGCCGACTGGTCGCATCTGCCCTACGATTTTCTGGCCAAAGTGTCGAACGAGATTATCAACCGCGTGAAGGGCGTGAACCGCGTGGTCTACGACATCAGCTCGAAGCCGCCGGCAACGATCGAGTGGGAATAGTCAACGGATTGTAAACCAAACTGCAAATCAATGAAACGACTGTATAATACCTTCTGCCGCCTGCTGCGCAACACTGTCGGCCTGACTATGCTGCTGATGACGTTCTTCGTCGGCATCGCATCGGCGCAGGGCACAAAAACAGTGGCGGTGAAGGTGTCGAAACAGACCCAGACAATCAACAACAAAGAATATTATGTCCACATCGTGGAGCAGGGGCAGACGGTGTTTTCGATTGCCCGTGCCTATGGGCTGAAATACTACGACGCTGTCCTCAAGACGGATATCCATCTGATGCAGGTCGGCGACACGGTGTGGCTGCCCAAGAACGACCAGAGCGTCGCCGCCGTTTCGGCCAACGCCGAGGCGGTTGTGGCTCCTGCCAACCGCGTGCATTACATCAAGATAGAACCCGGCCAGACGCTCTACAGCCTGGCGCGTGAGTACGGCGTGACGGTCGAGGCCATCGTCGAGGCAAATCCCGAGCTGCGCACCGAACAGCTGAAAGCCGGCCAGATGCTGAAGATACCGCCGAAGGGAGCGGAGGAGCGGAAAGCGGAAAGCGGAGAGCGGAAAGCGGAAAGCGGAAATGTGAAAGCGGAAAGCGGAAATGTGAAAGCGGAAAGCGGAAATGTGAAAGCGGAAAGCGGAGAGCGGAAAGCGGAAAGTGGAAATGTGAAAGTGGAAAGCGTTGAGCCTAAAGCCGAGGAGCCGAAAAGCAATAGCGTGGATGCAATCGTGGCACCTGTAACGAGCGTCGGCAATCAGGATGCTGCCACCGCCGCAAGTCCTGTGGCGCGGCCGGTGGTCAATCCATATCCTTTCGCCGAGGTGCCGTCGGATTTCCCGAAGGCGCAGGCTCCGTACTACAACTTCTCGACGGTGTCGTCGTTCAACTATCAGGTGCGCGACCGTCAGGACCGTAACAGGGTCTTTGTGTCGGTCGTTATGCCTCTCAACCTGAACAAGATAAATGAGATTTCGACGACCAAGTTCGACATCGAACAGCGTGGCAAGAAGGAATACAAGGTTTTTGAATTCATCCAGTTCTACGAAGGTATCCTGATGGCCCTCGAAGAGCTTCAGAATCAGGGCGTCGATGTCGTCTTGAACGTGGTCGACCTGACGTCGGACAAGGACGAGGATGTCGTTGCTGCCTTCAATTCGCACAATGTGGCCAATTCGGATTTCATCATCGCCCTGCTGGTCAAGAAGCCCTTTGCCAAACTGGCCGAGCTGGCCAAGCAGCATCAGGTGTTTGTCGTCAATCCGTTCTCGTCGCGTGCCGAGGTGGTGACGGACAATCCATACGTCGTGAAATGTATGCCTTCGGTGGAAGGCACCGTGAAGGGTCTGCTGGACATCGTGGCCAATCAGCACAAGGGTGGTAACCTTTATGTGCTGCATTCGAACAGCAAGAGTGTGGCCACCGACGAGAAGCTGTATCGCGACGAACTGCAGCGCCAGCTTGAGGCCCGCAAGGACATCAAGTACACGTTTTTTGACTGGAGCGCCAACGGCAAGCTGGTGTCGACGCTGAAAACGACCAAGGACAACGTGATAATCAGCGTCTATGACCAGGACAAGAACAAGAATACGGTCTATGCCACCACGCTGCTGAACCGCCTGTCGTCGATGGGCAAGGGCGCGCCGGTGCTGATGACGACGGGCAACTATCTGGCCGACTTCCCCAATGTGGACTTTGAGCAGCTGCAGCAGCTGAACTATACGGCTGTGACGATGGGCTATCTTGACTACAACAACCAGAAACACAAGGATTTTATAGACACATACAAGGACAAGTTCCGCACCGAGCCCAATACGCTTTATGCCGGTGTGGCTCACGACATTATGCTTTATTTCTGCACGGCGTTGTGGAACCAGGGTGCCGAATTCTGGCGCAACCCTCAGAAATTCAAGGCTCCGTCGGGAATGCTCTTCCCCTTTGGCTTCAGGCAGTCGTCGCCCAGCGGCGGCTACGAGAACCAGATGCCGGACATTTACAAGATGAGCAACTACAGGCTTGTTCCTGTTAAATAAGGACACTATTAAGAATTTGACTATTTGACAGAATGAAACTTATGGAATTCCAAACAACAATAAACGCTCCATTTACACTATCGGGTCGAGGCCTTCACACGGGCCGTTTCACCCACACTACCGTTAAACCTGCACCTGCCGACAGCGGCATCGTTTTTGTGCGCACCGACCTCGACGGCGGCAAGAGTATTGCTGCCCTGGCCGAGAACGTTGCCGACACCAACCACGGCACCACCGTGGCCCAGGATGGCGCGTCGGTATCGACAATCGAACACCTGATGTCGGCACTGCACGGAATGCGCATCGACAATGCCGTCGTCGAAGTGGACGGCCCTGAGGTGCCCATACTGGACGGCAGCGCGCGCCTGTGGATGGAACAGATAGAGCAGGTGGGCATCGCCGAGCTGGAGACCGAGCGCAGATATCAGTGCCTTGAGGAGCCTGTGGAATGGCGCGACGACAAGGCCGGCATCATTATGAGGGCCGAACCGGCCGACACTTTTATGGTGGACAGCACCATAGAGTTTGAAAGTGAGCTGATTGGCAACCAGTCGGCACAGCTGACATCGTATGACCAATACCGTGACGAGTTTGCCAAATGCCGAACGTTTGTCTTCTTGCGTGAAGTGGAGATGCTGCTGTCGCTGAACCTGATAAAGGGCGGCGACCTGGACAACGCGCTGGTGTTTGTCGACAAGCCGCTGAGCGACGAAGAGAAGGGCCGCCTTGCGGCGCTGTATAACCGCGACAAGGAGAGCATCAACGTCACCAACGGTGTGCTCAACACAATTGTGCCGTTCTTCCCCAACGAGCCGGCGCGCCACAAGCTGCTGGATTTTATGGGCGACATATACCTGGTGGGTATGCCCGTAAAGGCCCGCTTCACCATCAAGTGCCCTGGCCATCGCGCCAACGTGGCATTGGCCCAAATGATTAGGAAATCAATAAAACGCTAAATATAAAACAATTCAGAACTATGATCTTATACGATTTGCATCCCGAAGCAAAAATCGGAAACAACGTAAAGATATCGAATTTTACCACTATTTATGAGGATGTCGTCATTGGCGACAATACTTGGATTGGTCCAAATGTCACTATTTTTCCGGGTGCCCGTATCGGCAAAAACTGCAAGATTTTTCCCGGTTCGGTGATATCGGCTATACCGCAGGACCTGAAATTCAATGGCGAGTATACGACTTGCGAGATTGGCGACAACAATGTCATCCGCGAGTGCTGCACCATCAACCGCGGCACTTCGGCATCGGGCAAGACCGTCATTGGTGATAACAACCTGATTATGGCCTACGTGCACGTGGCTCACGACTGCGTGGTGGGCAACAACTGTGTGTTTGCCAACAATTCGACGCTGGCAGGCCATATCATTGTCGGCGACTGGGTTGTGCTGGGTGGCAAGACGGCAATTCTGCAGTTTGTACACATCGGCTCGCACGTCATCACGATGGGCGGCTCGCTGGTAAACAAGGATATACCGCCTTTCGTGAAGGCTGCGCGCTATCCTATTTCGTTTGCCGGCGTCAATGCCCTCGGTTTGCATCGTCGCGGCTTTTCGCCACAATCGATTGAAAATATACAAGATATCTACCGTATTATATACCAGAAGGGCTTGAATGTGTCGCACGCCGTGGAGCAAATCAAGGAGCAATACGGCAATACGGACGAAGGCAAGATTGTCCTTAGCTTTATAGGCAATGCCAACACCGGCCTGATGAAGGGCTATACCTATTTAAGCAAGGGTCACGACCCGGAAGCATAGAGGGAAGTGAGATGTGAGAACGGAGAACTGGCTGAGCATCAATGTCGTTCTCCGTTCTCACATCTCCGTTCTCCGTTATCACATTGTTAGTTCGCAGACTGTGCCTTTGGCTGCACGAATAAGGTCGGACGGGGCGATGCAGAACTGCAGTCCACGTTGGCCGGCGCTGCAATAGATTTTGTCGTAGAGGGTTATGCTTTCGTGGAAGAATGTGGGCAGGGGTTTCTTCATACCTATCGGCGAGCATCCGCCACGTATGTAGCCCGTGGTTGGCAGCAGTTCTTTCATTGGAATCAGATCACATTTCTTGTTGCCTGTGGCCTTGGCGGCTTTTTTGAGGTCTACCTCTTCGGCGCCAGGGATGACACAGACAAAGAGGCCGTTACGGTCGCCACGCAGGACGAGGGTTTTGAACAGTTGCTCGATGGGTTGACCAAGCTGTTCGGCGATATGGGCGGCACCGAGGTCGTTTTCGTCGACAGTGTATTCTATCAGTTCGTAGCTGATTTTCATCTGGTCGAGGATTCGTGCCGCGTTGGTTTTCTTGATGTTAGGCATTGGCTTCGAGTTTCAGCTTTTCTATCAGGTCTCGTTCGGTTTCGTGTACCAGTCCGTCGCTGTTGGCGATTTCTTGCATCCGCGCCAGGGTTTCGTCGCAGTTTTCCTTGCTGTGGAAATGGAAGTCGTCGTCGGTCAGGAACGAGGTGTCGCCTGCACTAAGCAGTTCTGAGAGTTCTTCACGCTCTTTTCCCGTCAGGATTACGATGTTGCGTATTGCGAGGGTGAGCGACTGTTTTTCCTCTTCGCTGACGATGCCGTCGGCCACGACGGTGGCAATGAGCAGACGGATGGTCCGTTTCAGGTCATCTTTGTCGCGCTGAGCGCTGCCGGCGATGCTGCCGAAGAAACGGCTTGCCATTTTGGCGCTGTCTTTCATTCGGTTAATGATTTTTGTGCTATCGTTGCCGATCAGTACAATTTCGGGGGATTCCGTCGGGTTGACAATGACGCCTTTTTTCAGCTCGCTGGTCATTATATTGCGGTAGGTGAATGTGTAGCAGGGGACGATGCGGTAGTAATAGTCCTCGATGGCATTGCCTTCGCCGGTTTTGTCGTGGACGATGTCGAGATAGGGTAGCAGAGCCTGGTCAAAGGCTTCGCTGTCAACGCCGTTGACGTGTGTGAGCATTCGTTTGGCGACGGGCTTTTCGTCGATGTGCGCTTTTACGGCAGAGGTCGGGAAATCATCAATCTCGTCTTCGAGGCAGAGTGTCAGGCTAATGTTTTTTTCAATGACTTTGGGAATGAAATAGGACAGGGTGCCTATTTTTTTGTTGCCTTTGCATTCGGGGCACAACTGCTGGGTTGGGTTGCCCTGAGCGTCGGTGCCTTCTACCAGTCCTGTGCCTTTGCAGTTGGGGCAGTCAGCAATGCTGCATTCGGCCTTGATGGCGAATGGCGGCTGGATTTTGGAGAGGCTGTTACCTTCGGTGTCGAGGCTTATATGGTGATGGTCGACGTTGCGTCCGCCATTCATCAATTCGTTCATTTTCTTTTTGGTAGAGGCAAAGAAACCTTCGGTGCTGAATTTAGGGGCAGAGTTGAAACCGTCGATCAGGTCTTTGTCGATTCTTACATACGTTTCGCTGCTGTTGTCGATAATTGCGCACAAATCGTTCTGCAAGGGTTCGTCTATGGCAGCCGACCGCCGTTCGGTCTTGAACTCGACGCGTTGTGTGTGCGCCTCGATGTAGCAGTAGTTGTGCTTTCTGGGTGCTACGGCGGTGTCGATGGTGATGCTGTTGTAGATTTTGGGTGCCGATTGACGGATTATTTCGCACAGGGCGCCGATTGTAAGCTGTTCCATATTGTTGTGTTTTATTCAGTTGATTATTTCGTCGAGTTCGAGCCACCGCATCTCTTTTTCGTCGAGAATGGCTATCAGTTCTCCGATGCGTTCTGACGCTGCAGTGAGTTTTGCGGGATCGGTTTCGGTACCGGCAGACAGCAGGGTTTCGATATCTGCCTTTTCGGCTGTCAGTGTTGCAATGTCAGCAGTAAGTTGTTCGTATTCTTTTTGTTGTTTGTATGTGGCACGTGGCTTGTCGCTCTTGGGCCGCTCATAGCGTGGCTTTTCCTCTTTGCGCTGTCGCTGTGCCTTGCGCTCCATCAGTTGTTTGGTTTCGCGGTATTCGGTGTAGTTGCTGTGGTAGTCGCGGATGCGGCCATCGCCTTCAAATACAAAGATATGGTCGACAAGACTGTCCATAAACGAGCGGTCGTGGCTGACGATGACTACACAGCCTTTGTAGCTTTTCAAAAAGCGTTCAAGGATACCTATGGTGTAGACATCCAGGTCGTTGGTGGGTTCGTCGAGGATAAGGAAGTTGGGGTTGGCCATCAGCACGGTGAGCAGATAGAGCCTGCGGCGCTCGCCACCGCTGAGGTTGCCGAAATAGTTGTATTGCGTAGCGTCGTCAAAGCCGAAATAGGAGAGGAACTGATGGGCGGACATCTCTTTGCCATTCTCAAGTTCGATTACATCAGCCACATCGCGGATAATGTCGATGACGCGACTGTCGTCCTTAGCCGTCATACCCGTTTGGGTGTAGAATCCGAAGCGAATGGTCTGTCCGACAACAATATGGCCGCTGTCGGGACGCATTTGCTCTGTGATGATGGAAAGGAATGTGCTCTTGCCGATGCCGTTAGGGCCGACAATGCCGACCTTTTCGCCTTTTTTAAATGTGTAGGAGAAATCGTCGAGCATTTTGCGGCCGTCGAAGGATTTGCTGACGTTGTACATTTCCAGTATCTTGCCGCCCAAGCGTTCGGTTTTGACAGACAGTTCGGCGCGCTCCTGCTCGAAGCGTGTATGGGCTTTTTCTTCCAGTTCGTAGAAGGCGTCGATGCGGGCGCGGGCTTTGGTGCCACGTGCTTGCGGCATACGTCGCATCCAGTCCAATTCGGTGCGGTAGAGGCTTTTTGCTTTCTCGACCTCGGCACGTTCGTTGTATTCCCGTTCGGCTTTTTTCTCGAGGTAATAGGCGTAGTTGCCACGGTAGTTGTAAATGCGACTGTTGTCCAGCTCGATGATGTCTTGGCATACATTGTCGAGAAAGTATCGGTCGTGGGTGACCATAAGGATGGCTAACCGCTGCTTGCTTAGGAAGTCTTCAAGCCATTCAATCATACTGATGTCCAGATGGTTGGTAGGTTCGTCGAGCAGCAGTAGATTGGTGTCGTCGATAAGTATTCGGCTCAGCGCCACCTTCTTTTGCTCGCCACCGCTCAGGGTATCCATTGCACGATCCATCAGTTGGTCGACTTCCAGCCGTGAAAGCACCTCATTGACTTTCTGCTCAAAGTCCCACGGCTCAATGGTCTCGGGACGTTCTGCGGCTTCGACAAAGCTGCGCACGGTTTGGTGCTTGTGGAAATCAGGGCTCTGGGGCAGGTAGGCCATTTTGACATCCCCACGGAAAGTGACTTTGCCACTGTCAGGCAGTTCCTTGCCTGTCAGGATGTTGAGCAGGGTACTTTTGCCATAGCCGTTGCGGGCAATAAGCGCTGTCTTCTGGCCTGCGTTGATTCCGAAGCTGATGTCTTCGAACAGCAGCTTGTCGCCAAACGATTTGGTCAGGTTTTCTATTGTAAGGAGAGCATCAGCCATTTATGAAGATGTTAGTGTTGGAATGAATTGGTAACGGTGGCGGTCACTGACGAAGGGAACACACCTTGCGTCAGGCTGTCGTTGTGACTGACGATGCGGGCGGGGACACCAGCCAGGGTGACATCGTCACCGAACGATTTGTTGACCACGGCGTTGGCTCCGATGGCCACGCGGTTTCCGATGGTGATATTGCCGTAGAGCTTGGCGCCGGGACCGATGTAGATGTAGTCGCCCAAAGTGGGAACCCCGTCATATTCGCCCAGGCAGGTGCCAGGGTGGATGCGGCAGTATTTCCCCACTTTGGCCTTGGGGTTGACGACGATGGTGCCTGGATGCACTATGCAGAGTCCCGGACCGAAAACGTTCTTGGGAATGGAAAATCCCAGCCGGGTTGCAAGGCGATGGTTGACCACTTCAAGCAGAAACCAGCGCAGCCGGCGCAGGGGCTTGCCCTGCATAGTGTTGTGGAGATATTCTATCTTGCGCAGTCGCAGCTGGAATCGCAGACAGTCCATCCATCGCCAGCGATAAAGGGTCAGTCGTTCAACCTGGTAAGCCCGTAGGTCGGCTTCGCGGTAAAGTCTGTATGTTTCCCGATCGGTAATCACGGAGTGGGCTTGACAGGGTTAATATCCGTATTTCTCTTTCCAGCGCCATTGCAGCAGCTTGCGGGTCTCGTTCTCGCGGGCGTTGTCGCCGGGCTCGTAGAACTTGGTGCCACGCAGTGCATCGGGCAGAAATTCCTGGTCGACGAAGTTGCCGACATAGTCGTGTGCGTATTTGTATCCGTCGCTGTATCCCAGCTCTTTCATCAGTTTGGTGGGCGCGTTGCGCAGGTGCAGCGGCACAGCCAGGTCGCCGGTGCGGCGTATGGCCTGCTGGGCATTGGCCAAGGCCATATAAGTGCTGTTGCTCTTGACCGAATTGGCAAGGTATACGGCGCACTGCGACAGCGTGATGCGGCACTCGGGATAGCCTATCTTGGTTACGGCTTCGAAGCAGGCGTTGGCCAGCAGCAGGGCGTTAGGATTGGCGTTGCTGATGTCCTCGCTGGCGAAAATGAGCATTCGTCGCGCAATGAAAACAGGGTCTTCGCCACCTTCTATCATACGTGCCAGCCAATAGACGGCACCGTTGGGGTCGCTGCCGCGCATCGACTTGATAAAGGCACTGATGATGTCGTAGTGCATCTCGCCCTGACGGTCGTAGAAAGCCAGATTCTGCTGTATGACATTGACAACCTTTTCGTTGTCGATAACAACATCATTGCTTTTATCGCGGTTGACGACAAGTTCGAGCGCGTTGAGAAGCTTGCGGGCATCGCCGCCGCTGATGCGCATAAGGGCTTCGGTTTCCTTCACCTCGATAGTCCGTCCCTGCGATGCATAGTGGGCTACGGCACTTTCAATCAGCTGTTCCATTTCGGCCTTGCCGAATTCCTTGAGGATATATACCTGGCAGCGCGACAGCAGTGCCGAGATGACCTCGAACGAGGGGTTCTCGGTGGTGGCGCCGATCAGGGTGATAGTGCCACGCTCTACGGCACCCAGCAGCGAATCCTGTTGCGACTTGTTGAAACGGTGGATTTCATCTATGAAAAGTATCGCACCATCCTCTTTCTTAGCCTGTTCTATGACCTCGCGCACCTCTTTCACGCCGCTGCTGATGGCGCTGAGGGTGTGGAATGGACGCTGCAGCGTATTGCTGATTATCATCGCCAGCGTCGTTTTGCCGATGCCCGGAGGGCCCCAGAAAATCATCGACGGTATTTTGCCGCTTTCAATCAGTGTGCGAAGCACGGCACCCGGACCGACAAGGTGCTGCTGGCCGATATAGTTGTCCAACGTAGTAGGTCTGAGAAGTTCAGCTAAGGGGGTCATTGGGAAGCGTTTTTAGTTGAAAGTTGAAACTTTGCGGCGGCAGTTCTGTTTTTCGCTTATAGTATGAGCATTGCGTCGCCGTAGGTACAGAATTTGTACTTTTCCTTTATGGCGGTCTGGTAGCACTGCATAAGGAACTCAGGACCGGCGAAGGCCGACACCATAATGAACATCGACGACATCGACGGGTGGAAGTTGGTGACCATCATATCGGCAATCGTGAAGTCGTAGGGCGGAAAGATGAACTTGTTGCTCCAACCGTCGTAGGGGCTCACTTTACCGGGGATGGTGACGGCGGTCTCGATGGCTTTCATCGTCGTTGTGCCTATGCAGCACACTTTGTGGCCTGTGCGTTTGGCCTCGTTGATGAGGTTGCAGCACTGCTCGTCGATGTGCATTTCTTCCGAGTCCATACGGTGCTTGCTCAGGTCCTCGACCTCGATGGCTTTGAAATTGCCTATGCCGGCGTGGAGCGTCAGTTCGGCCCATTTCACATCCTTGATTTCGAATCGTTTCATCAGTTCGCGGCTTATGTGCAGACCGGCTGTCGGCGCGGCCACGGCACCCTCAACCTTGGCGTATATGGTCTGATAGCGCTCCTTGTCGTCGGCGGTGATGTCGCGCAGAGCCCTGATTTCGTCGGGCAGCGGGGTCTGACCCATACTCTTTATCAGGCGAATAAACTCCTCGTGCGAGCCGTCGTAGAGGAAACGTATCGTGCGGCCACGCGAAGTGGTGTTGTCTATCACCTCGGCCACCAGCGCATCGCTGTCGCCAAAGTATAGTTTGTTGCCGATACGGATTTTGCGGGCGGGGTCGACAACCACGTCCCACAGGCGGGTTTCGGGGTTCAACTCCCTGAGCAGGAACACATTGATCTGAGCGCCGGTCTTCTCCTTTTCGCCTTTCAGCAGGGCAGGGAAGACCTTCGTGTTGTTCACCACAACCACATCGTCAGTGTCAACATAGTTGATAAGGTCCTTGAAGAGCTTGTGTTCAATCGATTGAGTCTTGCGGTCAATAACCATCAAGCGGCATTCGTCGCGTTGGCGCGAGGGTTTTTCGGCAATCAAGTCCTTCGGCAGGTTGAACTTGAATTGCGACAGTTTCATCGTGGAATATAAAGTATTTATCATATTGTATTATTGTATTTCTTTGGTAATTATTCCTTCTATTTTTGCAAAGATACGAAAATGACAGGCGAAAGTCAAGTTTTTTAACATTTTATTTGCATTCTTGGTGTTAAAAAACTGAAATATAGGACCGATTTTGAAAGGCCCTGATTTATGATTTTAACATAAATTTATAATTGTAGCAGGTCGGAAAACGATGGGCTGTCGGGTGTGATTATGCTCTCGATGCCGTCGATGGCTATTGCGTCGTTCAGGGTATAGTCGCCTATGCGTTCGCGTCGCAGCGCGCTGAGGAAAGCACCGCTGCCCAAGGCCTCGCCAAGGTCGCGGGCTATGCTGCGGATGTAAGTGCCCTTGCTGCAGGTGATGCGGAAGTCGATTTGCGGAAGCCCTTCGGGAACGCTTCCCTGCGGATTGCGGTACAGATGCGGCTGCTTCGATGCGTCGGTGTGCGGATTCGAATCCGTTGAAAGCACCACGGTATCAGTATTTCGAAGTGCTTGGCCACTGCCAGGGCGGTAGGCCGTGATGTCAAAATCGTGAACCGTCACCCTTTTGGGGGCAATCTCGGCCGTCTTTCCGTCGCGGGCCGATACGTAAGCTCTTTGTCCGTCGACTTTTACGGCCGAAAACATAGGCGGAACCTGTTCGATATCGCCCACAAACCGGCGTCGGGCCGCCTCAAGGCTTTCCGCGTCGATGCCGTCGGTGGGGTAGTAGGCATCAATGGCCTGCTCCAGGTCGAAACAGGGCGTCGTGGCTCCCAGCACCATCGTGCCGCTGTATTCCTTTATGCCCTCCTGCAGCTCCTCGATGCGCTTGGTGGCACTGCCCACACACACCAGCAGCAGCCCGCTGGCCAGCGGGTCGAGGGTGCCGGCGTGGCCAATCTTGAACTTTTTGAGGTCGAAAGCGCGCTTCAGGTGCCATTTCAGCTTGTTGACAACCTGAAACGACGACCACCCTGTGGGTTTGTCTATGGCAATGACAATGCCCGGCTTGTCGCTCATTTAGAACAGGTAAGGAAGAACAATGACCAGAAGGCTGACCACTGCGCAATAGACGGCAAACCAGATCAGTTTGCCCTTCTTCACGATGCTGATCATCCACTTGCAGGCCAGGCATCCCACGACGAAGGCGGCCAAAAATCCGACGATGAGGGGGAATGTGCCGATGGCTGTCGAGGCTCCTTCCGCTGCCGCTTCGCCGCTAATCAGGTCCTTGAAGTCAAGCAGGGCCTCGCCCAGGATGGGCGGAATGACCATCAGGAACGAGAACTGGGCCAGATTCTCCTTCTTGTTGCCCAGTATCAGGCCGGTGGCGATGGTGCTTCCCGAACGGCTCAGGCCCGGCAGCACAGCGCAGGCCTGCGCAATGCCGATGACGAAGGCGTTCCACGGCGTGATTTTATCCTTCTGGCGCGGCTTGGCAAAGTAGCTGAAGGTCAGCAGCAAGGCCGTCAGCATCAGGCAGCAGCCCACGATGAACAGCGAGTTGCCGAAGATGCTGGCCGACGTCTCGGGGTTGAAGATGGCTTCAACCTTGTCTTTCAGCAGTATGCCGACAATGCCGATGGGTATCATCGAAACAAGGATGTTCAGCGCGTAGCGCGTACCCTCGTTCCATTTGAACTTGAACAAGTCCTTGAAAATCCACACTATATCTTTCCACAGTATGCAGCAGGTGCTGAGCACCGTAGCCACGTGCACGGCGATGTTGAACGTAAGGTTAGCCTCGCCGTCGACGCCAAACAGGGCCGAACCGATGGTGAGATGGCCGCTGCTGCTGACGGGCAGGTATTCCGTAAGGCCTTGGACTATGCCAAGTATGAGTGCTTGAAACCAATCCATTGTGAAATTGAAAATTGATAATTGAAAAATGAAATCAGTTGGGTCGTAGGGACGCTGTTACTCCTTGCTCTTTGGGCGGAACATTATTGCGCAGATCTCGACCACCAGGCCGGCAACAATCATCAGCGGAGCCACCACCATACGGCGCGAGTTGAACATCTCGGCATTGAAGACATTGGGGTCGTCGCTGCCGCCGCCGCTGAGCAGTATGTAGCCGAGCCCCAGCAGGACGATGCCGACAGCCAGCAGGATGTAATTCATTGGCCCAAAGGCGAAATCCAGTGTCGACTCCTCGGTTTTGCTGACTTTTGTCTCTGCAGTCACAGGCTTGCTTACAGTATTTTTCTTTTTATTATCCATATTGTGTTGAAAGGTTTTACGTTGAAGGGTTGAAGGGTTGTAAGGTTAAAAGGTTATAAGGTTGAAGGGTTTAAAGGTTGAATTGCTTTCCGTTTTCCGTTTTCCGTTTTCCGTTTGTTTATTCCTCGCTCTTGCTGCGTATGTGGCGGTGCACCGAGAAGTAGGTGGCAATGAACGAAATGGCTATGCCGACAACATAGATTGCGGCCACCAGCACGGCGTAGGCCTCGAAGTGGCGCGGATGGAACAGTGCCAGGTGGAACTGCTTGTTGAAGATGTAGACAGCGGCGAACATCAGCACCGTGGCAAACGTGGCACCAAGGAAGCCGTAAAGGATGCTGCGCCACAGGAACGGACGCGTGATGAAGCCCATCTTGGCACCCACCATACTCATCGTGCGTATCGTGGCACGGTTCGAATTGATTGATATCCTTATCGTTGTGCTTATCAGCGCCACCGACACTATCAGCAGCAGCACCATAAACACTATCAACAACCACGACAGCTTGTAGAATATCTGGCTCAAGTCGTTGAGCATCGTCTCCTGATAGGTGATGTCGTCCACGCTGGCATATTCGCTCACCTCTTTCTCGAAGCGCTTGCGCGCCTCGCTGATGTGCGTCGGGTTGTTGCTGGCCTTGAGGGTCACCATCAGCGTGGGATACAGCGGGTTGACGCTGTCAAGCAGCGTCAGGAAGTCCTCGTCCAGCTCGGCCGAGAACAGGCGCGCCGCCTCGTCGGCCGAAATATAGTCCACGCTCCTCACGTATTCCAGCGTCGCCAGCTCGTCGCAAAGGCTCAAAGCCTCCTCCTCGGTCGTCTCGGCGTTGAGGTTCACCTGATAGGTGATGCGCTCCTGCATTTCGTGCGTGGCCCGGTACGAATGGTACTCCACAAACATCAACAAGCCGAAGACGAACAGCACCAGCATAATGCTGAAAACGGTGGAAGTTCTTCCGGCCCAGAGTCTTATCTTTCCGTGTCGTTTGATATTCTTACTACTCATAGCGAGTGCAAAATTACACAAAAAAAACGGAATATCACCCTTTTGCCGAAAAAATATATTCCTCTTCCGCCGCCAGGCCCCGTCCCGTCGCGCCGCCATACCCTCTATCTGCATAGCCTACAGCCGCTTCCCCCATCCTTACGCTGGCCGATAAAAACGTTTAATCCGCGTTAAAATGAATGGTTATAAGCAATTTTTTCTGAACAGGAATTACCAGAAATTAGCCAGGAATTATCCAGAAATAATATTAAAGAAATGATTATCCACATTTACCCAAAAGAAGCCTCGGAGACGGGTGCAAACTCCAGCGGAGTGCGTAAAGAAGCCTTGGAGACGGGTGCAAACTCCAGTGGAGCTCGCAAAGAAGCCTCGGAGAGAGATGCAAACTCCAATGGAACTCGCAAAGAAGCCTCGAAGACTGGTGCAAATTCCAGCGGAACTTGCAAAGAAGCCTCGGAGACAGGTGCAAACTCCAGTGGAACACGCAAAAAAGCCTCGGAGACGGGTGTAAACTCCAGCGGAATGCGCAAAGAAGCCTCGGAGACGGGTGCAAACTCCAATGGAGCTCGCAAAGAAGCCTCGGAGAGAGGTGAAAACTCCAGTGGAGTGCATAAAGAAGCCTCGGAGAGGCTTAATCTTAATAACACCGTACAAGCGAAGCGCAGTGCGGTGACTGATAATCAACCCCTCGCGTGCGTCTCGGAGAGACGCGACATCGCCTATGTGCCAATTGCGGACAATCATATTATAGAACGTGAATGACCGTAAATGTCCGTGAATGCCCATAAATGTAAAATGAATTTGACTGATTTCATATCGCGAAACAATCCCTGCACCAGCATTGCCGCCGCAGGCGGAAAAATTTACAAGATTTCAAGGTCTTTTTGAGAAATTTCTAAAACTTTTTTGCAAGTCAGATGGTTAAAATTGAAAATAAAATAGTATATTTGTTTTGAAAGTTAATAATGAGGCGGTTAGTAAGAACCAAATTCAAGAACAATGAAAACGACCGAAAAACAAACTTTCGTCAACGAAATCACCGCCCATTTCAACCTTCGGAAGAGAAACACCGAGCGACCCACAAACCTCTATATGGTCATAAACGTGGATGGCAAACAAATCAAAATCCCTACCGGTGTCAAGGTCTATCCTCACCATTGGAACGGAAAGAAGCAAATGCCCCTTGTATCGACAGCTCTCTCCGAGAATGACAATAGAAATAATGAAATTATAATCAAAAGATTAAAGAAAATGAAGAGTAAATTTGACAATTTCAAAGAACATCTGAACGACAACCCAAACGACATTGAGAGGGCAAAGGAGTTGGCGGTGGAAATCATCTCGCCGAAAGCAAAGAAGGCTGCGGTAGTTATGCCAATGGCAATATTGAGAAAGTGTATAATGCAATCGCTTACCATCAAGGACAGCACAAAACAACAGCACATTTCGAGTGTAAAAGTCTTTGAGCAGTTCTTGAATGACAGACACATTTCGCTAACAAGTTTCGATATGGTCACGTTAGACCTAATAACAGACTATCAAAAGTGGCTTCAAACAGAATACATCAACCCCAAGGGAAAGAATAACGCTGTTTGCACCATCAACAAGCAAGTGCGAGGACTTAAAAGCCTTTTCAATGTGTTTTTGGTGCCACAGTATATGTCGAAATCTACAGTGGAGGACGTTTTCAGCATCAAACAACTAAAGAACAAGGTAGACCGTAGAAGCAACGAAATCGCCTTGCGAGACGATGAGATAATGCAGTTGTACAACTACAAGCCCACCACTGTACAAGACGAGCAAATAAGCGATATGTTTGTGCTGAATTGTTTGACCGGACAACGAATAAGCGACCTCGCCAAATTGGACTTACATATTGATAGTTCGTTGGGATTCGACACGGTCAGCGTGGTACAGCAGAAGACAGATACAAAGGTGGAGTTTGAATTTGTCTTTGAATTGGCTCGTCAAATCCTTATGGATAAGTACAACGGCTCAATACCCATCAAAGAACACCTCGACCGCCTAATCCGAAACAACATCCAACGCATAGCGAGGGAGGCCGGTATATGCGGAACAGTGACAAAGCAGGAGCAGCGAGGCACAGACACATCAACCAAAACCATCACGAAGGAGCGTTGGCAGTGCATCAAGACCCTCACAGCACGACGTACATTCATTTCGTTGCTCAAAGTCCGAGGATGGGATGATACGCGCATAATGAACTATTCGGGTCATCGCGACGAAAAGATGGTGGACTATTACTGCAAACTATCTCCCAAGGACTACAAGGCTTTTGAACGGCTGAATCGCGAACAGCCGGAGAAGGTGCTGCGGTTTGTCGAGGACTACACTACCGAGCCGACAACCCGAACCACCACCGCAGTCGTACCGTCAAACCTCGGTGAAGAAATACGCATTGGGTTCAACATCTATGTATGGGTCCACCGTAGCGAGAGGCTAAATAAGGTCGCAGAAATGTATGAACGCGTATATCACTTTGAAAAGATCGACGAAGAACAGGGCGATTATCAACTATTGAAGTTTACAGAGGACTACACTCGGTAGGCAATAGAAAAGGGCGACTTGCAACGGTCGCCCTTGAATGATTGCCGTTGTTGGGAATAGCCGTTCAGAACAGCAAGGCCAATAGAAGAGCTAACACAAAACCTGCTATAGCCCACAATCCGTAAGATTTAGCAGCAACAGGTTCTTCTTTGCCTTTCACAAGGAATAAAATCAAACCAGCTATGGGTATTAGGAAAGAAAGAACTTTCAATCCTGTACTCCCAGCTTTGAAATCCTCGGCGTTCACGTTCAACGATGTGCCTGTCTTTTGTTTTGCCCCACATTTGGGGCAAGTCGGTGCGGACTCCGCAATCATTTCTCCACACTCTCTGCAATGTACTAATGCCATAATTTTTTGATTTTTTAAGTTGTATGATTTATATTGATGCGATAAATACTCCGGTAAGAATAACTACGATTGTAACAAATGCTATTTCTACAACAACACCCACTATTGCCCATTTGCCACAGGCTTTTGCTCGTCTCGGTGATTTGTCATTATATGCGATATACAAGATTAAGCCTATCAATGGCCACAAGAATGAAACGATGTTTAGTCCCGTGTTCGGGTCTTTGTCTATCTCGACTTCGGGTGTGATTTCATATCCGGTGTTCTGTCTTGCCCCACATTTTGGACAAGTCGGTGCGGATTCAGCAATCATTTCACCACATTCTCTGCAATGTACTAATGCCATATATCATCATCCGTTTATGGACTTGTAATAATCCAATGCTTTTCTAAACAGCACGTTCTCATTGCTGCCAACAATGACGGAACAGGCATCTCTAATAGGGCCATCCGATGCTTCAAGAGCTTTAAAAACAGATACCTGTTCCACATTTAATTTACCCATTACATCTTCGCAATTATGCTTCCACTCAATATAAAGATAGGCGACACACGCCATTCTTGTATATGGTTCTTTTCCATCCTTGTCATTAAGAATCACCTTGCCGATTTCCTTCTGATATTCAATTCTCGTATTGAATGGGACGGATTCAATATATTTGTCTATCTGTTCCATCGTTTCGGCTTTAGAGATTGCCTTGACTAAATCTTCCGAAGATGATATTTTGCTACTGCACGAAGTTAGAGAGAGCAATATTGCTAATAAGCAGCAACCCCCAAAAGACATTCTCATTTTCATGGTTTCACCTCCTTTCTTAAACTAATGGTCACATTCTTAAATTCAGTACCACCACAGTTTTTGCATTTGAGCATAGTCCCATTTTGAGACTGCATCCATTTCATTGGATGGCATTCGATTTCCTCGACCTTGCCATCCTTTACACACGTTCCTTCAATCCTTACGACAGGAACATCACAATTTGGGCAAATTGGGGCGTTTGCAGTGTACTCCCAACCGCACTTTTTGCATTTGTCTTTCTGTTCTTTCGACATAGCATTTAATTTTTGTTCTCGGCTCGGAGAATGAAAAACCAAATGAAGAAGTGGAGCCATCCATTTTACCCTATCCCTCTTGGTTGGGCTTGGACTCCCTTTGAATTATGCAGATAAGGAATTTGATTAACTCCACTTGCGGTATCGTAAGGATATACGAATACACATCAAGCAAGCAATCATTTTCTTCAACTCCTGCATAATCTTCTGTGAAGTGTCCAAGTTCACCAAGAGCAGAATCAAGCGAAAATGCGCTTTCTTCAATCTTTCCGTCCTATCGGAAAGACGCTGCAAAGATACACACATTTTCGGAACTGACCAAATTTTTTTTGAGCCACAGCCGACAAGTCAATCAAAGTACTCACTTTGCGTATCCTTTTGCTTGATGCTTTGGCCTATTGTGCCTTTATGACCTATCGTTTCACACCCTATGCCCGCCCGAAAAAAATGTATTTTTCGCGAGCGCAGCGAGCAGGAGCGTTTTTCCCCGACAATCCTGCGATTTATGAAGTAAGACTTTGAAAAATAGACCGTTGTGGAAATTTTCAAAAAAAGTTCAAAAACCTCGAAAAACGCCTAAAAATCGCCTTCCCCAACAGCCTGAAAAACAGTATCATCTTCTTATCAAATTCTACACAAATTCTTATCAAATTCTTACCAAAATTCACTACAGTAGAATATGGGTAGTCTATGGTCAGTTTATGGTCAGTTTTTGGTGCTGCGCATCCCGCTTTTTGGGGTGGCGAACAATGACCGATGTGCAAAAAAAAATCCCGTGCCGGGCGGCGCGGGATTTTTCAATAAAAAAGATTGTCTAAGATTGTGTGTATGTTGGGTTATTAAAGCGCTTGCTTTTGTTGGCAGGCCGGGGTGCTGGATTTTGGCAGGCGGTGAAGCCTGATTTCCGCAGTCGGGGCAGTGGCCTGTCGGATTCTGTCGCAGTCGGGGCGCCTGTGTGCCAGTGGCTTAGTTGGCGAGCATCACGGGCATAACCAGCATCAGGATGTCTTCGGCCTTGGCCTCTTCGCTGTCGTTGATGGGGAAGAGGATGCCGGCGCGGCTGGGGTGCGAGAGCTCCATCAGCACCTGCTCGGTGTCGAGGTTGATGATCATCTCGCTGAGGAACTTGGCGTTGAAGCCGATTTCCATAGGCTCGCCGTCGTAGCTGCAGGGGATGGTCTCGTGGGCTTTGTTCGAAAATTCGAGGTCTTCGGACGAGATTTCGAGTTCGCGTTCCTTGATGCTGAGGCGCACCTGGTGGGTGCTCTGGTTGGCGAAGAGGCTGACGCGGCGCAGCGTGTTGAGGAATGTCTGGCGGTCGACGGTCAGCTTGTTGGGGTTGTTCTTCGGTATGGCGGCCTCGTAGTTGGGGTATTTACCGTCGACAAGGCGGCAGACAATCAGGAAGTTGTCGAAGGTGAAGAAGACGTTGGTGTTGTTGTAGTCGATGGTGACGTCGAATTCTTCCTTGTTGCCGCCCAGGATGTTCTTGACCTGCATTATGGGTTTGCGGGGCAGGATGAAGTTGACGCTTTCGTCGCTGTGGATGTCGTTGCGGCGGTAGCGCACCAGCTTGTGGGCGTCGGTGGCTACGAAGGTGACGTTCTCGGGGGTCATCTCGCAATAGATGCCCGACATCTGCTGGCGCATCTCGTCGGTCGAGGCGGCGAAGGCGGTCTTGTTGATGGCGTTGACGAGCACCGAGGCGGGCATCGAGGTCTGCACGGTGTCTTTCATTTCGGGCATTGCGGGGAAGGTTTCGGCGTTCTGGCCGGCAAGGCTGTATTTGCCTTCGCCCGAGCTGATTTCGATGCTGTAGGTCTCGGGGTCGACGGCGAAATTGATGGGCACGTCGTCGAGCGACTTGAGCATATCGAGCAGCAGCTTGGCAGGGACGGCGATGCTGTCGATGCCTTCGACGCGGGCGTTTTCGAGTTCTATTTTGCTTACCATCGTAGTCTCGAGGTCGGTGGCCTTGATGGTCAGTATGTTGTTTTCGAGGTGCAGGTGAAAGCAGGCGATGATGGGCACGGTGTTGTTGTTCGAAATGACACCGTTCAGGGCGCTGAGGTGCTTCAGGAATAACTGGCTGTTTATTATGAATCTCATATTGTTATATGTTTTTTTGCTGGTTGGTTTATGAAAAGTTTCCGACTGCAAAGTTAAGTCTATTTTTGCAGTCGGAAAATGAAAAGTGTCTTTTTTTTATCAACAATTGTTGAAAAGGTGATGCTCCGTTTGCCTGCCGGCAAGCTACCATCGGCCACTGGCGCCGCCGCCGCTGAAGCTGCCGCCGCCAAAGCCGCCAAAGCCGCCGCCCGAGGGGCCGGAATTCCATCCGCCGCCGGCCGACGACCAGCTGCTGGTGGGGCCGTAGCCGCCAAAGTAGGCTCCGCCGCTGCCGCCGGTGCCGCTGTTCTTGGTGGCCCAGACTATGACGCCGATAAAGGCCAGCAGGCATATCAGTATGAACCAGGACGGCACCTGGTTGTCTTCCTTGTACTGGGCGTAGCTGTACTCGCCGGCGCAGACCGGCAGGATGATGTCGAGTGCTGCGTTGATGCCGCCAGCGTAGTCGCCCTCGCGGAATAGGGGTATCATCTCGTCCTCGATGATGCGCTTGCAGAAAATGTCGGGCAGCGCCCCTTCGAGGCCGGTGCCGACGGCAATCTCGACCTGGCCGTCGGTGTCGTCCTTGGGCTTGACGACGATGATGACGCCGTTGGCAAATTCGCCTTGGCCGATGCCCCATTTGTTGCCCACGTCGAAGGCGAACGACGAGATGTCGCTGCCGCCAAAGGCCGGAGTGATCATCACCACTATCTGGTTCGACGTGCTGTCGTTGAAGGCCACCAGGCGCGCCTCCATTTCGGCCGTCTTGCTGTCGTCAAGCAGGCCGCAGTAGTCGTAGACCAGCCGGTTCTCCTTGTCGGGCAGCCATCCTGTCTGGTCGTATGGCGCCTGTGCACAAGCCGTTATGGCTGCGCACAGGGCGACAACAACGAAGATGAGTTTCTTGGTCATTGCTCTGCGTTGGTTTTAGTGGACTAAAGCAGTGCTTCGGTCGAGGGGGCTTGGTCGGCACCTTCCGTGGCCTGGAAGTAGCCCATCTTTTCGTGGCCGAACATACCGGCAATGACGCTGTTGGGGAAGCGGCGTATGGCGGTGTTGTATTCGCGCACGGCGTCGTTGAAGGCTTTGCGCGACACGTTGATGCGGTTCTCGCAGCCTTCCACCTGGGTTTGGAACTCCTGATAGTTCTTGGTGGCCGTCAGCTCGGGATAGCGCTCGACGGTGATGTTGATGGCGCGGCTCATCTCCTGGGCCATCTTGTCGTAGGCGGCCTGGAATTTGGCTATGTTCTCTTCGTTCAGGTCGCTGGCGTCGAGCTTGGGCGCGTTGTTGCGGGCCTGGATGACCTTGTCGAGGGTCGACTGCTCGTAGTTGCCGGCACCTTTGACGATGTTGATGGCCTGGTTGACGAGGTCCATACGGCGCTGATAGTCGGCCTGCACGTTGCCCCATTTGCTGGTGGCGTTTTCCTGTTTGGTAATCATCTTGTTGTTGGCAGAAACGGCCCAAAGTACTATGACCGCTGCGATGCCGAGAATAATCCAGATTGATTTTTTCATCTTGTTTCGGTTTTTAAAAGTTTATGTTTTAATTTGGTTTAATTCATATATAATGTGCAATCAGTTGTGTTTTTCCTTCTCCCACCGCTCGGGCGCTTCGGGATAGTCCACCAGCACCACCTTGACTGCCGGATGGGCGGCGATATGCAGCGAGTGGGCCACATTGGTGTCGTCGTAGGTCCTGGGGGTGTCCCAGATGTGGATGTTCTGCTCGGGGTACGTGTCGGGCAGCAGGGGAAAGATGTGGAAGTCGCCGCTGAGGGCATCGGGATGCAGGCGCTCTATCTGCTTGTTTGTCATTTCGGTCCACTCTTCGCGGCTGCGCCCCGACCAGTATGGGTTGTCGACCCACAGGATGACGTGCAGGCCCGAGTCCTTGATGGTGCGCAGCGCCTCGGCGTCCTGGCTCTCGACCATAACGCGGTCCTGTATGCCGTGGCGCCTGACGGCGGCCAGGATGCGGTGGGCAATGCGCGAGGCATTGTCGGGCGTGATGTTTTTCGTGTCGAGCCAGATGCGGTTTGCCACAGGCTGCGGCAGCGAGTCGAGCCACATATCGAGGGTCAGCCCGTGGATGGTGTCGTACAGCTCGTGGCCCATAAAAATCTTGTCCTGGCTCTCGGAATAGTTGACGTCCACTTCCAAACCGTCGAACAGGGGCGACCGTTCGCGGCCCAGGGCAACGGTGCTTACGCAGTGGGCCCAGAATTTTGAATCGGGATATTCAAAATCGGACGGTACCGCTGCCGTCTCCGTGTCCTGACGGCACGAGGCGGCGCCGACGAGGCTGAGGACTGCCAGCGCGCACAACAGTAGGGTGGAAGTGTGTCTATTTGCCATAGTAGATGTTCGTTTTGATGTTGTACAGGCGGACGGTGACGCCTTCGACGTAGTTTTTGTCGTCATACGGAGTGCCAATCTCCACCTTCACCGTGTTGCAGGTCTCCTTGCCGAGCGGAAACTCTTTGGCAATCGAAAGGTGGTAGCTGCCGGCTTTGTCGATGCTGTTTGTAGTGAAAAACTTGCTGAGCCTGTCGCCTTCGCGCAGGTTCTGTCCGCCGCTGAAGGTGAATATTATGTCGGGAAACTCGAGCATCGAGATGCTCTTGTTCACCTCCACGTCGGCCTCGATGTCGATGCGCGCCGTCCTGAAACCCTTGGTGGCACGCAGCTCGGTCGGGGCGAGGAGTGGGTATTTGTAGTCGCCCACTTCGCTCGGCTTCCTGTCGGGATAGCTGCAAACCAGGTCGTTGCCCGGTTTGAGGCTCCTTATCAGCGCGTAGCTGTTCCTGACGACAGGGTGGGCCGTCAGCCGGTCGGCGTGGTAGGTGTAGTTGTACAGCGCCGTCATCTGCTGCAACTCACGGCGGCAGCTGTCGAGAACGGCCTTGTCGCTGCACTCGCGAAGCGTCATCGTGCTGTCGAAACAGAACAGGGCCTCGGGCGTGAAGCGCGAGTCGGACTTATAATAATAGTTGTGGTAGATGATATCTGTTATCTCGTGCATATAGTTGACTATCAGTAGCGTCTTGGGCGTCGGCATTAGGCCGTCGCCGAGCCAGTGCACCGTGGGGTGGGCCTTGACGCCATAGCGGCTGGTGAGCAGCGAATAGAGGGCCGGCGCTATGTCGTTGTGGGTGACGACATAGTCGAAGCGCTGCGGACTTTTCACCAGCGGTGACCAGACGATCAGCGGCACGTGGTGGTAGGCAAGATAGTCGCCGCCCTGCAGCCCCGAGGCGTGGTCGCCGGTGATGACAAAGATGGTGTTCTCGTAGTCGGGCAGCTGGCGGTACTGCCTGATGAAGTCCCTTATGCAGTCGTCGGTGAGCATAGCGGCGGCGTAGCGCGCGGCCACCTTGCCGTTGCGTGCTGTCGGAGCCGCCTTCTTGGCGCGCTGTTCGTAGGCGCGCTGGCGGTCGCGGTCGGGCAGGTCGAGGTCGTCGTGCATACTCAGCGTGGTGACGAGCGCGAACTGGGGCCTGTCGGCGCTTCTGCTTTTCAGGTCGTCCATCGTGCGGCCGAACAGGTAGTCGTCGCCGGCGCCCCACCAATGGCCGTGGCTGCCGTCGGGCGAGGCTCTGAATTCGTCGTAGAAGGGCGAGAGGTAGCCTATGCCCTGGGCCGTAAGGTACTCGTATATGCAGTCGAAAGTGAAGTCGCCGCCATAGTAGGCGCGGGTGTCGTAGCCCTCCTCTTTCAGCAGCGAGATGATGCTGTTGTGGGCCGGCATATCGCCAAACTGGAAGCTCTTGGGTCCGCCCACCGAGCCGGTGATGGCCGGTATGGCGCCATAGCTGCGCGTCGTGGCCGACAGGCAGTTGGGCCAGTAGAGGCCTGTGGCTGCCAGCGAGTCGACAAAAGGCATCGCCTGGCAGTCCATAAACTCGTTGCCCATCGACTCGACAAGGATGACGACCACGCTGGGCGGCCGCTTGCCGACGCCGGCTTTGAAGTGGCGGTTCAGCGACGTGTCGGCCACGAACGGACGCTCCAGTGGGTAGCGCCAGTCGGCGGGGGTGCCCCATTCCGGATGGGTCGACAGCAGTTGGGCCACCTCGCTCTCGGTCATCCTGTATCCCTGACCCTCAGCCCGGGCGTTTCCGGCCCGGTAGGCACGGTATTGGCGGCCTTCGGCCAAAAGGTACAGCGTCTTGTTGCAAACCAGGTAGTTGTCGTTGCCGAAGGTGAGAAGGTGCGACGGCTTGAATATCAGCGACAGCAGGGGCAGAAGCACAATGGCGACAAGCGTCACCGTGCGCAGCACTCTCCTGATGCTCTGCACTTTGCCTGCCCGGCCCAATGCGCAGTTATCGCCGCGCCCCGGCGCGGTGGCGGCCAGCCACAGCGACAGGGCTATGAAGCCGCCCAGCAGCAGCAGGGTCAGCACTATCGGCAGCGCCACTCCCATCGCTCCGCGAATGGCCATCAGGGTTTCGCCCAGCGGACGCGCAAACAGCTCGCTGCCAAGCAGAAAGCCGTTGTGCATCGTGTAGAGCATCAGCCCCGTTTCGGCCAGCAACATCAGGCCCAGCAGGGTGGCCGTCGCCGCTTTGGCGGCTTTGGGCGAAAGCAGGCCTATAAGCAGGTGCAGCACGCCGATGCCGAGTAGCGCCCACGAGGCAGCGATGCCGTTGTAGGCCAGCGCGTTGACAAGCAGCTGCAAGCCCTTGGCCGACTTGTGCGGCAGCTCGGTTTCGGCGATGCAGAACTCGACGGTCTTCAGCGCCAGCGTCAGCAGCAGGAAGCACCCTGCCATTGCCAGAAAGGTGCGCAACAGCTGTCTGATGTCGATACCCTGTCTGCACATTCCGGCCATCGTCGCTATTTTATCAGGTTGCCGAGTATGTCGCGTGTCAGTTCGCGTGTGATGGTGCGTGTGGCAGCCGAGGTTGTGTTTTTCACAATCTTCTGGCCTGCCGAGGTTTTCGACTTGGTTTTCTTGCCGCTTATGGCGTTGCTTGCTGCGGTGCCCACCACGGTGCCTATCGTGGCGGTGACGGCGGTCAGAGCCGCTTTCATCACCTTCGACAGCAGGCCGCCCTTTTTGCCTGTCGTCGCCTTCTGCTTTCCGCTTTCGGCCTTTGGCACCTTGCTTTCGGCTTCCTGCACAGCGTTTTCCGCCTCGGCCATCAGCATCTCGTAGGCGCTTTCGCGGTCGATCATTTGGTCGTACTTGTGGCCTATGGCGCTGCGGCTTATGATGTCGCGGCGTTCGCTGTCGGTGAGGGCGCCTATCTGCGACAGGGGGAAGAGAATCTTGGCGCGCTGCACGATGCCGGGTGCGCCCTTCTCGTCGAGCAGGCTGACCAGGGCCTCGCCCGTTTCGAGGGTGGTGATGGCCTCTTCGGTCTTGAAGGCGGGGTTGGCGCGGAAGGTTTCGGCGGCCACCTTGACGGCCTTCTGGTCGCGGGGCGTGTAGGCGCGCAGGGCGTGCTGCACGCGGTTGCCCAGCTGGCCCAGTATGTTGTCGGGTATGTCGGTGGGCAGCTGGCTGATGAAGTAGATGCCCACGCCCTTGCTGCGTATCAGGCGGATGACCTGCTCGATCTTGTCGACCAGCGCCTTCGAGGTGTCTTCAAAGAGCATATGCGCCTCGTCGAAGAAGAAGACCAGCCGCGGCAGTTCCTGATCGCCCACCTCGGGCAGGGTGGTGTAGAGCTCCGAAACCAGCCACAGCAGGAAGGTCGAGTAGAGCTTGGGCTGCATCATCAGGCGGTCGGCGGCCAGCACGCTCATCACGCCCTTGCCGCCCTCGGTCTGCAGCAGGTCGTGGATGTCGAACGAGGGTTCGCCGAAAAACTGGTTAGCGCCCTGGTTTTCAAGCTGCAGCAGCGAGCGTTGGATGGCACCGACGGTGGCCGTCGATATGTTGCCGTACTTGGTGGTGTATTCCTTGGCGTGCTTCGACACGTAGTCGAGCGTCGAACGCAAGTCCTTGAGGTCCAGTATCAGCAGGCCGCGCTCGTCGGCGATGCGGAACACGATGTTGAGCACGCCGTCCTGCGTCTCGTTAAGCCCCAGCAGTCGCGACAGCAGCTGCGGACCCATCTGCGAGATGGTGGCGCGGATGGGGTGCCCCTGCTCGCCGAAGACGTCGTAGAAGCGCACCGGGCAGCCCTCGAACTGTGGGTTGTCGATGCCGAACTCGCCCTTGCGTTTCTCGATGAATCCGCTCATCGCACCGGCCTTGGCGATGCCGCTCAGGTCGCCCTTCATATCGGCCATAAAGCAGGGCACGCCGGCCTGGCAGAAGGTTTCGGCCATCACCTGCAGGGTGACGGTCTTGCCGGTGCCCGTGGCGCCGGCGATGAGGCCGTGGCGGTTGGCCATTTTTCCGTTGATCGCGAGGTCGCCCTCGTCGCAGTGGGCTATGTAGAGCCCGCGTTCTTTGTCGTACATTTTTGCGCTTATTTATTTCTGAAAATTTCAAACTGCAAAATTACGCAAAAAAAATGACATACGGCCGCGAAATGCCATTTTTTTTGTCTGCCGCCGGTTGGGCCCTGTTTTCGGCCTTCGTAACAGCTTGATTATTAGCACCCGCTCCGTCAGTTGTACAGTATATGTACAGTATATGTACAGTATTTGGACGCTTCCGAAGCGTACAAATACTGTACATATACTGTACATATACTGTAC
>OCTW011607276.1_pt1 | contig 30134 bp, 23 predicted proteins | sample 1539671 | NCBI WGS metagenome assembly OCTW01 (sample SAMN02144230, study PRJEB22623) | gut metagenome | biome: sheep rumen | host: Ovis aries | place: New Zealand | reverse complement strand
CATCCTCTCCATCTGGTTCGTCGGAGGTACCGTGCTCACCGGCCTCGGCATCACCGGAGAATACATCGGCAAAATGTATATGGAAGTGAAGGACCGGCCAAGATACAACATCGAGAAACAGTTGGAGTAAATATCTTACTCTATTTTAAATGGAGCTGGATATCTTTTAAACAAAATATCCCAATTGGTGAGATGCACAGGTACCGATGGATGTGAGACATTCCTTTTTGTCAAAAGATACGATTCGCCAAATTTGTAACAGACTTGATACCCGATATCTTCTAACATATCTTTAGTCACTCCATTCCGCAGAAGCCTCTCCGGATGCTTGACAAAGACAAAATCAGATTTTCCTGAAAGAAGCTCACGCTTGTGCTCTTCATTCATGTCATTTGTAGCACCGTTTTGCTTGGCCCAGTATTTACCTCCAGGGAGGGCTCCACAAACGATGCCGTAGCCTTGGTCTGCCTGGAATGCATAAAAGAGAGTTGGCGAATCCACCTGAGACATCAGATATTGCATGTCATAGAAAATGGTTCTTGCCTTCCCGTCATTCCAAAACATAGTCTGATAATAATTGCCTAAAGTCATATTTAAGACCGCACAGAATCCACCTATAACTATCGCCATCGTCATCAAATGATGCCTGATGCTCGCAAAAAACGGAAGCCTTGACAAACTAAGCATTAGCCAGAAAAGCAGGAAGGAACATGACAAATAATAATATATCCAATACGCATGACGTGTCGTCAGAGCGTAAATGAAGAAAGAGCTTACTAATGGAAACCACCTGTATCTATCCGCATGGCGTGCAAACATGAGGCATCCAATGACAATAGCTACTAACAAAGCAATCCTGTATTTATCAGCCAAAACAGACTGCCAATCACGAAGATACAAAATGATATTACTCTCGCCTCCTGTTACGGTCTGAATCGTGTTATAGAAATACTCGTGAATAAAGTCCCCGAAGCATCCTTTTCCGATCATAAAAAGAACCATCGGCAACACCACTACTGCGAAACCAATTAACAATAGCAATATTGCCCGCAACCAACCTCGACGTTCCCTAATCACCCAAACCAAAGAATAGAGAACAAAGATAGACTGCATGGCTGCAATATTGTATTTGATCATAAAGATCGAACCAAAACAAAAGCCCAACAAAAGGAAAGTGCAATCAATCGTTTTTGCACTCACGCACTCGCTGTACAATAATAATGACGTACGATAAAGAGACACCACAAGAAACGCCAAACAAAAATCTTCTGCGCGAGTCTCACTATGCAATATGTTGTTAAAGAATGCCAAGGTCATCAAAAGAGTACAAACTATAGCACATCTGGCATCTTTCAAAAGCAATTTCGCCAAGCGATAGACACAATAGAATGTCACGGTATAAGCAGCACAGCTAATCCAAAACACGCCCAAATAATTGCGTGGGCTTAAAAGATAACCCAATCCATAGATGACCCAGAGAAACAAGCCTTTGCTGTCAGTGTAATCCACGTAAGGTGTCATTCCATTCATCAGAGCCTTGCCACACATAAAAAACCATGCTGAATCCCATCGCCCATACATATCGTGGGTATAGCTATCACTGGAGACAAAAAACATGACGAAAAAGACATATATTGCAAGACTTACGAATACTCCAAAATCGTTTTTAATGTTCAGCAGACTATTCATTAGATTCTTCTTTTGTGTGTTGATTATTTCTTGAAAATGGCCAACTTCATCTTATTGCACCAATTTACGTTTTTTGATTTCAATTACCAAATCTCGTGTGAACTCATCAGCACCACGTGCATTCAGATGCACACCATCATTAAAAAATTCATTATGATGCACATACTTTTCACTATTCGAGAAATCAATAATAGGGATTTGATAGTCCTGGCATATTTCCTTGATAGGAGACAGAAATGCCGTATCCAATCCATTCCAATATGGTGAGACCGTAAAGATGATCTTGGTATGCCCAGACAACTCTATCATCTTTTTGAGATATTTTAATTTTATCGAATCACAAACGAGATCCAGGCTAAATCTTTCTTTCCTGCCGATTTTCATTGTGTCCATTTCATCTTTCAATGGGCGAAACCCCCTTATTCCTACACTTTGCAACGGATGGATATAGTCGGATAAGATTTGGACGAATCGGGAATTATATCGATACATGCAACTTCGCATCTTGTATTTTTCTTTGTTGTCAACGGAATTGAAAATTTCGGGTATACCCCTTCTGTCATAATATGGACGTAACTTTCCCAAATACTGATGATTGTCCACTCCAACCAGATAGTCAAATGTAGGTATTACATCGTATATCAGTATTTTAGGGCTATAACGCTGGCAAATGAGCTGGTAGCGACCATAATTCAGAATAACGCCATTTCCTGTTTCCCCGCAATTGTAGCATGATAACCCTAAAGAGTCAGAAATGATAACTGGATTATAATGATGAATCGCACGTGATGATCCAAAAACCAGCACATCCTCATTCACTTTATCACAGATATAATTGCTACGCCCGCTGTCTCCCCCTTTCGCATGTCCAAGAAAGAAAGAGAACAAAGTCCCACTGCAATAATCCACAATTGCGATTATTGCAAAAAAGATCAGTATTTTCACTAAGAATTTTCTCATGATGACCTAAAAGCTAACGTAAATGAACTGATCAGCACTAAAAACACCAGCAAGCATAATCAGAATAAAAACCGTCACATAAGACAACCATCTCACAATTCTGTTGCGATGGTCGAATAATTTCATTCTTTGAGGATAGAACTCATCTATAAATTCCTTCAAGAAAAGCATTGTTACTCCCAAAGAGATAAACAATAATTGGCCTTTGTCAGGAAGGAAAACCCTCATTGGAAGAGAGGGGTCAAAAATCCGCGAAAGCACGCCCCATGCATCAGATAGTGAAGGCATACGGAAAAAGACCCATGCCATGTTGATGACAACAAAAGTAATGATGGTCTTAACCATTCTCCCCAACCATCCGTAGTGACATTTTTGCTGGCCCAACATTTTCTCAATGATTTGGCATATACCATGCATGCAGCCCCATACGATATATGTCCAATTTGCTCCATGCCAAATACCACTGACGAGAAAGGTAACAAAGATATTCCAGTAATTACGTAATTTTGAGCATCTGCTTCCTCCTAATGGGATGTAAATATAATCTTTCAGCCATGTAGAAAGTGATATATGCCATCGATGCCAAAAGTCCGTTACGCTCACGGCAAAATACGGGCGATTGAAATTAGTCATGAAGTCAAAGCCAAGTATCTTGCCAATACCGATGGCCATCAGGGAATAGCCGGCAAAATCGGAATAGATTTGAATACTATAAAGCAGTGTTGCCACCATGCAAGTTAATCCTGTGAAATTCATGTACTTAGAAAAAACAGGATCAACATAGATATCCAACCGATCGGCTACGACAACCTTCATAAACATACCCCAAAGTAGCAATTTAAGACCCACCACAGCTTTGGTGTAATCAAAATAAAGGCGTCTCGACTTAAATTGAGGAATCATTTTTGAAGCCTTGTTGATGGGGCCACATAAGATACAAGGGAAAAACGAAACGTATAGAGCATATACGAGAAAATCATGCTCCACTTCTTGGCGTTTATAGTAAACATCCCACAAATAGCTCAATGCTTGAAATGTATAGAAAGAAATACCTATGGGAATCGGCCAGTTCAAGCCCGCCAAGCGGAAATGTAACCCCAATGCTTCCAAAGCGTCACCTAAGCTTTCATTAATGAAATTAAAGTATTTGAAGAAAAGCAGAGGCAACAGAGCTATAAGTACACCAATAGTAAGTGTACGTTTGGGATGTTTTGATTTAGCTACAGTCAAAGCAGCAAAGTAAGTCGCAGCTGTCACGAAGAGAAGAATGATGGCATAGATAGGTTTCCACTGCAAATACAGGAGATAACTGACTAACAGGAGATAGAAATTGCGTATCTTTCCGTATCGCATGGGTATGGCATAATACAGAAGGAAAAGAACAGGAAATATGATAATGAAATTAAACGAGTTGAAAATCATTAGTTGAGAAATTTGGGTTTGAAGATGTTTCCAATCATTCTTGCTGTGCAAAGGTACGCATTTTTCACTATTTTCGGGCTCAATCGGATAAAAAACTTTAGACCTCGCCTAATTGCCTCAAATAGCTATAAAGTCAATGCATAATAGTAGTAGATTTTTCAAATATCAAGTTTTTAATAGGATTTTTTGAATATTACAATAATTTTATCTACCTTTGCCGAATATTGTGAAATTGTGCTTTATCAGCTTTTGGAAATTTACTTTTCAACTGATATAAGCAGGGATGCAGCTTTTAAATGTTCTCTTATGCAAGAGAATTTAGCTCATATTCCAAAACAGTAAATTCATGCCTAATTTAGCATTAACAGAGAAAGATAAAATCATCCAATTTTCAACGTTTGCATTTTTGGTAACATTCAATGTGTTATCAACGACATCCTTTGCAACTCCGTTGATGTTCCTTTTCACGGTGATTATTCTCGTAAACATCAACTTTAAGATGGATTTTTACAAATACCATCTTTTTGTCATGCAGTTCTGCATGTTCTGCTACTCTTCTATTTTCTGGGCAAGGAATGGTTTGATCACCCTCAACACATCAAAAGCCATTTTGCAAGTTATTATCTGCATGTTTATTTTTTATGATTACTATAAGAAATTTAACGATATCCATGTCTTATTAAAAATCTACATGTGGAGTAGTTATGTAGTGGTATTCGTTACCTATGCGTACTATGGCCCTTCTGCTTTTATTGAATCGATGGAGGATGCGAGACTTGACAGCTCTTTTGCCAATGTCAACTATATCGCAATGGTTGCTTCCACGGTACTGGTTATTCACACATACTATGTGCTCTATGAAAAAGAGCCGAAGTGGCAATTCTTATTAGTTGGCATACCGACTCTTCTTGTAATATCTGCCACTCAAAGTAGAAAGGCACTCGTTACATTCGCAGTTGGAGTAACACTTCTTTATATCATAAAACATAGTATGAAAGGGCGTGGCAACCTTATCCCCTACCTCAAAATATTTACAGGGTTGGTAATTGCTATTATTCTCGTCTATTTATTGTCAGACACAGCCTTGTTCTCTGGCATTACCCATAGGATGGAAGGACTTGTTGCCTCAATTACAGGCGAAGGAGAGGAGGATTCATCTTCTTATGCCAGAAGATTCTACAGACAAATTGGATGGATACAGTTCTCCAGGACCCCCGTCCTTGGTATTGGTATCAACAACGCATTCATGCTGACAAATATTGCAACAGGAAAAAATGCTTATTTGCACTGCAACTATGCCGAATTGGCAGCTGACGGTGGCAGCGTAGGCCTTTTCTCTTATTATATTATATTTGCATATGTTTTTTTCAAGGAATTGAAATACGTCAGAAAAGATACTTCGGCGATTATCATTATCGTTTGGATCATCAACAGATTGATCTATGACTGGGGGGCCGTGACCTACACCAATAAGATGACCTATTTCATTATTATGATCTATTATTTGCATTTGAGTTATATGGAAAAGAAATACCCTTCCCCCAAAAGGCGTAAAAAGTATCTAAGATAAAACGGTGCTTTCCTTCTCAAACTTATGCTTCAAAAGCGGAAGCATAATCTTTAGCTGGCTCTTTTAAACAAAAAAACAAGAAAAAGACAGGCCTTCCATGGATATTTATCGATTTTGTATATAGTTATAAAAAAATTTTTTTAACTTTGCAAGCGATAAAGGAAATGTAATTTCTACCCATTCATCAAGACGGCAGATTTTCTGCAATAATACATGGAAAAACCATATTCCATCGAACAAGCTAAATCAGCACTATACGGTATACTGAAAGAATTTGCTGATTTCTGCGACTCACACCGACTGCGCTACTATCTGGCATATGGTACGATGCTGGGGGCTGTGCGGCACAAGGGATTTATCCCTTGGGATGACGATATCGACGTGATGATGCCTGAGAAAGATTTCCTCAAGCTGAAAAGACTCTATCGTTCCTCAAGATATTCAATAGATCTCTGCTACAACGACCCCACTATTCTTCTTGCAATGGGAAGGATGTCTGACACGACGACTTTTGGCATCAATGGCAGGCGCCATACACCTGGTCTGGCCATCGATATCTACCTGATGTATGGCTCCCCCAAAGGAGAGGATGCTGTGGATGAGCATATCAGACTGATCAAAAAATACACAGACTTGGGATTGTCATACAAGAAATGGGGAAATGGCCTTTACCATCGATATCTCTTGCCCGAAAGCAATTTTCTGTTGCGTATCTCCAGGCATTATTACCAAAAACGGGTCGAGGAATACCAGAAATATTCCATCGAGGAAGGTGACTATATTTTCATCACAACCGACCGTCGCAGGTATAAACGCGAATATTTCGAGAAGAGGGTGAAGAAAGTCTTCATCGACAGAGAATTCTACGTCCCGGCAGGATGGCATGAATGCCTGACTATCCGATACCAGGACTACATGAAGCTTCCTCCGGAGGAGGATCGGAAAATACGCCATCTCTCCACAAGGTTTTACGACAAAGAACCGGCATTTCAGGAAATAGAAGAGAAAGGTTATATCCAGCTGGCCACCTCGCAGGGCTAACGGACGATATCCTCATCAAGCAAGCATAGCAAGAGCCGTCAAAATCCCCTCACCGGGGTGATGACGGCTCTTGGCATATGGAGAACAGACGGAATCCCGAAGATAAATGCACCTCGGAAATAAAAATGAAGGATTTCATTTTGTATTTCACTCGGTTTTAGTTATCTTTGCCGAAAATTAGAAACATTATTTTTAATACTACAGCAGTTATGGCATTTTTAACAAACGAAAAACTGACAATCGTCGGCGCAGCCGGTATGATTGGCTCAAACATGGTACAGACCGCCCTGATGATGGGCCTGACAAACGACATCTGTCTCTACGACGTGTTCTCACCCGAGGGTGTGGCTGAGGAAATGCGCCAGAGTGGCTTCGGCAACGTGAAAATCACTGCTACCACCGACGCCGAGGAGGCTTTCACCAACGCCAAGTATATCATCTCTTCAGGTGGCGCTCCCCGCAAGGAGGGTATGACACGTGAGGATCTGCTGGCAGGCAACTGCAAAATCGCAGAGGAACTGGGCTGCAACATCAAGAAATTCTGCCCCGACGTGAAGCATGTGGTTATCATCTTCAACCCCGCTGACCTCACCGGACTGGTGACATTGCTCTATTCCGGACTGAAACCCGGACAGGTGACTACCCTCGCCGGCCTCGACACCACTCGCCTGCAGTCGGCTCTGGCCAAGAAATTCAACGTGATGCAAGACGAGATCACTGGCTGTGCCACTTACGGCGGACACGGCGAGCAGATGGCCGTCTTCGGAAGCCACGTCGAGATCGCCGGACGCAAACTGACCGACATCATCGGCACAGAGGAGTTCCCCGAGGAGGAGTGGGAGCAGATGAAGAAAGAGGTGACTCAGGGCGGTGCAAGAATCATCAAGCTCCGCGGACGCAGCTCCTTCCAGAGCCCGTCATACCTGTCGGTGGAGATGATCCGCGCTGCCATGGGCGGCGAACCGTTCCGCTTCCCCGTAGGCACATACGTGAAGACCGACAAATACGACCATATCATGATGGCCATGAAGACCACGCTCACACCAGAAGGCGCCACCTTCGAGGTGCCTCAGGGTACCGCCGAGGAGAACGCCAAGCTCGACGCCAGCTACGAGCACCTCTGCAAGATGCGTGACGAACTTGTCACACTCAATATCGTGCCTCCTGTGGCTGAGTGGAACAAGATCAACCCGAATCTCTAAAACCGCACAATAATCATCCTTAAAGCCTGCCCCTGCCAGGGACAGGCTTTTTTCGGCACGCTTTTTGCAGAAAAGAGATAAACCTGATCATCACAAAATCATTTTATGAGAACGATATCCAATCAATCTTTCGGTGGCGAGAGGCCACTGTTTGAATCTCACCAGCTCCGCCTGGAGAACGTCACCATCACCGAGGGGGAGTCGGGCATCAAGGAATGCAGCGACATCGAGGCCGACCATTGCCACTTCGAAGGGAAATACCCGCTGTGGCACGTGGACAGGAGCCTTATCACCAACTGCTATTTCGCTCCTGGCTCGCGCTCGGCCATCTGGTACTCCAACGACATGGTCATGCGAGACTGCATCATCGACGGACCGAAATTCTTCAGGGAAATGCATCACCTGGAACTGGAAAACGTGACCATCAACGACGCCGACGAGACTTTCTGGAACGTGGACGGCCTCGTGATCAAAAACGTTACCCTGCATGAGGGCACATACCCTTTCATGGGAAGCCGCAACATCAGGGTCGACCATCTCAAGAGCGACAGTAAATACGTCTTCCAATACGTGAAAAACGTGGAGATTCACCATGCCGACATCGTCACCAAAGACGCGTTCTGGGAAGTGGAGAATGTCACCATCTACGACTCCGTGCTCGACGGCGAATACCTGGGATGGCACTCCAAGAACCTCAGACTCGTCAACTGCCACATCGGTGGTGAGCAGCCGCTCTGCTACGCCCAAGACCTGGTGCTGGAGAACTGTACCTTCGACCCGGAGTCTGACAGGGCTTTCGAATACTCCACAGTAAAGGCTGACATCCGAGGCTCGGTGAAAAGCGTGAAAAACCCCGCCAGCGGCATCATCGTGGCCGATGGATTCGGAGAAATCATCCTCGACGAGAACATCAAAGGACCTGCCGACTGCAAGATCATCACCCGGGGACAGGACTGAAACAAAAGAGAATCTCATGACACATGACTTCGACCAACCAACTCACCGCCGTGGCAGCGGATGCGTGAAATGGGACTGCGAGGAGGCTCAAAACGCCATCCCGATGTGGGTGGCCGATATGGACTTCAAAGTGGCGCAGCCCATCATCGACGCACTGCAACGGCGCGTGGCCCATGGTGTCTTCGGCTACACACAAGTGCCGGCAGCATATTACGATGCCATCATCAACTGGTTTGAGAACCGGCATGCATGGACCATCCAGCGTGAATGGATCCAGTACACCTCGGGCGTGGTGCCTGCACTCTCAGCTGTCATCAAAGCGCTGACATCCACCGGCGACAAAGTGCTGATACAGACTCCAGTTTACAATTGCTTCTTCTCTTCTATCCGCAACAACGGTTGCCTCATCGAGGAAAGCCCTCTGGTGTATGACGGAAGCACCTATCATATCGATTTCGAAGATCTCAAGCGCAAGACCGCCGACCCACAAGTGAAACTGCTCGTGCTCTGCAATCCCCACAACCCCGCCGGACGGGTATGGAGCAAAGACGAACTGCAACAGATCAACGACATCTGCCTCCAGAATCAGGTGAGAGTCGTGGCTGACGAGATCCATTGTGAACTCGTGATGCCAGGCTATCATTTCACACCTTTCGCCTCGGTGTCGGATGCTTGCCTGCACAACTCCATCACACTCAACTCGCCCAGCAAATCTTTCAATATCGCAGGATTACAGATCGCCAACATCATCTGCGACGACCCGGAAACCAGACAGCGCATCGACCGTGCGATCAACATCAATGAGGTGTGCGACGTCAACCCCTTCGGCGTGGAGGCTTTGATGGCTGCTTACAACGAGAGCGGATGGTGGGTGGACGATCTCTGCGAATATCTCAGCGTCAACTACACCCTGCTTAACAATTACCTCGCCCAACATTTGCCAGAGGCTCATGTCACTACCCTCGAAGGCACCTATCTTGTGTGGGTGAACATCCAAAATCTGGGACTATCTTCCGACGAGGCTACACGGATGCTGCTGGAAAAAGGGAAAGTGCTCGTCAACAGCGGCACCATGTACGGTGAAAAGACGGGAGAGGGATTCATACGCATCAACATCGCATGCCCGCGCAGTCAACTTGCCGCCGCGCTGGAAAGCATATGCGATACATTCCATAATCATCAATCCAAAGAATCATAGACTATGGCTTTGATCAAATCCGTAAAAGGACTGACCCCGAAATGGGGTAAAGACTGTTATTTCAGCGAGAATGCCACCATCGTGGGAGAAGTGGAGATGGGCGACGAATGCTCCATCTGGTTCAATGCCGTGGTGCGGGGCGATGTGGCCTACATCCATATCGGCAACCGTGTCAACGTGCAGGACGGTGCTTGCGTGCATGTCACTCACGAGACCGGACCCACCATCATCGAGGATGATGTCAGCATCGGACACAACGCTACCGTGCATGCTTGCACGATACGCCGAGGCGCTCTGATCGGCATGGGAGCCACCGTACTCGACGATGCCGATGTGGGACCCGGAGCCATCGTGGCGGCGGGCGCACTGGTGCTGCAAGGAACCAAAATCGGGGAGCATGAGATCTGGGGCGGAGTGCCTGCGAAATTCATCAAAAAAACCCGGCCAGACCAGGCTGAGAGCTTTGCCGCACACTATGTGGCCTACTCTAAATGGTACCTGGAGGAAGACAATGCCGAAGGCCAAAAATAATACGGGGTTATCCTAAACCCACCGCATTCAACACCTTGTCAGTGGCGCCTGCCTGGCCTTTCACAAACGTGCCGGCTGCGCCACTTACTTGTTGTAGATAGGAGGGATCGGAGGAGAAACGCTCCATCAATTCACGAAACATATCGTCGCCGTCGATCTCGAAGCCGCCTCCCGATGCCATCAGACCCTGAGCCTCCTGGAACCGCTTGTTGTTGGGACCGAAAATGACAGGCATGTCCCATACAGCGGCTTCCAGCACATTGTGTATGCCTACGCCGAAGCCTCCACCGACATACGCCACCTCACCATATTGGTAGATGCTCGACAACAGTCCGAAACAATTGATGATCAAACATCCGGCTTTGGCGGCCTCTTCCGGGGTGGTCTCCGTATACTTCACCACAGGCATCTTGAGTTTCGAACAGATCTGCCGCAAATGATCCTCGCCGATGACATGCGGGGCGATGATCAGGCGCCATTCCCTATGGCTATTGAAATAATCGATAAACACATCCTCATCGGGCGGCCAACTGGAACCGGCCACAAACACCCGATGGCCTCGGCTGAACGCTTCGGCTATGGGCAACTGCTTGGCGGCATCCTTGATCTGAAGCACACGGTCGAAACGCGTATCTCCCACTACGGTTGAACTGTCTATGCCAAGGTATGACAACAAGCGACGGCTCTCCTCATTCTGTACGAAGAAATGACTGACACATCTCAGCACACGGGCATACTCACGTCCATACCACCTGAAAAACACTTGTTCGGGACGGAAAATGCTGGAGACACTGTACACCGGCACATTGCGGTGGCGCAAGATGTGGAAATAATTGTACCAGAACTCATACTTGATGAAAAAAGCCATCACAGGCCGCACCAGACGCAGGAAACGCCTGGAATTGACCACCGTGTCCAGAGGCAGGTAACAGACGATGTCGGCTCCCTCATAATTCTTCCTCACCTCATAGCCTGAGGGGGAAAAAAAAGTAAGAAGAATCTTGTATTCGGGATGATTGGCACGGAGCCGCTCCATCAAGGGACGGCCCTGCTCAAACTCACCCAACGAGGCTGCATGAAACCAAATATACTTGGCATCGGGATCGACCTTGGACTTCAGCACACTGAAAGCCTCGCGCTCCCCACGCCACATCTTGCGCACCTTCTTGTCGAAGAGGCTGTAGACAGCTACTCCCGCAAGATATAAGTATATCAAGATATTATACACTTCACTATATCACTTCAGAACAGCTATCGCCCTGCGGAGACGGCGAAGCGTCTCGTCCTTGCCAAGGAAGGCAGAGATGTCAAACATGCCAGGTCCTTTGCCGATGCCCACAAGAGCCAGACGGAAGGCATTCATCACATCTCCAAGCTTGTAACCCTTGCTTTCTATCCAAGCCATCACTTCCTTCTCCTGGGATTCCAGAGAGAAATCATCGAGCGCCTCGAGCACCTCGGCCAGTTCGGTCATCACCTGTGCTGAATCCGCTTTCCAACGCTTCTTCACGGTCTTCTCATCATACTCCGTGGGCGGAAGGAAGAAGAAGGAGCACAGCGGCCAAAGTTCCTTGACAAAATTCACACGGTCCTTCATCATGGCCACAACCTCCACAATGCGCGACATCGGCTCGTCGATGCCATTGCCTGCCACTATCGGTGCAAACAGGCTGGCCACTTCCTCATTGCTCTTGTTGAGCATGTACTCATGGTTGAACCAAATGCACTTCTGATAGTCGAAACGTGCGCCCGACTTGGAACACTTGGAGATATCAAACAGGCCTACCAGTTTCTCCAGCGAGAAGACTTCCTGCTCCGTACCGGGGTTCCATCCCAGCAAAGCGAGGAAATTGATGATGGCCTCGGGGAAATAACCGTTCTCACGGTAGCCCGAGGAGACATCGCCTGTCTTGGGGTCGTGCCACTCCAAGGGGAATACAGGGAAGCCGAGACGGTCGCCGTCACGCTTTGAGAGTTTCCCCTTCCCCTCTGGTTTCAGTAACAATGGCAGATGGGCAAACCGGGGCATCGTGCTCTCCCAACCCAAAGCCCGGTAGAGCAACACATGCAGCGGAGAACTTGGAAGCCACTCCTCACCGCGGATCACATGGGTGATCTCCATCAAATGGTCGTCTACTATGTTGGCCAGATGATAGGTGGGCAGCTCATCAGCACTCTTATATAGCACCTTATCGTCGACAACGTCACTCATGATACGCACTTCGCCACGGATCATATCGTCGATCTCCACTGTCTCGCCGGGGGTGACCTTGAAGCGCACCACATACTGCGTGCCATCATTGATCAAAGCATCCACCTCCGCTTTAGATAGCGTCAGCGAATTGCGCATCATGCCACGGGTACGGGCATCATACTGGAAATTGGGGATCTCAGCCCGCTTGGCCTCCAACTCCTCCGGAGTGTCGAACGCAAGGTATGCCTTGCCTTCCTCCAGCAACTGGTCGACATAACGCTTGTATATCTTGCGACGCTCACTCTGGCGGTATGGGCCATAGTCGCCTCCAATCGACACGCCTTCATCAAACTTGATGCCAAGCCACTGGAATGCTTCGAGGATATACTCCTCAGCACCTGGCACGAAACGTGTGGTGTCGGTGTCCTCGATACGGAGAACCAGACTGCCACCATGCTGTTTGGCGAAAAGATAATTATACAAAGCAGTGCGTACACCACCAATATGCAACGGACCCGTAGGGCTGGGTGCGAAGCGCACCCTCACTTTCTTGTCAGACATAATCAATAATTTTCTGCAAAATTAATGTTTTTATTTCAGAAAAGAGGGTTTTTGCCGCTTTTTCCGCATGGATACCCCCCGATAATCAGCCTGAAGACAAAAAAAGCGCACAAAATTGGGGGTTATCAGTAATTTTTCGTATTTTCGCAGATTGAAACCTATCTCCGCTCTTCATGGGAAACAACAAAGACAACCGCGATTGGCTCGCCATACTCACTCACGTCGTGATCGTCGCCATCACATCGGCGATCATCGTCTGGGCTCTGCCGAGAAAATCAGGCAGGCACTTCAATTACGAGGAAAACAAGCCCTGGCCATCCAATACCCTTATCGCCGATTTCAACTTCAACATCTTCAAGACAGAAGAGGAAATGGACTTGGAGGAAAGCGAGGAGATGAAAAACTATCAACCCTATTTCGAGCTCAACTCCGACGTGGCTGCCAAAGCCATGAACGACTTCTCTCTCGCCGTGAACAGAGACACCACCGGCACGTTGGCTCAATTTCAGGAAATCATCGAACGACGCTTGCATTTCCTCTATCTCAAAGGTATCCTCAGCAATCAGGACGTCAGGCGCTATAACATAGAGGATACCATCAAGGTGGTCTCCGGAAAACTGCTCAACACACAGAGCATATATGAGGTGTTCACCGAACAGACTGCCTACGAGGGACTTTTCTACGACGAGGAAATCTCACAGCACCGGAAAGACCTGGCGCGCTTCAACCTCAATTACTACGTGCGGCCCAATCTTGTTTACGACGAGAGACGAAACAAAGAGGAAATCGACGAGATCCTAAGCAACATCGCTCCCTCCATCGGGTCGGTGGCAAAAGGTGAGAAAATCATCGACCGGGGCGAGGTGGTCGACAGAGAGACAGCCAGGAAACTGAAGTCTCTGGAAATGGAAATGGAGAGGAGAAACCTGGGAAAGAGCGATATTACCAATCTCCTCCTCGGACAAACACTCTTTGTGCTGACCTTCATCTCCTTGTTTACAACCTACCTCTTGATTTTCAGGAAAAAATACTACGAGAAGCCGCGCAATATCCTCATGCTGTATTTCCTGATCACCATCTTCCCCGTCGTGGTGTCGCTCATGATGCGCAACCTGCTCATCAGTGTCTACATCCTGCCCTTTGCCATCGTACCGATGATCACGCAGGTATTCCTTGACTCCCGCACGGCTTTCATCACACACGTGACGACGGTGCTGATCTCCGCCGTGGCGGTCAACTACCAATACGAGTTCATTATCATCGAGATCGCAGGAGGATTGGCCGCCATCTTCGCCCTGAACGACATGTCGAAACGGGCTCACCTCTTCAAAGCGGCCCTGATGGCCACCCTGTGCTCCGCATTGGTCTATTACGCCATACATCTCATACAGTCGTCGGAACTCTTCCCTGCCGACAGGAGCATGTTCGCCTACCTGACGATCAACGGTATCCTGCTGCTGCTGGCCTACCCTCTCATGTACATCATCGAAAAAGCATTTGGCTTCATATCCAACATCACTTTCTTCGAACTCTCTGACACCAACCAGGAACTGCTCCGGCAACTCAGCGAGAAAGCGCCTGGCACCTTCGCCCATTCCACTACCGTGGGTAACCTCGCATCGGAGATCGCCAAAAGAATCGGTGCCAACGTACTGCTGGTGAGAACCGGCGCGCTATACCATGACATCGGAAAGATGGAAAACCCGGTGTTCTTCACGGAGAACCAGGCGGGTGTGAATCCTCATAACAAACTGACTGAGAAAGAAAGTGCCAAAATCATCATCAGCCACGTGACCTACGGACAAAGGCTGGCAGAAAAATACAACCTGCCCACAGCCATCAAAGACTTCATACTCACCCACCATGGCAAAGGCACCACAAGCTATTTCTACATCAAATACAAAAACGCTCACCCCGATGAGGACGTCGATGTTTCGGCGTTCGCCTATCCCGGACCTAATCCCCAAACCAGGGAACAGGCAATCCTTATGATGGCCGACACCGTGGAGGCTGCCACGAAGTCTCTCGATGAATACAACGACGAGATCATCAGCCAGAAAGTCAATGAACTGATTGACAGACAAGTGAAACAAGGGTATTTCGAGGAATGCCCGATCACTTTCAGAGATATCGCTGACGCAAAAAGAGTGCTTATCGAAAAGCTGAAAAGCATCTACCACACGCGTATCAAATACCCCGAACTCAACACAGAGAAAAAAGACAATACCAGCAAGCCCAATATAACTGTCAACGTGCGCAAAAAGAATAAAAAGAACCATTAACACCATTATTGTTTGCGCACACAAAAAAAGCGGCATAGATTGCACAATTTAATGGTTTTGTGCAATCTATGCGACTTTATTTGTTAAATTTCCTTAACCAAAAGACTCAAAATATGGAAATTAAGAACAATTCATATACTTTTGCAAACAATTTCCAACCCAAAAAAGTTTAAAATGTGTAAAATCAGAATGTATGTCATGGCTTTTGCCATGATGCTTGTTTCGGGACAGACTTTCGCAGGCGGACTGCTCACCAACACCAATACCAACATCGCTTTCAACCGCAACTTCGCCCGTGATGGTGTCATCGCCATCGACGGAGTCTACAGCAATCCGGCAGGCGTGGCTTTTCTCAGCAAAGGATTCCACCTCTCCTTGAATATCCAAAACGTCTACCAGACGCGCACGATAGAGAGTGGCATCACGGTTCCTGCCCTTCAGGGCACGCCTTTTGAGCATCCCTTCACGTTCAATGGAGGAGAGGCGATCAAGAAGTTCAAGGGCAACGCCTCCGCTCCGATCCTTCCTTCCGTGCAAGCTGCCTTGAACTACGACAAATGGGGATTCCAGGCGGGTTTCTCTCTCATCGGTGGCGGCGGAAAATGTACTTTCGACAACGGACTGGGGTCTTTTGAACGCACGATCTCCATGATACCCGCTATGCTCTACCAGACCAACCAAACCTATCAGGGCAAATACGGCATTGACCTTGGACTGGCATCCAACACCCCGGGCTATTCTGTCAACAGCTTTATCAAAGGCCAGCAATACATCTTCGGTTTCCAGTTCGGCACGACTTATAAGATCAACGAGCACGCCGCTGTCTATGGTGGTTTCCGCTTCAACTACATCTACAACAAGTATACTGGCAACATCACCGATATCAGCGCCAACATCGGAGGCAAAAACGAGAATCTCTATGAATATTTCGGCAACAGGGTGAATGAGGCCCAGACTGCTGCCGCTGCCTACGCTGCCACTGCCGCTGCCACCACCGACCCGACCACAAAGGCTCAATTGGAAGCGGCCTCCGCACTCTATGGGCAGGCCGCAGAAACTTTCGAGGCCACCAAGAACAATTTCCAAGACAAATACCTCGACTGCACCCAAAACGGATGGGGCATCACTCCTATCATCGGTTTCGACTACAAGGTCGGGAAACTGAACATCGGCACACGCTTGGAGTTCACCAACCACCTCAACATCGAGAACGACACGAAACGTGACGACACAGGACTCTTCCGCGATGGAGTCAATACTCCGAGCGACATCCCAGGCATCGTCACCATAGGTGCACAATATGAGATTCTCCCCACACTCCGGGTGATGGGAGGCTATCACTACTTCTTTGACAAAAATGCCAAAATGGCCGATAACAAACAGAAGAAACTCTCGTCCAACACCCAGGAATTTCTCGCTGGTGCGGAATGGGACATCACCAAAGACCTGCTGGTGAGTGTTGGCGGACAGCGCACCAAGTATGGTCTTGGCAATGGCGAGTATCTCAACGACATGAGTTTCGTGACCAGCAGCTATTCCCTCGGTTTCGGTGCAAAATTCCGCATCGCCAAGAATGCCTCCGTCAACATCGCCTATTTCTTCACAAGCTACGAGCATTTCAACAAGGAATATGACAGTGCGGTCAGCCTGGCCGGACAGGAGATTCCCGTCCACAACACCGACCGCTTCACCCGCACCAACAAAGTGCTGGGAGCGGGCATCGACATCGATTTCTAAACCCGGTCACAAGGGATCTACATCGTAATACATCTGCACAAGGCGATAGCGGGCATCCGACATGAGCAACTCCTGCGCCTTGTGCAGATATTGTTTTGACACGGTCAGATTGAGGCCTTTCTCCAGCTTCACCACCAATTTACGGATGCACAACGACTTGACCCGGGCCACGGCGGGCTTGTCTGGCCCTAAGATCCTTTCACCGAACCATTGCCGCAGGTAACCGCCCAACAGCAGTGCCGCTGACTCCGTTATGGCATCATCGCGGTGCTTCACATAGACATTCACAATCTGGCTGAAAGGGGGATAGTGGAAAGCTCTCCTTTCCTCCATCACATCCCGGAACAGGGCATCGTAATCATTGCTCACGACATGCTGGATCACGGGATCTTCCGGGTTCTTGGTCTGCAGGATCACAAGTCCCTGTTTGCCTTTTCTTCCCGAACGGCCACTGACTTGCGCCATCATCATGAAAGCATGTTCTGAAGCCCGGAAATCAGGATAATGGAGCATGCTGTCGGCATTGAGGATGCCCACCACACTCACACGGTCGAAATCCAGTCCCTTGGTGACCATCTGCGTGCCGATGAGCAGGTTGGTCCTTCCTTCCGAGAAATCGTTGATGATCCGGCTATAAGCCGATTTGCTCCGCGTCGTATCGAGGTCCATCCGGGCCACCTTGGCATCGGGAAAGATATCCAAGACGGCGTCCTCCACCTTCTCCGTGCCAAAACCGCGGCCCCGGATCTCCGGACTCTCACAGCATGGACATTTCTGCGGCATGGAATAGGTGTATCCACAATAATGACAGGTCAGCACGTTCATGGTCTTGTGCAGGGTCAGCGTGACATCGCAGTTCTGGCATTTGGGCACCCAACCGCAAATCTTGCACTCCACCATGGGTGCGAAACCACGTCGGTTCTGGAAAAGGATGGCCTGCTCTCCACGGGCAAGGGCCGCTCGTACGGCAGAAAGCAGTATGGGTGAGAATGGGCCATTCATCAACTTCCTGCGCTGCAAATCGCGGATATCCACCACTTGAATCTCTGGCAACTGCAAGTCGCTGTAGCGTCTCATCAACCTGACGAGGCCGTATTTTCCGGACAGCGCATTCTGATAAGACTCCAATGACGGGGTGGCCGTTCCTAACAGGGTCTTCGCCCCGAACATCGAGGCGAGCATGATGGCGACCGACCGGGCATGGTATCTTGGTGCGGGGTCTTGTTGCTTGAAAGAGGTCTCATGCTCTTCATCGACGATCACGAGTCCCAGACGTTGGAATGGTAACAACACAGCACTTCTTGCTCCGATCACCACATCATAGGGGACTGCTGATAGCTGTTTTTTCCAGATCTCCACCCTCTCCTGATCACTGTACCGCGAATGGTAGATGCCGAGCCGGCGGCCGAAGACCCGCTGCAACCGCTGTGTCATCTGGACGGTCAAAGCGATCTCTGGCAGGAGATAGAGCACCTGCTTATGCTCGGAGATGGCCTGCTGGATCAGATGGATATAAATCTCCGTCTTTCCACTGGACGTGACACCATGCAGCAAGACGACATTTTTCTTCAGAAACTGGAAAAGGATGGCATTGAAGGCCTCCATTTGCGCGTCATTGAGTTGCTTCATCCGCTCAGGATGCGGGTCTCCACCCTGATTGAGCCGTCCCACCTCCCGCTGAACCAGGGTCAGGATATGCTTGTCTACAAGCGCCTTGAGGGTTGCGGCCTTACCATGCGAGTAATTCAGCAGTTCGTCACGGGAGACATCCACGATTTCCTCTTTGCATTCAGTCCCTTCCATGGAGTCGTAGTGCGAAAGGGCGAGATAATCGGCGAGCATCTTCCGCTGATTCTCCGCCTTACGGAGCATGTCGAAAGCGATATGGAGGGCGCGCTCGCTGAGTAACTGAGGCGTGAGGGCGACACAATTCTCATATTTTGGCCGGAAAGAATCGTCTTTCAGACCCGAAGGCATGGCGGCATTATACACCTCGCCAATCGGCGACATGTAATAGTCGGCGATCCACCGCCACAGACGGAGTTGTACGTCGAGCACCATGGGCTGCTGGTCAGGGATGCCCACGACCTCCTTGGTCTCGAAGTCGGGCTTGCGGTCGTGCACCTCGGAAACGACAGCCGTATAAGTCTTGCTACGGCCCAGAGGCACCTGCACACGCATACCCGGCATGATCTCCCTTTCGAGACTGCCGGGCACCGAATAGGTGAAAAACCCCTCCAGGGGCAGGGGCAAGATGACATCGACAAACATGATGCTTGAATGATAAGATACGGGAAATCAGAAGTACAGGGCCGCGGCTATCTGCCAAGCCCCGATCCTGGCCTTGTTGTGCAGCACCTCGTCGCTGACGCTCTGCACAGTGACATCTGCCGTCTGGCCACAAGCCACATTGTAGTTGACCGACAATTGCAAGTGGCGCATCAGGGTGACTCCTCCTCCCAGGTTGACGCTGAAACTCGAGTCTCTGAACTTCCATGTCTTGGCTGCATCCACGACTTTCTCCTTGCCGTTGAGATTGAAGCCAAACTGGGGTCCAGCAAAGACGAAGAGGCCCAATGGACCATCAGTGGCGAAATTGAGGCGCACATTCACAGGGATGGTCACCATCTTGGCCTTGACCGGAGTATAGGGATCGTCGCCAAGGCGCACCTCCCGCTGGTCATACAATGCGGAGGCATCAATGCCAAGCCCGAAGAAAGGCAGGCTGAAAGCTACCGAGGGACCGATGAAGAAACCATTTCGGTTGGCGGAGTTGAGCACCTCCTTGTTGAGCGACATGTCGGTGAGGTTATATCCTCCCTTCACGCCGATCATCAGTTGTGCTTTTGCATCCGTGGCAAACATGACCGCCACGACCATGATACCCATCAAAATGGCCCTTCTCATCATCACCTCCCCTTAATGGCGCTCCCGTCTCACCGACACCCTGGCAGGTGTGGAGGCTGATGAAGAGGAGGAAGATCTGCGCGTCTTCACTTTCTCCTCTCGCGTCCTGGCGGTACGCCTGGTTTTCTTTTCCTTCTTGCCTTTGACATCAGCTTGCACCTTGGCGATGCTGTCAAGTGAGTCTTTCTTCACTTGGTCTCCGAAGATGTTCTTCTCAAAATCAAGGAGTTCCTGCTCTATGCGTTTTTGTTCCTTCACCATCGACGAGTCGTCAGGACAATACTGAGCCAATGTGCGTCCCAACATGTTGGTGGTCTTGTAAATCTTGCCTTTATAGCGGTTCATGGTGAAGAAATCGTCGATGCTCATGGTGGCGGCGTTGTTGATATTGCTGGTCATGATGGTCTGTTTGCTCAGGAAAGGTGCCACGTCGTCGTACTTCACCCAAAAGAGCGGATATTTTTGCGATCCGTCGCCGAAATCGTCCTCACGCGTCATGATCGGGCACAAGGCGATGACTTTCCGGTGAAAGGTCGAGGTGCCCTGATCGTAATAGGCACTTTCCTTGATGTAGTAGCCTTTCACCTCACGTGAGGGGATATCGCTGTTGTCAATCCTCACCTTGCCATTGTTGCGCTCATAATAGATGTGGTAGTTGTCGAGGAGATTGAGCGGTTTCACTCTGGCGGAGTCCTCGAAGCTCTCATTGCCGTCGAGCCTCCACTCATAAGCCTTGATGTTGCCGGTCATAAGGAGTTTAAACAGGTAGGTGAACAGATTCATCTGTGTGCCTACGGGTTCCACTGGATAGTAGAGTCCGGCATTGGCATCGTCCTCCAGGTTCATCTCCCTGTAGATGTCGCGTCTCCACACCACATCTTCCGACATGGTGGCTGTGGTGGGGAAACCAATCTTCGCACGGGTCGTGATGTTGTTGGCGTTTGATTTCTTGGCCTGGCTTTGCTGTTGGTTGCGCCGTGCCTGTGGTTGAGCTTGGCTGAGCTGTGCCACACACGCGATGAGCAGTAAGAATAATATGCGTCTCATGTTATGGATTGCTTCAGTTCTGTTTTGAGGTTTATTTCACGATTACCTCCATGGCTTGAGGCAACTTGCGGGTGATGCCGTCAGGACCAGTGGCGGTCACATTGGTGATATAGAAGCGCTTGTTGCGGGAGAGTTTTCTGAAGGCGTCTTTCTGTCGGTCGGAGAAGGAGGCTCCATTGGAGGCCATCGGCACCGCATTTCCCATGTTGTCATAGAATACGGTCTCGAAACTCCCAACCCGGAACTCAATGTCGAGCAGTCCGTCATCAATGGCGGCCTTGATTCCACCTACGCCCATCAGGGATGCTTTTTGCAAACCACCGCCTTTGAACCTGTCGGTGCCGATGGAGATATAGGCGGTTGGGTCGGGCAGTTTTCTCACGTGGAAGGTGACTTGTCCCATGGTGCGGCTTGTGCCTTTGTCATTGCCGGTGACAGTGAAGGTCACGTCTTTTCCCACCGCCGCCGGCACGGCGATGTAGTGGCCGTCACCTTGTGCCGTGAGCGTACCTCCTGTCATGGAGAGAGACACGTTGTTTTGTGAGATACCTGAACAACTGACGCTGATGGGGTTTCTGAAACCCGCATAGAGCACGTTCATCAGGTCTGCGGCCACCGTGGCTCCTGTAGGAGGAGAGATGACATTGTATTTTTGCTTGAAGTCACGTCTGACAACTTCGCCGTCAGCGTTTCTCATGAGGATGTATCCACCGAAGACATGCTCTCCGACGCCACCGGCCGAGAAGGAGTAGGTGCCATTGCTGGTGTTGATGCGGGTGCCGTTGACGTAGATCTCCGGTTGCTGGGTGGTATCGACCGCCGCCATGATGATGTTGGCAGTCAGGCGCTCGCCCGGGTAGAGAGTGGTCTTGTCGGGCACGACAAAGGCATCGAGCTTGTTAACCCGGATATCTTTGATGCCCACATTGGCCACCAACGAGTGCAGCACCTCGCCTTCGGCATAGCGGATGTCGCTCTGCAACTTGGAGAGCAGGGTGACGGCAGCCGCCACAGGCATGTCCTCAAACATGTATTCCTGCCAGTTCTTGCCCAGGGTGTTCTCTCTCTTGGGCACGTCGGTGGCCAGATTGCTCTTGATGATTTCCTTCTGATGCGGATCGTCAATCAACTGCAGGATCCGCTCGCGATAGGAGTTGATGGCATCATAGAGTTTCTTGCCCTTTCCGGTGCCAGGAGCCAGCATCACCTGGCTGGCGGCTTCCAGATCTTCCTTGTTGCGAATGCTGGAGAGTTTCCCTTCGGGGCCGTCGGCCTCCTTGACAATGGCCTCCTTGAGCTGTTGTGCCAGGTTATAGAGCGAGTCGCTCATTTCCTTCACGCCTTTGGCCTTTTCAAACCATTCCCGCACCTTAGCCGGGTTGGTTTTCATCTGCTCGTCGAGGTCAGCCATCATGGCCAGGTTCTCTTTCGAGGAGTTGGCGGTGGTGCGGTTGAGGCTTTCCTCCACGATGGAGAAACCATCGAGCACCTCTGTGGAGATGTTCAAGGCGAGCATAGCCATCAAGACGACATACATCAGGTTGATCATCTTCTGGCGTGGGGAAACGGGTCTTTTCTTTATTGCCATTTCTTATCTCTTACACGGTCTACACATCCATTCCTGTCGGTTGCGTGGGAGCAGCACTTCTCATGTTGACAGTCATGGCTTCTATCATGCGTGCATAAATCTTGTTGAGTTGCTCGATTTGCTGGGCGAGTTTCCTCGACTGGTCGTTGATCTGGTCGATGGTGCCGATTTGCTGGCTGGCGCCCTTCAACTGCATCTCATACACCTTGCAGATGCCTGTGAGCGTGCGGTTGAGGTTCTCCATCTCCTCGGAGTCGCGGGTGAGGCGAACACTTTGCTCATTGACCTTGCCCAGCATCTCGGTGAGACGTTTGAGCTCATCGACGTAATTCTCGGTGGCCTCAGCCATCTCTGGAGAGACTTGCTGCTGCTGGCCGATCCATGCCATGCCTCCGCCACCGACAGCACCGCCGGGCACTTGGGGTGCGGCCTGCTGGCTTTCGCCGCCCTCTGCTGCAGTGACTCCCTGAGCAGCTGGTGATCCTCCTTCCACGGGCATTCCGCCAATGATGATCGTACCACCGCCGCCGGCACCGCCTACGACACCACCACCTACACCGCCACCAGCAACGACGCCACCGGAAACACCGGTTGCTCCGCCGCCGTAAGCAGCGGCCACCTGGCCATGGTATTCTTCACCTTCCTGGCCTCCGTCGACTATCTGCGGCACGCCATCAGGCTGCTCCACCCCTTCAGGCAGCGGCGCTCCCTCTGGCGGTACGGCATGATCACCATAATAGTGGGTATTGAGATCCATGCCATCGGTAGTCTTGTCGAATGGACGGTCGAAGGCTGAGATGAAGAACACGAACACCTCCGTTCCCATGCCAATGAAAAGCATCAAGTTGGCTCCCGGCAGGTGGGTGAGTTTGAAAAGGGTACCTGCGATCACGATAGAAGCGCCCCAACTATAAGCATAGTTAAGGAATGTCTGGCCTGGTACACTGTCCATCCATTTCTGGAGCAGATAGACAATATTGAATTTGCTGTATCTTGTCATGTTATTTCTTGCTGGCTTTTTGTTTGACGCTTGATGATGTGGCGATGCTTCTCACGCATCTGAATCCGATGTAGGAGCGTGGTTGGTTCTGGTATTCCCATGACCTCCACGCCGAGCGGATGTACGACTCAGGGTCTTTCCAGGAGCCGCCTCTCACGCTTTTCTTCTTGAGCCGGTAGGGATCTTCCTTCGCAGCCTTGTAATCCAACTGCGGATTGAGGTCGTTCATGGCATCCACGCCTGCCTCCGTGTAGATGGTGCTGGTCCATTCAGCCACATTTCCGGCCATGTCAAACAGGCCGTTGGTGTTCGAGGAATAGATGCCCACCTTACTGGTGATCAGGTTGCCATCCTTGGTGTAGTTGCCCTTGTCGGGCTTGAAATTGGCATAGAAGCATCCGTCGCCGTTTTTCACGTCCTGGTTTTCCCAAGGAAACTCCAATCCGTCTTTTCCTCTGGCGGCATATTCCCATTCTGCTTCAGTGGGCAGACGGTAGCGCTGCACGTAACGGGCTTCTGGTCCCAGTCCTTTGAGCAGGTAGTCAGTTCGCCAGGCACAGAAGGCATTGGCTTGTTCCCACGACACACCCACCACGGGATAGTCGTTGAATGTGGGATTGCTGAAATAGTTGCGCAGATACATCTCATTGTCCGAGTTACGGAAATCGTTTACCCAGCAAGTAGTGTCGGGGTAAACATTGACGATGTAGGTATTGAGGAAATCCCAGGGTCCGGAGAGAGGCCGGTTGATGGTCTCCCTCACGATGCGGCCCTCGTCATCGATGTATGCGGTGTCTTTGGATATCATCACCACCTCATTGGGATCGACCACAAAATCGGTGTTGAGGTTTCTCTCCTCCGGATTGAGTCTGTTGCGGCGCAAAGCAGCTGTGGTATAGTCATAGATCTCATAACGGTAATTGAGCTGGCTGGCGTCAAGCGACTTCTCTCCGGTCACTGGATTGGTGACATAGAGACTCTCAATAGCCCTCTGCTCATCCTCATTCGGCTTCCGGGGCAGCGATTTCTTCCAATCGAGGTGGGGGGTCACGGGGTCGCCGTTCTTATCCTCTGTGATCTTATAGGACTCATCACCACCATAGGCAGGGTCGGCGAGCCGTTCACGGAGGATAGAGTCACGCACCCAGAAGACAAACTGCTTGTACTTGGAGTTGGTCACCTCGGTGTCATCCATCCAGAAACCATCGACGGAGATTTCCTTGATGGGGGTCTGCTTGCCCCAGAGTGTATCCTGGTCTTCAAGACCCATTTTGAGAAATCCTCGTTTCACCATCACCATACCAAAAGGTGCCGGTTCCTTGAAAGACCTTCCGCCGCCGACACCCACGACCTCTCCTCCCCTGCCTGAGGAGGAGGTGGCTTTGCCACCCATGCATCCTGTCAGGGTGATGAGTGCCATGGTGCATACTGCGACTGCCAAATTCTTCATTTTCATATTCTCTACAGTATTCTCACACTTTTATGTTTGTTTTTTCCCTTTTTCACCAAGTTGATGTCTGTCTGGTAGTTGATGAACAATTCATGGCTGCCGTTTCCCAGACTGATACCCGAGGTATAGAACTCATAACTATATCCCACCCGGATACCATGGAAACTGCCGCCAATCATAGCTGTGACAGAATTAGTGGGACTGCATCCCACTCCCAGATACATGACCTTTTCGTCATGGTGATAGACGAGTCGTGCGGTGATATCACCACGATAAGCCACGCCATCGGTGCGGACAAGCACAGACGGATGTATAGTTAGAAACGGATTTCTCAGTTTAATATTGCATCCGCCTGTCAAATAATATGTTCGGTCCACTTGCAGTTCGTTGGTCTCGCCGAGTTCCACGAGTGGTGCCGTGAGGTGCTGGGCTGACAAGCCGGCATACCACCGACCGTGGGTATAATAGATGCCTGCGCCGAGGTCCAGGGAGCGGCCGTCGACTTCAGAGGTGGTGAATGCGGGGTCGGAGGCTTCACCCAAATCGACCTCACTCCCGTCGAAACTCTCCATGATCAGTCCGGCTTGTATTCCCACGCTGATCGTACCGCCCAGAAACTTGTGCTTATAAGCGTATTGGGCGGCCAAACGCTGATGCGTGAACAGACCGATCTGGTCGTTGACCAGTTGAAGTCCCACACCATTGTGGATATTTCCCATCATGAAGGGGAGATCACCTGCCAGATACATGGTCTTTGGATTGTTTTCAAACCCTACGAAGTTCATGGCATAAGCAGCCGCCACGTTGATTTTTGATTCTTTCCCCACAGATCCGGGATTGAAATAGGGTTCCATGGCCCAATAATGACTAAAGGGCACATCATACTGGGCTTTGACCCCTATAGAGGCAAGCGCCAGCATCACGACAAACAGGATTTTTCGTCTAAGCACGTTTTTATAACGAAACACTGCGTTATTTATTGTGGCAACGGCTCAGTGAATTTGCGACCAGTTTCGGGAAAGGCAATATTTTAGTCAAACATGCGTTTTTTATTTTGAGCAACGAGTCTTATCGACCCAATTCTCAAACATGATGAAAGATAGAAAACTCAGCTGATAAGTTTTTCCCTCGCCGACTATGCCATACCTCACCCACAAATACCCATTTCCTCAGAGCAATCACTGGTTCAGAGACAGTATTCTCTATGGCGCTATCGTCTTCCTCATCCTCTATCTGCTGCAACCCTTCGGTTTCAGTTGGTTCCCAGGCAACAAACTGTTGACATCATTGGCTTTTGGCTCCGTCACGACCGGTTGCCAAATTGTTTATACCCACCTGGTATTGGGGCCAATGATCCATCACCTCCAGCCTTGGAGGATCTGGCATCAGGCATTGGCCATTCTCGGACTGATACTTTTCATTGCCATCGGCAATTTCCTTCTCTTCTCCTGCATATTCCCCCACTCCATAACGTTCGGAGCCTTCTTTCTTTTCTTTTATTGGACACTCATCATCGGACTGATCATTACGGCCATCTCCATCACAGTATCCTATAACCGTCATCTGAAAGGCAGGCTGGAGACATTACTTGAAAAGACTACAGAAAAGCAGACAGATATCCTCATCACCATCCGTGACACGACAGTCAGGGGAGACGACCTGCAACTGCGAATCAACGACCTGCTGTATATCGAGGCCCAGAAAAACAACGTGAAGGTATGCCACATCAAAGACGGGAAAGCGACTAGCACCGATGTGCACACGACACTCTCCGCCGTGCTCGACGACCTGAAGTCGTATGACAACATCTTCCAATGCCACCGCTCATTTGTTGTAAACCTCAACAACATCACCTCTGCGCAAGGCAATTCCAATGGCTATCAGCTCCAACTTGGCGGATGCCCTACGACAGTGCCCGTATCACGGACTTACGTGCCCAAACTGCGCTCTTTTATTGCTTAGTCATTCGTCCTTTTTCTTAGTCATTCGCCGACTGACATAGTTTCCTGTCAGTGTTTTTTGTCATCGGTCCTGGATATTTGGAGGCTATCGTTTCCTGTCATATCTTTGCGGCATGAAACAACGACCGACAACTATCATACTGATGCTGCTCATCGTCTGCCAAGCGATGAGTCAGACCCCCGTAACAGGCATTGTCACAGACGGACAGGTGCCTCTCACAGGCGCCAACGTGTTTATAGAAGGAACGATTGACGGATGCCTGACCGACACGCTCGGACGGTTTTCTTTTGAGACCGCCAAGACAGGAGAAGTCACGCTCAGAGCGACCTACATGGGTTTCGACGACTTCACGCTGACCACTAGTCGCCCCACAGACTTGAGGATCTCGATGCACGAGCGTGCAACAACCATCGACGAGGTGGTGGTTACCGCCAGCACCTACAACTTCAGCAAGAGCGACAATTTCAATACGATGGATGCCCTCGACGTGGTGATGACAGGCAACTCCTGTGGTGACATCGTTGCGGCTTTGCAGTCATTGCCTGGCACCCAAAAGGTAGGTGAGGACGGGAAACTGTATGTCAGGGGCGGCGAGAGCGAGGAATGCCAATTTTTCATCAACGGGATGCATGTGCTCATGCCTTATTCCACCAATGTGCAGAACACAACTGTCCGGGGGCGCTTCTCACCATTCCTTTTCAAAGGCATTAATTTTACATTAGGCGGCTATGGCGGGGAATATGGACAGGCTCTTTCGTCGGTTCTCCCCATGGAGACCACGGATCAGGCAATAGACGACAAAATTGGTGTCAGCGCCTCACTGGTAGACTGGAACCTTGGTGGGACAAAGGCTTTCGGCAACAGCAGTTTGTCATTCAATGCCGATTTCACGAGCATGGGCCTTTATGACCAACTCTTTCCTGGACGATTCAATTTCACACGTCCATACCGCAAACTGTCTGGCGAGACCCAATTCAAAACCCAAATGTCGTCATCAAACGTCACGAAATGCTACGCCGGATACGATCTCACCTCTGTCGGACAGCATATCGAACAACGTAATCTGTCACTTTCTGAGCACAACATCTACCTCAACACTTCCTCCAGGACAAACATCGGACATGGTTATAGCCTCTTCATAGGGGCAGCCAATTCTACGGTATTCACGGATATCGATGATGCCATGGTGGCCGGCGATCATTTCTATAGTTTCCGCAATGAGACTCATCTGAAAACGGAAGTAAGGAGGGTGTTCTCCCCCGTGCTGAAAATGTCGGCGGGTGTAGAAGATTACATCCGCAATAGCAGGAAGGTGTATGACACCAATCTCTACAACCTGCACTACAACCTGCTCGCCGCCCACGCTGATGCCCAACTACGCCTGGTGCCTCGTCTTTTCCTAAGCCTTTCAGCCAGGATGGAGCACACAAGCTACGACCACAAATGGTTATGGATGCCACGGACCACCCTGAGCTACGTTCCTCATAAACGTTTCCAACTCTCAGCCATGTTGGGCCGATACAGCCAGACCGCAGATGATGACTATATCGCTATGAGCAGGCTGCGCATACCACAAAGCACAGCCGACCATGCCATATTAAGCCTCCAATACAACACTCAGAGCATTTTATTCCGCATCGAGTCCTACTATAAGAGATACCGCCATCTCCCATGGTTTCCCCAAGGAGACTGCAACGCTGGCGGCTATGGCACAAGCCGTGGGTTAGACCTTTTCGTCGAAAACCATTCGATTGTCAAGCACCTCGTCACGACCCTGGCTTATTCGTTTAACGACTCAGAGAGACTGTACCTTGACTATACCGCTCCACAAGCACCGGGATTCGCCTCGGCGCATAACCTGCGGCTGACAGCGAAATACAGTATCGGGAAATTCATCTTCGGGTTGGCAGACTCATATGCCAGTGGGCGCAAATACCCCATGCAGACAACCCCACATTATCATAGTCTCGACGCCAACGTCACTTGGCTTGCTCATCCGAAGGTCATCGTCTATTCCTCGCTCAGCAACATCCTCGGGCGCACTCCTATCTTCAAATACGAGGGAAACGGCACGCCCGTCACCTCTACCCGAGACCGCTTCTTCTATATCGGCATTTTTGTCTCATTAAAAAACAATAAAGCTTATGACATTTCAAATTTTTAAACCCCGTCTGTCTGCCATCATTTTCTTCCTGATGGCATCTGTTGGCATGATTGCCCAGGAAAGCCAAATGAATGCCCTCATCAACCGATCGCTCAGTAAACTCCAGCAACCCAGCCAGGAAGCATATCTAAACTGCGTTGCAGAACTCAAACGCATCGACGCGATGTTTCCCGACAGCATTCAACCCAAGTATCAGATGGCACTGCAAGCCCTCAGTTTCTCTGTGACATATCCCCATGAAAAGATGACAGAGGGCCTACTCGCCGAAGCAGAACAAACCATCCATCTCATGGAAAGTATGAAGAATGCCGACGCTTCAGATGTATGCACCCTCCGTGGCTTCCTCTATATGGTACGCATCGTGCAGGATCCCGCAGCGAACGGACAACGCTATTATCTCACAGTGATCGACAATTATGCGAAAGCACTGAAACTCAATCCCGAAAATCAGTTGGCCAAGCAATTGCAAGAGAAATTCGAGGAAGGAATGAGACGTGCTACGGAGTAGACAGTTTTTTTTAGAGGTTCATACAGAGGCACTGATAAGCTATTTATCAGTGTCAACCTCAACTTGCAGAATCCGTAACTCAGCACTCCACTTTCCCTTCTTATGACCATCGGGATTTGTCGTTGTTCATCGGGATTTGTCGTTGTTCATCGGGATTTGTAATC
>OCTW011532845.1_pt1 | contig 30173 bp, 47 predicted proteins | sample 1539671 | NCBI WGS metagenome assembly OCTW01 (sample SAMN02144230, study PRJEB22623) | gut metagenome | biome: sheep rumen | host: Ovis aries | place: New Zealand | reverse complement strand
AATAGAGAATTGTTAGATTATTACACAAGTCTCTTACGTAAGAAATTTAAATTCGATAAGCTATTCGTTACTGACTTGTCTGCAACTAAAGCAGATATTGCCACCTTAGACGTTAATGACTCCTTGACCGTAAATAACTTAAACGTCGAGGAGGAACTAGCAAATCGAATTACGGTTAATTACCTTAAGGCGAATTACATTGACGCTAATGAGATTAACGCCACATATGCTACTCTTAAGGAATTAACTACTGAATATCTCAAGGCTAATGAGATTGAGGCATCTTATGCTACTATTGCTCAGCTTAGTGCTAACTACATTACAGCTTCAGCAATAGCGGCTAAGTATGCTACACTTGAGAGTTTACAATCAGACTACATTAAGGCTAATGAGATTGAGGCAGCATATGCTAAGATTACAGAACTCCAAGCTAATTACCTAAGAACTGATGCAGCAAATATTAAGGCGGGTGTTATTGATGAGTTATTGGCTACATCATCTATCTTAATAAATGCAGTTATCAGAGACGGAAAAATTACTGGGGAACTTTCTGGGGTCACAATTAATGGAGACCTTATTAATGCAAACACACTCAAAGCTAAGGCGTTAATGATTGAGGGTAAGGACGGTTTGTATTATCGACTTAACACAGACGGTGAGACAATATCATCTGAACAGACTACTGAGAATGCTTTAGATGGTAGTCACATTATCGCTAAATCTATTCTGGCAGACAAAATTAACGTCTCAGATTTACAGGCTTTCGACGCAACTATTGGTGGGTTTATTATCGACGAACATGCGATACGTAGCTCACTCAAGAAATACTATAACGATGCGGCTGAGGGTTTGTATCTAGGTACTAGTCTAATGGAAGAAGGATTATGCGACGAAGAAGGTTTTATCCTGATTGACGAAAACGGAGATACTATTGGTACTAATGAAGAGACGGTAAGCACTTTCGGCTTAGGTAGTTCTGAGGGTCCTCATATCTTCTTTGGAGATGGTAAGCTTGACGTCAAGGCATCCTCATTTACTCTACATACAGGTCAGACTATCGAGGAATATGTGGGTAATACTGTCATAGCCTCAAAGACCATATATTACCACTCAACTAGTAGCACAACTCTAGAGGGTGGGGAATGGTCTGAGACACCACCAGATTGGGATAGTACGAAATATATCTGGCAGAAGACTTTATTTGAGTACAAGAATGGGTCTAGTTCTGAATCTAATCCAGTATGTATTAGCGGTAAGAACGGACAGGTATTTAATAACATGGTGCTCAACGGCTCGCTTGTAGATGGTACTTCAAATTTTCAAAATGGGAAGTTAACCAACATAAATGGGCTTATATGTATTAAACCAGATAACGTGGCTAAGGATTTAGTTACTAACGAACTCATAACTATCAGACCTGGCGAGAGATACCTGATTGAGTTAATATTTGCACATAGAAATACTCAACAGAATCCAGTGTGTACAGTAATGTTTTATGATGAGAATGATACGCTTATTGGAACTGGAGACATCTTTGACGGACAGCAAAACAAGGTCACAATTAACGACTCCACCACATATAACTATGTCTTAGAAGGAAGTCCTACTGGTGTGCAATTCCTTAATACCTCTCAGTCCAAGACTTGTATTATGTCTGGTACTAAGAAAATACGATTCTCATTCACGTCTCGTTCTGGAGATGAATGGGGTGTCCATCGCATCACCATGACTTCATTAGCTGAGAGTGCCACATTAGGAGTACGAAATGAGAACCTAATAAATGACACTCGTACGTTACCTGTTAACTCAGATGATATAGGTACTCCATGGTATAGTGAGTATACAGGGTTTAACAAAGAGATTGTCAACTTAGCTGATATAGATGAGGACGTCTCATTTATAGAATTACCTGTCTCACAATATATCCAACCGCCTGCTAGAAAGAAAGCATCTCAGGGTTGGTACACATTTAGTTTCTACTGTAGAGGTAATCCTGGTGATAGATTGTCGTTCTCAGGTGTGCTCAACACAGAAGACCCTTACCATAGTGACAAAGAGGATGCGATGGTTGAGCTACTTGACACTGAGATACACAGAGTTAGCTTGACTACTTACTTAGCTAGTGACATTGAGAATCTCATGTGGTGTAGTGTGTCGAATATCTCGACTAGTAGTCAGGGTAGCGTCTTTGTCGGTGGATTCAAAATGGAGCGTGGAGTGTATCCTACAGACTGGTATGACTCTATGCTAGACATAGACGAGGCTTTACAAGACTCAGTTGCTGAGGTTCAGACAAATGTTAACGACTTGGAAGAGAGAGTTAATGATAGAATCGTGAAGTCAGCTAAGGACTTTGAGGAAGCTTTAGCGGATGAGGCTTATGCTCGACAGCTTGAGAATGGATTAATCCAAAAAGACATTCAGTCTCAATCCGATGACATAGGAGCGTTAGCTGCTGCTCAGGCAAATACTCAAGAGGCTTTGGATGAAGCTAACTCTGCTATTAGTCAAATGTTTCCGTTATATGACGACTATTTCGAATACGGTCCAAACGGATTACTTATTGGGTCTAAGTCTGGTATCTCAACAAATATTCAGCTATTAATTCGTAACGACCGAATCTCATTCATTGACAACGGTTCTGAGGTAGCATATGTATCAAATAAGAAGCTCTATATTATGTCAGGTGTATTCTACTATGACTTAAAGATTACACGAGATGATACAAATAAGATGTTACACATCGTGCCTAGAACAAATGGGTCGTTCGATATTAAGATTACAAATAAGGAGAAATAAATGGCAACTATTACATTTGGAAAGAGTGGGTCAAGACCGTACGGGACGTTAGCTGTAACAGAAACTGGCACATCAGTTGCCAATAACACTTCTACTGTTAAAGCGGTTTTAACTCTACATAGACCAAACAATGTTTCGTCTTCGGCGTCGAAATCTTGGTCTATGACTATTAATGGAACCAAATATAGTGGTTCCGGGAGTATTGGAGGGTCTGGGAATAAGACATTACTTTCTAAGACCCTCACAGTAGCCCATAATGCCGATGGTACTAAGTCAATTAACTTCAGTGCCAGTATTAAATTAGCTATCACATGGTCAGGAACGTCGTTAGGGACTATTTCTGGCTCAGGCTCACTTAAGCTATCTAATATTGCTAGAGCATCACAGCCAACATGCCCCTCATCAGCCGATGTGAATACCAATATTACTATCAATACTAACAGGGCTAGTAGCTCGTTTACGCATACAGTAACTTATAGCTTTGCCAGTAAGAGTGGTACTATCGCAACAGGTGTTGGTGCGTCATGCACATGGAAGCCGCCATATGACTTGTTTAGTGGGTTAGGCAGCTCTACCTCAAACGGATGCACTATCACAGTTACCACATATAATGGTAGCACAAACGTTGGTAGTAAGACATGTGGTATAACCCTCAAAATGCCTAATAACGGAGATACTAGACCGGTTGTGGGTACTCCGACAGTTAGTAATGAGCATCCTCAAACTGCCGCATTAGGGGTTTACGTGCAATCAGTATCGACTCTGAAAGCCGCAGTTACCTACTCATTTAAATACGGAGCGTCTTTGCGAAGCTGCGTTCTGACAATAGGTCCGGCAAATTATAGTGGGGCTAATGTTACGATTCCGAATGTGCCATATAGTGGGACAATAGGGGTTAAGGCAACAGTTACTGACTCTCGAGGATTCACCACTACAGGACCGACCGTTAATGTCAACATTCTAGAATACAAGAGACCATTTATTGAGATATTTAAGTCTCTACGTGCGAATGCAGATGGTACGGTTGACGAGGATTATGGTAACTGTATGATTAACACTATCAGATATAGCTCTGAGATGACTGGTATTGAGGGATATGGTATCACATACAAGACACAGTATATGCTAGATGACGGTACTTGGGCTGATATGGGTTCTGGTGGTGGTATGGAGGTTAATACTGATGAGTTAATCACGGATATTAACTTTGCTCCTGATAAGCCATATACCACTCGAATTGTGTTAACAGATATGTTCACAACCTATGAGGCTCGAAGTTCCATCTCTAACACATTTACTGAGATTAACATCATTGAGAATGGGGTCGGATTAGGGGCTCTGGCACAGCCTGGTAAACTAACGATAAAGAAAGAGTGGCTTATGGAATTAATATATCCTGTTGGGTCAGTCTATATCTCAAGACTCTCAACACCGCCAAATGAGTTGTTTGGTGGAGGGGTCTGGAAAAGACTTGAGGATACGTATCTTAAGGCTGTAACCGATAAATGTGCGACATATGTAGACAAGTATAGAGAACATGACACATTCACGATTGACCAACCTACACATGTTCGTTATGGCGCTGCATACTACGGAGACAACTGGAGATATTTCTATTTAAATCCAGGGACATATACGGTTGACTTTGCTACATTTGGTGACCCGTTACCAGGTATCACAAAAACATTACAATTTGGGTCTGGAGCAGTTACTAGTGATGCAGGTTCTAAAAGAGGTACAAACTATATTCCTATCCGATATACACAGCCTGAATCTACCGGTTTCGGTTTAACTAAAACAGATTCGTTTAAAGATAGAGTTTGCGTCGTCTGGAGTAGTGCTAAGGACCAAAAACTACAGACTGTTGGTAACCAGATAATGAATGACCCTTTCTATGATACGTTCTACATGTGGGAGCGTATTGGATAATTTTCTAAGGAGGATAAATTAATGGCAACAAAAAATATTTCTACGTATCCGGTAGTTGAGACTATTAAGGATGCTGACAAAGTAGTATTGTCTAAGGACGGTACTGTAAGGCTTGTTGAGATTGGAACTGTCAAAGCAGATATGCGACAGGAGATTCGAGACGCTAAAGGAGAACTTCAAAATGAGTTAAATAGTAAGACCTCAGCAACTGAAGCAGCTCTTGATGCGGAACGTACTGCTAGAACTAATGCGGATACAGCTTTAGCGAAACGTGTTGACGACGAGGTAGAAGCTAGAACTAATGCAAATGCAGACTTGCAAGAGTCTATTGACGCTGAGGAAACAGCTAGAGAGAATGCTGATACAAATTTACAGACACAGATTGACAATAGATACACTAAGACTGAGACTGATGATTTATTAGATGCGAAACAGGATAACTTAAGTGAGTCGCAATTAGCTGCTACAAATAGTGGTTTAACTTCAAATGATAAGACAGCTCTAGACCTATTGGTTAAAATATTAAATGGTACTGGTCCAGGTTTCCATTCAAGTATCTATCGTGGCAAGTACCTAGGTGATACGTATACGGATGAGCAGAAACAGGCTATTGCTAGTGGTACATTTGAGGATTTATTTGTTGGTGATTACTGGACAATCAACGGTGTCAATTGGCGTATTGCTGACTTTGATTATTATTACAATATCGGCGATAGAGCCTTTACTAAGCATCATGTTATTATCGTACCTGATACAACATTATATGGCGCTCAAATGAACTCAGAAAACACTTCATCTGGCGGTTACACAAATAGCGAAATGTATACCACTAATCTGGATGAAGCCAGAGCTGCATTTGATAATGCTTTTGGTAGTTCATTTATTCCAAGTCACAGAGGTATGTATTCGAATGCTACTAGTAGTGGTGGTAATCCATCTGGATTTACTTGGAGAGATATGAGAGTAGAACTGATGAATGAGGAACAGCTCTATGGACATGCTATATGGGGAAGTGCTAACCATAATGGTTATGATACGGGAACGCAGAAGACACAATTTAAATTATTCGTGTTCGACCAGACTAAAATTAATATTAGAGAACTATACTGGTTAGCAAATGTTTCATCTTCAAGCGGTTTTGCTCGTATAGGCGATAATGGTCTTTCAAACTCTGGTAATGCTTCAGACGTTCGTGGCGTCCGTCCGTTCGCCTGCTTAGTGGGAGATAGTGAATAGTTTTAAGGAGAGTAGTTATGAAAGTTAGATTTATTGACGGTTTTGAGTTTGAAGCTGAACTCAATGGTAATAACATCATCCCATCTGTAGAAGTACCTGATACTGAATTACAAGAAGAGAATTTGGTTGAAGTATATATTGACGACGTTAAATATGAAAATATGACATGTTGCAACAATTTCAAAATGGATGGTAAACAACATCTTGTCATTAGACCTTTAACTGAGAGAGAATTAAAGGATAGAGACTTTGAAGCTAAGTTAGAGTATATCGCAATGATGGGAGATGTTGAGCTATGATGAGTAAGTTTGAAAAGGTTTTGTATTGGTATCGTACAGGAATGTGGGATATTAATAAAGTTAGTAATGCTGTTTTAAAGAACTGGATTACTAAAGAAGAATTTAAAGAAATTACAGGAGAAGAATTCCCAGAAGAGGGATAATAGGAGGAACTAATTATGAATTATTACACTAAAGACATTGTTAAGAAAACTGATGGCACTATCTCAAGCGCTAATAACACATTTACTGGTAGAGACGCAGCATATGCATATTTATACGCACGAATGGGTTCTCTTCTTGGAAGAAATGACGTTGTAAGGGTTGCAATGGAATTAATCGATGAAAATTGCGTCCAGTATCAGCGCCTTACATATGAGAAGGCTGAATTGTTAGAAACTGTAAATAATCAAAATAATACAGAAAACCTAAAAGGGGAATAATATAGGAGGAAATTCAAAATGAACTTAGAACAGTATTTATCACCAACAATCATGCTTTTCTGTGTACTTGTCGGATTCTTAATTAAGAATTCACCTTATTTCGAAAAGATTCCAAACAAGTATATCCCACCCTTAACATGTATTATTGGTATCGTTGCATATCTAGTATCTAAAGGTAGCGTCTCTATTGAGAATATCCTAGTAGGTGGGTGTTCAGGTTGGGCATCTGTAGGAGCATATGAGACTGTAAAACACTTCTTAGAAACTAATGGTGAAGCAGAATCTAACGGCGAAGAATAGGAGAGGCTACGCATGACGTTAAGAGACTTTTTCGACGAATTCATACGTATGGGTTTCGATTTAAATGGATTACTTAGGACTGGGGTAGTCTTATGGATTATAGTGGGTAGCATATTCGAAATTGCACCAATCAAGATTAATCCTTGGACAAGTTTACTCAAGTCTATATCAGGTATTATCCATAAATCACTATATGAGAATATCGCAAAACTTGAGGTGACTCTCGTTAAAACTAATGAGGAAATCGAGTCACTTAATAAGAGATTAGAACTTATCGAAATAGAGGCTATCAAACGTAGGATAGTCTCTTTCGGTAATGAAGTAAGTCAGGGTACACACCGATTAAACCAGGAGGCTTATGACTTGGTTTTAGATGATATCACAGCTTATAATCGTTATTGTCAAGCTCACCCAGATTACATCAACAATAAGACAACCATAAATACTCGAATTATTCTTGAGAGATATATGGACCTTTACAATAAAGGTGATTTTAATTAGAGAGGAGAAGGATAAAATATGACAAAAATTATCGTAGGAAGCGCTAGAAGTGATGAACGTGGTAAGATTTCTGGTGGTAAGGCAGGAGACCAGACTGGTAGAGAACTTTCCACTCAGCCTTACTACAAACATTCTAAGGGATGGATTGTACTCAGACCTAAAGAAGATGTTGTGGCTAACAAAATGTGTCAGGCAATGAAAGACGCTTGTGCTTCAGCTTATATCGGTTATGACCAGAGTCAGCGTGATACATTAATTGAGGAATTGAGAAAAAACGGTAAATCAATTAAAGGTCTTAAGAAAAAGGTTGAGACTGACTGTTCAGCATTAATTCGTGCTTGTGCTTATGTGGCGGGTATCGAATTACCGGATTTCAACACATCTTCTCTTAAGAACGTACTACTTAAATCAGGTCATTTCACAGACGTTACCAATAAGGTTAACTTAACAAATGGTTCAGGGTTATTGGATAGTGATGTATTGTGTACTAAGACTAAGGGTCATACTGTTATGGTTACATCAGGTGGTAGTAGAAAGTTTGTAGCTACAGCACCAATTGTCAAACCACCAAAACCTAAGGCTGCTGCGATATCTAAGACTACAACATCTAAACCTGCTAAGGCTAAGACTACGGTAGCGGTTAAATACTCTAAAACAGTTGAAGAGTATCAGATTGCCTACAACAAAGACTTAGGTAAGACAAAAGGCAACCTTAAGGTAGATGGAATTAAGGGAGCAAATACTAAGGGCTCATTTATTAATGCTAAGTTAACTATTGAAACTCGTAAATCTAAACCTCACCTTACTAAATTTGTACAGAAGAAGGTTGGGTTTAAGGGTGATGATGTAGACGGTGACTATTACAAGAAGTCTGTTGCGAAAGTTAAAGACTTCCAGAAGAAGCATGGTATTGTACCAGTAACTGGAAACTGCTCAAAGAAGACTTATAACAAGATTGTGAAATAGTCTACATTTTTTACAAGTACTATAATAGAAAGTATGGAATAGCTTAATTGGTTAAAGCGCCAGAGTAAAGTCTGGAGATTGAGGGTTCGAATCCCTCTTACACACTTTCTATTTTTTTTTTACATTTTTCACAAGTGTTATAATAGAAAGAGTATAGTTTATGTGTTTAAAACACCGGGATACTTCCGGAGAAGACGACTCGAACTCGTCTACACTTTCTATTTTTTTTTTTCACTTTTTACAGCGTGTATTATAGAAATACATACTTAAAGGAGGAAAAATAGTATGAGTATGACAGAAAAGTTAAATATCTTGTTACAATTGAGATATGTATTCTTGGTAGCATCAGCCATTTTTGGTGCATACACAGTGAGCTGTTTCGACAAATAAAGCTTGAGACAGCTCCTATATTTTTTTCTACATTTTTTACAATGTATATTATAGAAAATATAGGAGGAAATATTATGGAATTTAATTTATACACAGTAGCATTGGTTATGGGACTTTTAGCAGTAAGCGTTATTGCTTGCTTGGTGTCTTATTTATTAGGACATAAAGCAGGTGTGAAAGACTGCAAAGAGGTATATGTTAACCATGTGAAGTATTTGGAAGACTAAAAATCTTCCTCTTATTTTTTTCTACATTTTTTACAAGGGCTATATTAGAAAAGAAATAATAAGGAGGAATTGTTTATGTTATTATATGTATTAGTAGGATTAGGAGTTATCGTATTAGGAATTGCGTCATTAGGCGTAATTGCTGAAGATATGAATAGCGAAATAACTAATATGCAGGAAGAGTAAAATCTTCCTTCTTATTTTTTCATTTTTTACAACGTATATAATAGAAAAGGAGGATTTAGTATGAAAAATAAAAAACTTATCGAAATCGTGAAAGGGTTCGGTTTACTAGGACTAGGAGCATTGGCTACAGGCTGTGCTTCAGTATGTGCCGCCGTTGCAGTTAGAGAAGTATTTTGTAAGGAAGACTAAAAATCTTCCTCTTTTTTTCTTTTTCATTTTTTACAACGTGTATAATAGAAAAGGAGGAAATTAATATGAAGAAGAAAACTTTAGTAGGAGCGATTTTAGGTACAGTGGTATTTATGTGCCTATCACACGTATGTACTAGGGACGGTTCGAATAAAATAATGGAATCAATTGCTGAAATTCCGCAGAAATAAAAAATCTGCGGTTTTTCTTTTTGCCCACTTTTTACAAGGGCTATATTAGAAAAAGGAGGAAATCTAGTATGTTAACTTTATTAATTATATTATTAAGTATCGGGATAGCCTCATACGGTGTATGTATTACCGCTATGTGGTTCATGGACTTAATTGATATACTGGTGGATGAACATAATCTACTAGAAAAGATTCCAAAACCAAAAAAGTAGTGGGGTAAAACCCATTACTTTTTTTATCATTTTTTACAACGTGTATATTAGAAAAAGGAGGAGAATTACTATGAAAAGAAAGTTAAACAAAAAGCATCTTGCGATTACAGGAGCTGTTATGCTCTCTGTAGGGTTAGGTATTTATCTGATTAACAGGAGAGGTTAATTCCTCTTCTTTTTTTTCTACATTTTTTACAAGTCGTATAATAGAAAAAGGAGGAAACTAGTATGAGATATATTATGACAGAAATTTGGAGTGTAATGAAAGCAGTCGTTAAGTGGGCTGTAATCATAGCAATCGTATTATTAGTCTTAATGTTCTTCTTATTAGGACAAGGCTTAAGTGCAATCTTTTAAGGGTTGCACTTATTTTTTCTTTTTTCTTTTTCGAGTCATATAAAAGGAGGATAACAAATATGGCATTATTATTTTTAATCTTTTTAGTATTCAGCGGAGCATTGTGCGCTGTTAGTTTTCTAGCAGCTCCATTCACATCAATTGGTGGAGCTTGTTTACTTTGTGCTATATTACTGATGATTATCACATTATACCTTATGGGTATTAACGGATGGATTTAATTAAGGAGGAAATATTAATATGTACGAAACAAATTTAAACATGAGAGAAAAGAGCTATTCAGACTTTAGAGAGGAATACAAAGATTGCTTAGAAGATTATATGCGTATCACAATTTATCCAGAGGATATTGACGCGGATACTATTGTGAAATTAAATGATTTATACAGAGTAATGATTGATGTTGTCTTAGGATTATCTAGCATTAAAAACAAGGAATTATATCCAGAACGTGGAGAATTAATTTATTTGTCTAAGGAATTGCTTAAGGATATCGCTATTTTTAGACAGGGTCTTATGAGACCTTTCTATAAAAATGTATTAAATAGTATTGATTAGGAGGAGAACAATATGAATAAAGAGAAACTTTTGGAAAAATTAAACGAATTGGATTTTAAGGAGCATACAACTGATTATATTTATTATTACTTATGTGAGATTGGTAAGGAAGCAGATATTTGCGGCTTCCCAGATAATTTTATAACTTATGAAAAACTCGATGATATCGTGAGAGCTATACTCAATGTACACGGTGTACGTGGAGTAAAAGCGGCACTCGATGGTGTTATGGACTTATCACATACATTCTATTATAGGGATGATGATAATAAAATTAGAAACGTAACTAAAAATGATTTGGAGTTCTTACGTTATGCGCTAAAAATTTGTATAGAAGAATAGTTGTAAGAGGGAGGCAATAGACAATGACAGATAGAGAAAAAGCAATTATTATGGCGTATACAGGAACGTGTATGCTAACCGGTGATAAATTTGAAGTTTTCCAAGACTATGTTGAGAAACTTATTGGTAGACCAGTATTCACACATGAATTAGCCGATATAAGTGTTCAAAACGAAATTAAAGAAAAGTCAAAAGATGATTTTATGAAATTATGTGCCGAAAAGGAGTCATGTCATGATAGTGTGAGCAGAAATGCAATTATCAAAGCGTTAAATAAAATGGATAGATATATTGCTAATGACATGGCATCATGTGAAAGTGGTGATATATTCCCTACTAATGAAGTATTCATTGTAGATGATGTATATGAAAAAATGGAAATGCTACGACCAGTAAGACCTGTTGCATGTGTTGCTGCAGTTAGATTCAACAAAGAAGATATGCAAAAAATAGTGGACGAAAAGGTGAAGGAGATGACAGAGGAAATGCCGGAACATGCACAGATTGAGGCAATGGTTAATTACTACGGGGCAAACGATAGGCTTAGACTATTAATGGAGGAGTCTGGTGAACTCGTCCAAGCAGCTAATAAGATTCTAAGATATCCTGGCAGTGATAAAGTAAGGGCTAATCTTCTAGAAGAGATGGTTGACGTATCGATTATGATTGAACAGATACGTACACTACTTGATTATAGCGAATCTGAATGGAGTCGTATGATGCAATATAAGGTTGACCGTTGCAAGAAAAGATTCGAGGAAGATAAGTATAAATATTATACAAAGAAAGAGAGCGATAAGAAATAATGAGTGCAAAACCGTATAACTTAAAATTAGAACCTGGAAAAGTAGTCGCTTTCGATTTTGATGGTGTTATTCATAGATATTCAGAGGGTTGGAAAGATGGTTCTATTTATGACAAATTTAATAAAGACATAATGGAGTTAATCTGGACCTTACTAGTTATGAAAATTCCTTGTGTGATTATATCTACAAGAGACCCCGGACAGATAAAAGAATGGTGGGATAAGCAAGATTTTATTATGAGGGCAAAGGTCTTACCGTTTGAGACAAAGTTTTTTACAGATTGTTCTTATGTTGGTATCACAAATAGAAAAATCCCTGCTCAACTTTATATCGATGACAGGGCATATAGATACACAGGACAAACAGTAAAAGAATTTTTAACAGATTGTAAAATATACATATTAAGGAGGAAATAATATGGAAAACAAAAATACAGACGTAAAGGAATTATTAAAATCAAATCTAGAAAAGACTAAACTAGATAAATTCTACATTATCTTTGACACTAAAACAGGTAAAATTGTGAAGAAAGGGAGTACTGAAAAAATCTGCAACCACTTAGGTATTAAGCGAGATGCGTTGCGAATCTACACAGCAGGTCAGAAAAGTATGTATAAAAAGCGCTATAAGGTAGTAGAAATTCCTATCGGATTTGATTATGATGCCGTGGATTACAAATTCCTTACTGGCTTAACTAAAGGACCTAAGGAATTTAATACAGTTCTTGTCTATGAGGTAGTAGATACTAAACCAGTAAAAGAAAAAGTTATATTTAAGGGTACGTCGAAAGACATACATGATATATTTGGTATTGGCACGCGTAGAGTTAATATCTATGCTAAGAACGGGACTTTGTTTGCTGATAGATACAAACTTAGAATCGTTGGTACTAAGAAATATAATACAGTCTTAGAGAGCTATGATGTAAAGACTTTACACGAGTTGCAGGTTGTTGTGAAGCCTCAAGTAGAGAAATACACAAGAGAACATATTATGTTACACGATGGTCAGGTAGCGTATCTTGGAAATCGAATCGAGCAATTAGCTAGTATGTATTACAAAGCTGCACAAACTTTACCTCTGGACGACTTACTAAATCTAGGAGACCGCATGGACCAACCAATACGAGATACACTTAAAATGATTAAGAAGGAATTGGATAAACATGAGAGCTGAATGGTTATTTATAGTACTTATGATTATGTGTATTGAGTTTTCTATTATCATGATTGCCATGTCTATTAGAAGATTCTTCACAGTATTAGGTTTATCAATAAAACGTATTGGATGGTCAATATTATGTTTTGGCGGTTTAAAAGATAAGATTGGTAGAGGTTTGACTCGTATTGGCAAATCTAAAGAGCAGGTTGACAACTTTATTATGGATGGTAAGATGCGAGTTAATACGGTTAAGAGTAATGTTAATGCGGTTAAAAGTGTGTATAACTTCGCTAGAAATATTATTTGGTTTATTATTGCATTATTCGGTATACAAATAATAATGTTTATATATTTAATAATTAAGAGTTTATAGGAGGATAAAAAATGACAGACGCTAAAACAACAAAGGCTCTTACGATGGTGAACGCTGAAACAACAAAAGATTTCGCTGATAGAATTGAACGTATGTTGGCGGAATACGAAGAAAAAATGCTTTTAGAAATTATTAGAAAGTACGATTTCTATGTTGGTTCAATGGAGACTAAACATATGTTAATCGAAGCATTACCAGAAGGTGCTGTCCGAGATGAAGCAAGTATTATATACTCTCCATATTTTATTAATGACCCAGGGAAGATATATGCTATTAAGAAATTTGACTTAACAGAGTTTATTAGTGAGTGTAGAGCAGAAAGTGAGAAAAAGTAGTTATGGAACTTAATAAATACGACTTGGTAGATTATCTTGTATCACATTTTAGCGGTATGCCTTGTGATGATTGTCCTATTAGAAAAGAGTGCGAGGAACATGGAAAACTAGTAGGTATAAAAGGTGTGTCTTATATATGTTTAAAGGAAGACAAAGCTCGAGAAGCGTTGGTTAAAAAATACAATTTATAAGGGAGAAAATAATATGAAAGATGTTAATCTTAAAGAATATGTAGAAAAGAACAAAGTTGCTTTAGATGAATACTTAAAAATTAGTTTTGGGCTTGATGACAAAGAGAATGTTTTCACATTTGTTGGTGTTAACTTCAATGGTGGAATGTTAGAAAAAGGTGAGTTAGACCCGGGTGTGTTTGACAGAATCTTCACTACTAAAGAATTTAAAGGTGAGAAATTCACACCTATCTTCATAACAGGAGATAGAAGTAATCTATTACCATACTTCAGACCGTTCACATACAGATATGCAAATCAGATTTCTGTATATGAGGTGTTGTATCAGTGTGCTTGTGTGTATACAGATTTCGACGAGGTAGAAAACGTTTATATTAGTATTCATAAACTGAAAAATAATACTATCTCATCTCACGTTACAGGGTTTAGAAAACAGAAACGCCCTGAAAATGTGGACCAGGCATTAGATGAGATTTTATGGGGTAATGACATTAGTGGTTTATTTGACGACTCTGTATTGTCATTCTCATACAAAGTAAAAGATAATGGAATCCTTATGGTAGAACTGGAGGTATAGAAACATGGGATTAAAAGGAAATTTATCAAAAGGTGTTAATTCACCATTCGTCTTAAAGAAATTATCTGCAGGGTTATCTAATGCAGAAATTATGAGAGGTGAAAGAACATTTAAAGTTGGAATGGAAGTTAACGGATTTAAATGTGTTGGTATTTATCCACATCATACATTATGGCAATATTTAAAAGGAGGATGGTATGAATCTTTCAGACACAATCAAGAACCTACAAAATATAGTTATGAAAAGGAGGAAGATGAGAATGAGTAAATATGAGTCAGAAGCAACAACATTGGTAGAACTTATGAATATTTATAATGAAAAGAAGAAGAGAGAGGATTTGAAATTGAATGATATTGCAGTAGATATAGACAGTTTAGTCGTACATCAATATTTACGCCTTGAAGAATTCGTCAAATTATTTCATTTAAAATCTGCATATGTTAAGCAGTTAACAGAAAAGCTATCTGACGCACCACTACTTATGGATTTGAAGTTCTTACCTAAAGACCGAGAAAATTATTTCTTTGGTGTGGATACGCCTCATGGTAGTTATATTTGGGTTGTAAAGCGTCTAGGATTGGATAAAACATATAATGAGGTCATTTTATACGTTGATATGGTCAGCGAGAGACAATACGAAAGCATGAAACCCCACAAACCTTATGATTCGATTGCTCTATTAAAGCCTTTATTGCCACCTACAGCACTCATGCAGTTTAATATATCCGCACGCCCAAGCGATAATATAAGACGTTATGAAGAAAACTGCTTCTATGAAGAGGAACATTTGGAGGTATACACAAACCCAACATATTTTAATAAGTTTGTAGATAAGGGTATTCTCGATAAATTAGCATTTGAGCCATACTTATCAGTTGGAACACATCGAGAGGTAAAAGTCTTTTCTGGAACAGGCGTAACAAAAGAAAAAGAATATGTATTATCAGTAAAATATACAGTAATTAAAGAAGAGGAGAAAGAAGACAATGAAGAAAATGAAGAATCTAACAGTGGGCTTGATTAGGGGCAGACATGAGATGCCTGTCTCTAAATATATCTTTGAAGAAGACATCAAGGATATGTTTGATTATCAAGCTATCAGCAATCATATTTCCAATTTTATTATGAATGAAGTTGGTGTTGATTATTGGGATGATGGTCTCGTTCGAGTGCGTAAGGGTGTTAAGGCTCTAACAGTATATGTTACGGGCTTAACATCAGTATCATGTGAATTAGTGGATGTGTGTAATAAGTTTGGTGTGCTTCTTACATTAATGCACTATGACCGTGATACTGGAGAATATCGCCCACAATATCTCGGTGCAAGTGAATCAATTGACTATTAAAAAGGAGAAAGAAAATGAAGACAAGTAACGTATTAGCTTTATGGATACTATTTAATATTGTATTCTTTACATCGGTTTTAGTGTATGCCATGGTTAAATTATTACTGACATCATTGGCAGCATTTGTAGCAACATTAGGTATGATTATTATATTAGTTAATATCTTAGTTTTATTGGTTGTGCTAGGAGGAATTAAGGAAAAAGAGGAGAAAGAAGAATAAAATGAATTGGGAAAAGATTAGTTATATATTATTAAATGTTATATCGGTGTTTATAGTCTTATTACTATTCGCAGGAGTTGTAGGTTGGATATTTGAGTTTGTTCTAGTTCTGATTCATCAAGACTTAGTGGTATTCCTTATCTCTTTATGGGCTGTGGCTATGTTAATTATTTGGTGGTTTTTAGAATAATATACATTTTTTACAATGTGTATAATAGAAAAGGAGGACAAAATTATGTCAAAGTCAAATAAGAATTTAAACAAAAATCAGGAGGTTAATATGGAAAACGTAAAAACAGAAAATGTTAATGTTGAGGAAAAAGGGTTTTTTGAAAAGTTAAAAGACTCTGTGAAAGCTCATAAGAACATTCTTATTGCAGGAGCAGTAGGTATGGGACTTGGAGCATTTGCAGGAGTTTCACTAGCTAACAAAAAACACGAATCTGAGAGATTAGCAGAAGACGATTATTACGATGAAAATAGTAACATCGATGATATGGAATGTTTAGAATTGATGAATGAAGACAATATGTCTAACGAAACTGAAGAAGTAGTGGAGTAAAATCCGCTATTTCTTTTTCTTTTTTTTATCCATAGGAGGATATATGAACTATTTAGAATATCTCGCAACAAAAACTTTTTTACTTAATGAATTAGAAAAACTTGAGAATAATATGAAAAAGACAAGAAGAGCAATAGATTTTTACTCTATTATGTACTCTCAATTTTTCGTATTACATAGGAGGACAGATAAACATATGAAACGAGCAGATTATATTGCAATTAAAGCTTTTTTAGACAAAGAATTAGAAGTACTTGAGAAAGATATGGAAAAATTAAACCTTAAAATTGACACTGTTAGCACTATGATTGGGACTCTAGAAAGAGAAAACTCTAGTGTATTAAATGAGGGATTCCATATTAAGACCCTGGGTAAATCCAATAAAGAAGATATTAAAAAGCAGCTTAATGAAAAATACGGCATTGCATATATTAACAAAAACGATTGCGTTGCTTCTATTATGCCAGATGTAACAGCTACAGATAACTTAGCAGAGGGGACTGTTGACGTGAAACCTAATAACCTAGAAAAGGGAACTGTTAGTTCAAAGACGAATGATAAGAAACTAGACGGTAAAAAAATTGATTATTTCACGATTGATGATTTATTATAAGGAGGAGGAAAATGACTAAATTAGATAAATTCGAATACGCATACACGGAAACAAGACCTTGGGTTACCTTAGCTATTAAACAAGACGGTGGATTAGCAGCAGAATATGAGCCATCAGCTTGTGAGAACGCTATGCTTGATTATATTGTTAGAAAGACTCATGAGATTGAATCTGAAACAGCAGGTCTACGTAGATTAATGTTTAAACATCTAGAAGAACACGGTCCAAAATGTGTTAATGATGATGAATTCAAAGATATGCGTAGAAAGGTAGCTGATGCAGAAGTAGAGTTAGCTCTCATGAAAAATATACAGAAAGAGCTGTTTGACATCTCAGATTACCAGGCAAAAGCTGCTACGACTTTCTGTTTAAATAATGACGCTATCATGACAAAATTAATGGGAGGTAGAAGATATGTTGAAGATGGACAATGGGACTGCGGAAAAGAAGATTAAATTTTGTCCTATGTTAACAGGAAAAGAAGAGAGAAAGGCTCTTACTTATGGAGCAGGAGATTATACTGTACCTGTTCTACGCCTATGTAGAAGAGAGGATTGTGCAGCATTCGACGTTGATAAAAACTGGTGTAACCACTATAATACGCCTGTTGAATATACTGTTAAGTATGAGCCAGAAAGTGAGGATTACTAAATGACAGATTTAGAAGAGTTGTTAACTTTTACAGATGAGAACATCCGTCAACAAAGAAAGTGGATAGAAAAGACTCTTGAAAAGCTTGGTAAAAAGCATTATTTCGTTGTTGGTTCAAAAGAGGCTGAGCACAGATTAGCAAAAATATTACCAGAAGGTTCAGAAGTTATATATCTTCCGTATGTAGAAGACCCTACACAAGTTTACCTTATTAAAAAGACTACGCTGATGAAATTACTTTCAGTGCCAAAAAGGAGTGATAAAGATGAAAGATGATGAAATGATTACTATTAATAGGGATATATTAAAGGCTGATGAAGAAGCTTTAAAAATGTTTGAACGACATGACTTTTCTAAAGACTCTATTGGTATTGTAAATAACTTGCCAGATTCTAAAATTACTATAAAACCAACGACTATAGATGATTTATCAAGAGCTATTCCACATATGGATATTGAGATAGCTACAGACCTTGTGGATGCGAACCTTAAAAAGCTTACTAAACGCTATAAGGAAGAACTTAAGAAACTCAATGCTAAACGAGATATGATAGTAATGACTGAGGTTCGAAAAGATGAGAAAGCTCGTAAGTTTGCAGCTATGGAATTCGAGAGGATATCTAGAGAAATTAACTATCTAGTTAATGATATTGCTATATTAACTCAGGCACATCTAACACTTTCATTCTTACACGTAAATAAGACTAAGAAAGTGGAGTAATAACATGGTTAAGTCATTTTGGGGTCGAAGACTCTCAGATACCTATTTACTCGAATGCCTAGATAGTTCTATTAAGTATAAGACTACACAGCTTATTAACAGAATAAATGATATTTATAGGTTGCGTCTTTTTAATTCAACACGACATCCCTTTAAGAATGGAGCTCCTGTGATAAATATGTTTATAGAAGAGTATGAACGTGAGATTATGTTTCTGCATGACGACATAGAATTCCTTAATAAGCAGGTAGATTTAATAAGAAGGAGGTTGGAAGATGAAAAAACCTAATAATCCACTCAAAGTATTAAACGATTCCCAACGTCCTGAAGCTCTAGATTATGTATATGGCTATGGACCAGGGTGGATGCCTTGTGCGTATCGTAAACCTGATGTAGGTGTTCAAGTTATGGTCTGTACAAATGGAGGACTTAAGACAACTGGCGTTCTGGAGAGTTTTGACGGATACATAATAACTGAGCCAATGGTGAACGGTTCGTTTGACCCAGTTTGTGACGTGCCTGTCGCATGGAGTTATATGCCTCGTAACTTCACTAAAATTCACATACCTGAATATGACGAGTATATAGACAAGTATGTGAAATGGTGGTGTGGAAACCTTGATTTCTCAAGACATTTTTTACAACGCCTATAATAGAAGGAGGAAAGAAATATGATTTTTTTTAAAAGGAAAGCGTCTTGCTATGAGGCAAGGTTGGAAGAGTTACTTAATAAGGAAGGTGACCTAACGTCATCGGAGGCAGAGGAACTAAAGCAATGTGCTGCGTTACTAAAATCTAAGCAGGAGACTGGTTCAGTTAAGAAAACTGAATTAATCAAGGCTTTGGGTTTAGTGACTGTAGGACTTACCACTTTGGTTGGGAAAGTCTACGTGACTAACAAGATTACCCGTTATGAGGACGAGGACCAACTCGTTACCTCAGAAGCTAGACGTGAACTTTAAAGGAAGAGTAAAATCTTCCTTCTTTTTTTTGTCGTAAAATATAGTATATAGGAGGAAAAATTATGACACTTTATCAAATCGTAATGTTAGTATTATTAATCGCATGTAATGTATTCTGGTATTGGGTAGCTAATGGTCTGACAAAGCACGCCTATTATAGAGGTATGCAGGACGGAGCGCAGATGCTAATGAAAGGTATTACGCGAGAAATTAATGCTAATAAGGAGGAAAAAAAATAATGACACCGTATTTAAGTTGTATGGATATTGCATATGTGTTTTGGAGAATTAATAGGGAGCGCAGTAGGGTTGAACTGACGAATCGTGATATTATGAGACTATGTTTTTTAGCGAACCTATTCTATTCAAACCAATACAACGAGCCAATTGCTGTAAACATGTCTTTTGAAAACATTCATGAGGCACCATTTAACAAGCAAATTGACGATATGCTAAATGTTATGGACCTTAGATATTATAAGGTAGAACCAGAACGTTTCTCTAAGGAGAAGAAAGAAATTATCGAAAGTGTATATAATATCTTTGCTCATATGAAACCAGAAGACTATGAGCGCTTAAAGAGTTATATTCTATATTAAGGAGGAAAGATTATGGTAGATGCAAATGATAAATCGAATAAATTCACCGTAGAAGTTAAGGATAAATTTGTAATGTTTTCTAAAGAAATTGATGGTAGGGATGACCCTGAGATTTTCGACCTAACGTCTGAACTTTATGACTCACCATATGTGCTATATAATGGTGTGAAATACAAAGTTAAAGACTATGGAATAAATAGCTCATACATAACTTCGAGAGGAGTGTTCTGGATTGAGTGTTTCAAGGGATAGAATGTTTATATTTGACCCGACAGACTGGGTTGAGATGACTTTTCCTGAGGAGCAAGGTAAAAAGACCGAGTTCATTATTGGTGTAAGAGAAGAGAATCTCGGAATATTCTTTGACTACATCTGGGGCTTAGAGGAAATGTTTGGAGCCTTGTATCTTTATCGTAAAAAGATGTTGTATAGAGTAACAGGCATGAGCGCCACATACTTCAACGATGCTCTTGGTTACCAGTTATATTTAGTAGAATTCGCTACAGAAGAGCCTATTAAATGTGAATACAACATCCTAAGTAATAAATCTAAAACGCACATTGAATTCCCTATACAAGAGCCACCTTGTAGTAAGGTTGTGAAGTGCCAGTTTATTGACTATAAAGTATATCGCATTGATAGTTTCTACGATTACGGAGATTGGGAGTACGTAGAAAATATCGGAAATCTGAATGAGATGGGTATTATGAGAGATGATATTAATCCAGATAAGCTCCAACCGTTCACAAAAGCCATGATTAAAGGAGGAAAGAAGCATGGAAAGCAACGAATTGAGAAGTGTTAACGAAGAAGTGGTTGAAGATGTAGTAGTTGATAAAGGTGAGAAAGTTACAGTTAAGAATCCTGATGTGGTAGATTTAGACATACCTAATGAGGGCGAACTGACACCACCTGAGGATGCTCACCGTCAGAAAGGTCGTAAACTCAAAACCGTTCAAGACTACCCAACTAAAAAGAAAAACATTATCTCTAGATTTATTGGAGGTACTGTTAAGAGTATTAATTGGGAAGGTTTAGGTTCTGAGGTTATGGATACGGTTATTGTGCCTAATCTGAAAGCTCTGGCGTGTAATGCCTGTGTAGGAGTTATTGAAAACGTGTTCTTAGGAAAACCTATCAGTAACCAAAACATGTTCTATACGGCAGGAAACGTTGTAAAGGATTTAGGCTCAACCATGCAAAGACGTAGTGTGTCAAATATTGACTATACTAACCGCTATAGACCTCAGAGAGAAGTTAAGACTGGAGTCTATCAGCAGGCACCTGGAAACGCTGATATTGAGTTTGACTCATATATGGACGCTAAAGAGGTGTTACGTGATAGTATGGAACAGATTCGAAGAAGTTCTCGTTTGAGAGTTTCTGAGTTGTACACTTTTGCAGGCATTCAATACAGTTCACAGGACACACATTTCGGATGGACTGATATTAGTAATGCATACATTGGGCAAAATGACGCAGGTAAGTGGATTTTACACATGCCAAGAAGTAGAGAAATTTAAAAAGGAGAAAATTAAATATGTTTGAAAATGCAAGAAGAAAAGTAAATAATGCAACATATACAGCTAAAAAGAACTCTCCATTAATCCTAATGGTTGGTGGAGCCATCTTAGGTATTGCTGCAGGAGTCTTAGCTGCTAAGAAAAGTAAGAAAGCTTCTGAAGAGCTAAAAGAATTAGAAGTTAGAGATGATATTTGTACTAAGTATGACGAAGAAGTTGAAAAAGTAATCGCAGAAATGCCTGAAAATTATTCACAAGACGACCTACAGAAAGAATTTGATAAACGTTTCATCCCTGCTCAGCCAGAAATTGGCGTTCCCAAACATAATGAAAAAGGGGAAGTTATTGATGTCGTGTCTGAACCATGTGTTCGACCTACTGCAAAAGAATATGGAATGGTATTTATCCGTAATTATGCTATTCCTATTGCTCTAGGAGCAGCATCACTAGGGTGCTTTGTTGGTTCGTACATTATTATGAACAACCGTTTAAATGCTGCTACAGCCGCTCTTGCCTCTGTAACTGCTGAATACTTAACTTATAGAGAAAAAGTTAAGGAGGAATACGGTGTAGAAGTGGACGAGAAGCTTGCTACACCAATTGAAGAAGTAGAAAAGGCTCATGGTCGTAAGCCTGCTACTTATAAGAAAGCTAAACCTAAATCTCAGTTGACTACAGGGTTCTGGATGTCAGAATGTCCTTGGTTTACTACAGATGATATTGACTATAACTCAGTAATGATTGAAGATATTAATGCTCGTATTGACCATTATTTGGCTCTACATCCTGTAATTACTATCCAGACAATCCTCGGTGGTGGTTTCTGTAAACGTTATGATGCAAAGAAAGCAGACTGCTATATGGGTTATAGCTTAAGCAACTGGACTGGTTTAAGCACTGGTTCATTGACTCGTGTAAGTGATGATAATGGTGACGTACACTTTGACATGTTTGTTACATTACCTAAGCCTGAATTCTTGGTTGGTGAAGATATTATTGACCCACAAGACATTCAAGGAGCACCAACACTATAGCGATGATATTCGTTTGTAGTAAGGAGGAGACGCTATGAAAAAATTCTTAACAGCTTGTGTTGTCATTGGCGGCATCACAGCTTTTGTGTTGTGGTATGAGAAGAGACGCGAAAAGACCTTAGGAGACGAATCTGAAGCTCCTAAGGTTAAAGCGGATAATATTATTGCTGAAGAGGAAGGTTTAGTGGCTGAAAGAAAAGCTGCCAATGAGTTTAATACTGAAGATGGTCGCATTGTTATTAATAAAGATGGTAATGTGGTTGATAAGAATACTGCAATTTCTAACATCAACTATTCATCATTTAGCGGTAGCCGTGGTAAGTCATTCAGTAAGGATGTAACATTTGATGATATTTACGATATGGAAAGAGATATCGAACATAAGCGTAAAGACTATGAATTACGTAATGAAGTAAAAGTTGGTCTTGAAGCTGTAAACAATAATAAGGAGGAAAGCGAGATGACAGCTTGGGAAAATTATATTGACTCTAAACTGAGCTGTATCAGCAAGCATGAAGACTTAAAGATTTGGACTATCATGGCAGCACTCTATGGGTATGACTGGTATCCTAGTGACTTCCAGGCTAGTGAAGAAAGAAATATTATTAATTATATTAACAATGAAAGAGAGAAGTTCTTTGGTGAAGCCTTAGATGCTCCTATTACTTGTGGTGAATTATTAATGTATTTCGCTGACGAAATTAGCTATCACTTAGACGTTAGCAAGGCTAATGCTTTGGATAATATGCTAGGTAATGGTGAGTTCTTAGCTGCATGGAATGATGATATTTCTATTGATGATGAAGTGCTTGCGGCAGCAGTTGAAGAGTTCTTTGTTAGTGACATTAGTTACACTGGCGTGAGCGTATTTGGGTCTGTAATTGATGAAGAAACTGACCCAGATTTCATGGATTGGGGTAGCCAATTAGAGATTTATATTGGTGAGAATGCGTAGTTAATAATGGTATTTTTAGAGGAAAAATTGGGTGAATTTTACTGAAAAAGCCAAAAACAAAAAGCGTCAAATTAGAAAAAAAGCGTCAAATTTGATGAAAAATGGCTGAAAAACGGTAAAAATTGACGAAAATTGACTAAAAAATGACGCGAATTGACGCTTTTGGAAATCAAAAAAGCGTCAAATTTAACAAAAAGCGTCAAATTTTTAAACTCCTACGGGCGTAATTTTCAACTTTGGTCGAAAAACTTGTGTGAAAAAGTGAGTTTTGAGCGAAAATTTTCCCCGTACGGACCCTCTAAAAATGCCGAAAATTGACGCTTTTTGACACGATTGACGCTTTTTTTCACTGATTGACGCTTTTTGACATGCAAAAAAGCGTCAAATTTGATGAAATTTTTGTGAAAAATCGTTAAAATTTGGTCAAAAATGGTCTTTTTTGGGCTAATTTTGCTTAAATTTGACTAATTTTTATATAATTGACTAAAAAAGTGACTAAAATCGTCAAAAATAGCAAAAAAAACTTTTGAAATGACACAAATGTAAAAATGTGTCATATATAGAAAGTTTTTGAAAGTGCAAAAAAGCGTCAATTAGTCATGCTACCAATCGGTGGCAAATTTCACACTTAACTAAGAAAGGAGGATGTTGATGTTCTACAAAGTTATTTCAATAACAAACCCACGCAGTAAAGATGATGTCAAAGTTATGCCAGTATTTGATTTGACTAACACTGAAGACATTGTAGTCAAAGGTGGCGACTTCTATGCGTTCTGGGATGAGAGAATGGGACAATGGTGTACAAATAGAAAATTACTGTTCAGAAGAATGAACTCAGACTGTTACGCATTAGCAGAGAAGTTAACTCAAGAAGGAAAGAATGTATCTATAGAACTCGCATCAACAGTGGGTACTCAGCCATATCGAAACTTCATATCATACCTAACATATGTCGATATGGAGAATGTAGAATTCAACAAGAAAATTATATTTCTTAGTGATGAAGTACAAAAGTCAGATTATTCGACTACGCGTTTATCGTATGACCCAAAACCAGGGAGTACTGAAGCGTTCGACGAATTGTTGGACAAATTGTATTCCAAACCTGAGAAAGATAAAATTCTCTGGTTTATGGGGTGTCTACTAAGTGGGGAGAATAAACGAGTTGAAAAGTTTATGTATCTCTATGGTGGCAAAGGTACAGGAAAAGGTACAGTCATCAAGATTTTCAAGAAAATGTGTGAAGGGTACTTCGGCAATATTAATTTGAAGAAATTGACTGGTAACTCAGAGTTCTCAACTTCAGGAATTATTGATGTTCCATTACTAGTTGATGAGGACTGTGATATGTCAAACTTAGCGGACGATACCAATCTATTGAAGATGACATCGCATGAACCAGTTGTAGTAAATGTTAAATACCAGAAACCTTATACTACAACGTTTAATGGTATTCTGATAACTGCCTCTAACCAACCTTACAAAGTTAGAGACACAAATAGTGGGATTCTGAGAAGAGCAATCTCAGTCTACCCAACAGGTAAGAAAATTGACAGAGAACGATATGACCAACTAATGCACGAAATTGAGTTCGAATTGAGCGCCATTGCGTATAAAGCTATTGTCCACTATAAAGAAAGGGGACATAGCTTTTACGACAACTATGAGGATTTAGAGTTAGCGGCAGAAACAGATTACTTCTTAAGTTTCATGAGACAGTACTATGTAGAAATTAAGAAAGTAATGGATGCTCATGACGGGTTTATATCTTTGAAACAGCTTTGTAATATTTACAAGGTTTACCTCGAAGATAATGAATACTCAACAAAAGGACATAAGAACTTACTCAAGCGCAGGGTAAATTCTATGTTTGATGAATTCTATACTCAGAAGATGGTGAATGGTATAAAATATCACAATGTGTATGCGGGTCTTCAAAAGAGTGCCGTGTTTGGCAATGTAATCGAAGAAGTACCAGAAGTGTTAGGTATTGATGATATTGGTACAGACTTCGGTTGGATTCAATTGAAGACTCAACCAAGCACGTTTGATGATATTTATGCCGATGCTCCTGCTCAGTTAGCCAACGACAAAGGGACACCTCAAGTTGGATGGGCAGTATGTAACACAAAACTCAAAGATATTGATACAGACAAATTACATTTCGTTCGTGTTCCGGAAAATCATATCGTAATAGACTTCGACTTAAAAGATGAGAATGGAGAAAAGTCTTTAAGCAGAAATCTTGAAGCTGCATCTAAATTCCCTAAGACATATGCCGAAGTTAGTAAGTCTGGTGGAGGACTACACTTACATTATATTTATGACGGTGATATTGATAAGTTAGCCTCTCTATATGCAGCAGACATTGAAATTAAGAAGTTTAAAGGAAAATCATCTATTAGACGTAAACTAACATTATGTACGGAATTCGCGATAACGCATATAATGACTGGTTTACCTCTAAAGAAGGAGATGGAAACCATTTATAAAAATACTATGGAATACACTCAGAATGAGAATATGTTAAGAAGTACTCTCAAGAAGTGTATTAGAAAAGAGGTACATCCAAATACATATCCTAACGTGTCATTTATTCATAAGATTATGAAAGAAGCAGAAGCTAATGGAGTAAATTATGATTTAACAGACATGAAAGAGGATTGTTACATGTTTGCAGCACTCTCAACACATAGAAAAGAGGATTGTACTAAACTACTCGATGATATTTGTTGGAGTACTGTTGTTGACATGGAAGAAGTAGCAGTTAAGAATGTTAAGGACTTAAATACTAAGATTTATGATAAAGAGGATTTATGGTTCTTCGACTGTGAGGTTCTACCAAACATGAATCTTATCTGTTACAAGAAGTATGGTGAGGATGAAGTTACAGCAATAATCAATCCAACTGCCGCTGATATTCTAGAATTACTTGAGAGACCTCTAGTAGGATTCTACAATAGAGAATATGATAACCATATCCTCTATAGTATTCTAGCAGGTTACTCAACTTATGATACATATAGACTGTCTCATAATATTATCAAACATAAGAAAGGTAAGATTGGTGTTGCTAAGAATCTTACTTATGCTGATATTTATGAATACGCATCAGCAGCGAATAAGAAATCACTCAAGAAGTTTGAGATTGAGTTAGGAATCTTACACGATGAATTTGAGTTTGACTTTGATGAACCATTGCCTGAAGAATATTGGGAACGTTGTGCAGAGTATTGTAAGAACGATGTTCGTGCGACAGAGGCAGTGTTTGATGCAATTTATTCAGACTATGAAGCACGTTGTATCATGTCTGAAATTAGTGGTCTTCCAGTTAACGTAAAAGGGAATGCTCACTCTTCAAAGATTATATTCCAGGGAGAACCAAACCATAAAGATGAGTTTGTGTATACAGACCTATCTACAATCTTCCCTGGTTATAGATTTGACGAGAGAGGAATTCCTAAGGAAGAATTCACGGTACCTGAGTCTGCTTTACCTAAGACTACTAAATCCATTTATATGGGTGAGTGTCCGTCTGAGGGAGGAGCGGTCTATACCAATCCAGGTATCTATGGACATGCGAAAACATTCGATGTTGTATCCATGCATCCTCATAGTATGAAAGCATTAAACATCTTTGGTAAGTATACACAACGACTAGTGGACTTAGTTGATATTCGTGTACTTATCAAGCAAGGAAAGCTTGAGGAAGCAGGAAATAAATTTGGAGGTAAGTTAAAGAAATACCTCAAAGACCCTAAATTAGCTAAGGGATTGGCTAACGCTCTAAAGACGGTAATCAACTCCGTTTATGGCATGACTAGTGCGAAGTTTGATAACGATTTCAAAGACCCTAGAAATGTTGATAACATTGTAGCTAAATACGGAGCATTATTCATGATAACCCTTAAGCATAAGTTAATGGATTTAGGCTACACTATTATTCATATTAAGACAGACTCTATTAAGGTCGAAAACCCTGATGATAAGGTAGAACAAATTATTAGAGATTTCGGTAGAGAATATGGTTTCGAATTTGAAGTTGAAGATGAATGGAAGAGAATTGCAGTAATCAATAAAGCAGTACTTATCGGAGAAACAGTTGACGGTAAGTGGAAAGCCGTTGGAGCTCAGTTCGATTTCCCATATGTTTATAAAACACTATTCTCTAGAGAACCTCTAGAATTAAAAGACTACATGATAACTAATCAGGTTCAAGGACATATCTACGAAGGTAACCTACCTGACATTAGACCTGGAGAAACACAGAAAGCCTACAAAGAAAGAATTAAAGAATATAACATTAAAGAAAACATGGACTTTGTAGGAAAATTCTTCTATGGCTATGCATCTAAGACTGGTAATGATATTATCCGTTTAGACTCAGATACAAACCGTTCAGGTTATGTAGGTGGCTCAAAAGGGTTTAAATGGAAACACGCAAAAGAAATTTCATTACAGGATATAGATATGGAATTCTACCATAAAAAGGTCAGAGAAGCGATTTCTGCACTAAATAAGGTAGGTCCAAGTGGACAGATAATTGATATCCCTCATGAAGATTATTATAAAGACTTAATAACATATTATTAAAAAAAAACAAAAGGAGAAAAATATTATGGCAAACGAAAGAAATGCATATTTCAGTATCAAAGACACAAAGGTAACTTATAAGAATTTCTCAGGAGCAGAACAGAGATACAATCCTGCAGGAAAGAGAAACTTCCACATTTATGTTTCTGAGGAACAGGCAAACGTATTAAGAGACGCAGGGTTAAATGTTAAAGACCCTTATGTTCCAGATAGCATTGCTAATGACCCAACCAAGGATACTGAATCATATATGCCTCAGTACAAGTTAAAGATTAACGTTAATGCTAATTCTCAGTTTAACCATTTTACATTGACTAAATTCAATAGTGAAACAAATGAGATTCTAGAAAGTGAAGAGTTAAATGCAAATACGTTAGGACAGTTAGACAACTTACCTATTGTGAAAATGAATCTAACATTCAATGCGTGGGAGTATGACCCAAAAGATAACCCAGGTAAGAGAACAGCTTGGGCTAACAACTTCGAAGCGTTCGTTGATGTTTCAAAATTCATGAACACTTACGAGTTATAGGAGTCTATCTATGGAGCTTTATGAAGAACAGAAAAAAGCCATAGAGAAGATGCATAATGGTTGTGTGCTAATGGGAGGAGTTGGGAGTGGAAAAACTCTCACCTCTCTTAGCTATTATATTAAGAATCACTCAAATTTAAAACTATATGTTATCACAACAGCTAAGAAGAGAAATACTAATGAATGGTATCAAGAAGCGAAGCTGTTGAACTTACCTGTTGATGATATTGTTGTGGATTCATGGAATAACATCGAAAAATACAAAAATGTTAAAGATTCATTTTTTATCTTCGACGAAACTAAAATCTCTGGATATGGTAAATGGGCTAAGACATTTATATTTATTGCCCGCTTTAATAAATGGATTCTTCTATCAGCAACCCCGGCAGACGTCTGGATGGATTTCATGACTTTATTCATAGCTAACGGTTTCTATAGAAATAAGACGGACTTCTGTAGGCAACATGTTGAGTATGACCCATATGTTAAGTTCCCCAAGGTTAAGAAGTATCACAATGTTGATATTTTAGAAAGACACCGTAAGGAGATTGTCGTGACAATGGACGTGCTTAGAAGGACAATACGTAAACGAGTCTACATAAAAGCGGATTACGACGTTGACATGTACACTAAAGTATTCAAAGAACATTGGGACCCATATGAGAACGAACCTATAGAAAATCCATCTCAGTTAGTTTCTCTCTCAAGACGTATAGTTTCAGAATCTAAGGATAGACAACAGAAGTTTGTTGATATTCTCAAAGAGAATGATAAGACTATTGTGTTTTACAATTATAACTATGAATTAGAGATTATAGAGCATATCCTAGAAAGTCTGAATATTCCATATAAGCAATGGAATGGTCACAAACATGAGGATGTACCTATAGGTGATAAATGGTGCTATGTGGTTCATTTCTCAGCAGCTGAGGCATGGAACTGTATAACAACTAATGTAGTTATATTCTATTCTTTGAATTATTCCTTTAGAATGGTTGAACAGGCTGAAGGAAGAATAGATAGAATTAATACACCTTATACGCATTTATATTACTATTACTTGTATAGTCGTTCGTCGATAGACCAAGCAATATTGAGAGCAGTACAAAATAAGAAAAAATTTAATGAGGCATCATGGGGTAAGAAAGAATACGCATTGCCAAAACCTGTTCCCAGGAACGTCAAGAGTGAGAGGGACTATCAGGCAACTTTAATTAAGAAGCTTGGTCAGAAGTTTCCCTCCAGTGTCGTATTAAAAAATGACCCAACATACAAACAAGGTATTCCTGATTTACTTATCTTAAACAAAGACAA
>OCTW011563261.1_pt1 | contig 30232 bp, 26 predicted proteins | sample 1539671 | NCBI WGS metagenome assembly OCTW01 (sample SAMN02144230, study PRJEB22623) | gut metagenome | biome: sheep rumen | host: Ovis aries | place: New Zealand | reverse complement strand
CAGAATTTGTTACATAAGTCCAATCATTTGCTATGTATTTTGATTGTTCCTCCGTTACTCTTGGCGTAAATATTGCTTTACTATCTTTTGAAGAATAAGTATATATAAAATCAATACCACCAGTATTTTGAGTACCGTTTGCATAAAGTAAAAAGTCCTTTAATGAAGAAGGTGAATAATTTAATTTATCTTCATCATAAAAATGTACAAATAATGATTCCTTATCACCATCCTTTGTAACAAAATACGGGTATCTGTTTCTTGTTGCAATGTCATTTATTCTTGGGTCAAGATATCTAACCTCAAAATCATGCTGTCTACTCTTAGTTTCCGCTACTGCATTTGCATATTCATCACCACTTTCACGACAAAACATTATGTTTTCCATAATTTCGGCTGTCTTGTCATTCATTAAACTATCCAACGAAGTTGCTGAATTTAATTTATGATATAAGTTATAAGCATCAAGTTTACCTAATTGGTTTGCCATTTCCGGCTTAAGATTATTACCGCATAAAACGCCAATAATGTTAGTTAATCTTGTTGCTAAATGTCCACTTAATGTTGATATACTGTCTATTACAACGTTACCAAATACGCCATGATTTGATGAATATTCTGAAGGCAAAATCGGAAAACTTGAATATTGTTTTGCCGTGTTCTCAATATTCTGTCCTTCAACAATTTTCTGTATGCCTTCCTGTAAGGCATATACAACCTTTTCTTCTATAAATCTATGTCCTTTATAATCTCCAACCCATCCATATACATTTTCAATATCAGATTTATAGCCACATTCACTTGTCTCAACACCTTTATTCAAAATAGCAGGCCAAGGTGTTATGTCTTTAACAGAATCGTCTGGCAAATCAGTGTTATTAATATTAATACCCAAATTTGTTGGTGTTCTCTCACCAGTTGACATTTGTTTGTATATTTCATTTGCCGAATCAAACATTATATGACAGAATGTCTCCAAATGACAGAAAATGATTCTGAATATATTGCCAATAAAAGGCTTGAATCCGTCATTCTTACTGCCATCACCAACTTTTGTACTTAATAATTGTATTATGTTCAGATTTATATTTTCCTTAATATCTTCATCAATCTTTTCATTTCTTTTATCTACCTCACTAATTCTATTAGCTACATTTGATGGTATGTTACCAAGGTCTACAAGATAGCAATAACGTTTGAAATTATCTTTTTTGCAGCCAACAAAATTAGCAAAATTATCACTAATTTTTCCTTGATTTTCATTGAAAACTATTTCTTTTATTTTGTCTTCATTTGCATTATCAATATCTATATTTGCATCATTGCCTTTTCCTTTAAGTTTTAAAACATCACCTTCTTTTACAAATAAGTCTAAAAAAGTAATATTAGCAGGTGCTGATTCCCCCCAACCATTTATTCCTTTATCAACCGCTAAATTAGCTGCATTGTTTGTATTTTTATAGTCTTCCAAAGCCTTGTATAATGCTTCATATTTTGTTTTAACACCGTCACTTAATGTTAATACCGGTAATTTATCACCAGAACCATCTGAAAACAATAGTATCTGATTTTCCCCTAACAAATAAAAATTACCGTCACCAACAGATGTCTTAAATTCATTTTTAAGACCTGTGTATGCATTTTTAATTGCTGTCAGATAATTTCTTTCATTATTATTTGCTTGTATTTCATCACTTTGTTCCTTTGTTGCTGCCTGTTGAAAATCATTATCAATGGCTGCACTGATATTTGCAAACAAATCATAAAGTTTCATCGGTTTTCTATAACCTTGTCCAACGGTTGTGTCGTTACTGTCATCCCATAATCTCCAAGATGGATTACTTCGACAATTACGTTCCCAATAATCACTACCCTTATAAGTAGCATAAGGTGCTGCCACAAGATATGCAAAAGGTATGTCAGTCAACAAACTCCAAGAATAGCCCAAAAATGTAGCAACAGCTTCAAAATTACCTGTTTGTGCATTTAATTCACCCTTAAAGCCTGAACAACATAATTGATATGTTACTGGCTTTCCTAAGAATCCTTTAACTTGCAATCTAAATAAAGGATAAGGCATTGTAAAAAATGCACCAAATATGTTTTCAGCGGTTAGTTTATCGTTGTCATGTATTGCTTCCTCTCTTCCGAATAAGGCAGAACCACGAACATCAACAAATTTGATTGTTACCGTTGGTGTATACCAACTTTCGTATGAAATTTGAACACTTTCAACTCCCAAACCTTCTATTTCTGTTTGGTTTCTATAGGAATCATTTGTTAAATCAGTATAATAGGTAGTTAAAAAATTATATTTGTTCTCATAAGGAAATACAGGATTACCATCACTGTCATAAGTCATTTCACCACGGTCTCCTTGCAACACAGAAGCCCTCTGTCTTACAATATCCTTATTGGTCAAGCCCCAAATAATATTGTATTCGCCACTTTTAATGTTGGTTTGAACACCACACTTTAATCTATTGAAAGTCTCAATAATAAGATTAAATGAAATACAAAAATCCTCATATTTTGGAGTTAATGATAAATTATTTGGCTTATCAGTAGCATCCTTATCATATGCATCATTTGGTTCAACATATATAATTCTTGTTTTGTTATCTATTTCTTTAATTGCTGTTGACATTTAAAATACTAAATTTCATACTGTTCTTTATAAAGATAAGTATATCATTTTTTATTTTTCAAGAACTTTTTTCACTTCTTGTTCATAACGTGCAATTGCTGTTTGTAGTGGATAAGGTATCCTAAACAATACTTTATCTGGTATTTCAAACTCCATACTGCCATATTGAGGATTTGCCATCATCAACAACCATGCATAATTTGCATCACCATAATATTTGTATGATAATGAATCCAAACGCATCCTTGACTTATCAAATGTAATATATAAATCACTGCTTTCAAAATCAATTTTTGTAAACGGTACTTTTAATAACTCACCATCAAGCTTAAATGACTTGTATCTATCATAATATTCTGCCATATTCCTAACTAATCCATTTATATTTTATTAAACCGCAATCATGTATCCTAATTTATTGCTTCATTTTAACATTGTGGAAATAGCTGTTCTTAAAATCAACTTCACTCATATCCATTGTGTCCCAATTATTTGTTCCCTTTCGTTCAATACGGTCAGCACGGTTATCATACAAACGTCCGTTCGCATAAAAGTTTTGTGTCATCGCGCTCTGTAGCCTCCTCACTGGTCCTGTCAAGTCACCACCACCAATGAATCTGAATGATATTGTTATATTTGCAATCAGAGGTACAACGCCAATTCCTTCATTATTTAAGTCCAAGACAAGCGGGTCATAGTTTATTGAAATATTGTTTATTACAATTTTCTGATAATAGAAATCACCCAATCTTAGTATACAGAATGGTGGCCTACCAAATGCAAGATTATTTGCCATATGCCCATCTTCATTTGGATTACCTAACGTATTACCTTGTCTTGTACATTGATGCAAGAAATTAAGTCTACCCATAAAACCTTCAGGGGTCATACTATGGAATGCAGGGTCAAAATATTTAAGCTTATCCATTAATGTTCGGAATACATCTGGATGACTTGATTCCAATTTCTTGAAGAAATGATACTCTTGGTCATACCTTAATGAATTAATATTTGATTTTTCAGTGTCAAGATGTTCATTCATTATTTTACCAAAAGTCTGGTTATCATTATCCCATTTGTTTTCATAATCGCGCCATCTTCCTAATAACTCTTTATCAAAAACCTTCATTGACTTATCATTTTCATCATAATACCACCTACGGTTTTTCTTTGCATTATCGGTCTCATTTGTGTTTATATAAAGCTGTGTGCCAGTTTTTTCATCTTTTTCTACTTCTAAAAAACCATTAAATCTTTGTAATTTTGGTTGTTCTTCTTTTGATTGCTCTTCTTGCCATTTTATTTCATTTGTTGGTATTTCATAAAGTTCCTCATATAAATCTACAAATGGTGTTTCTTTAATTTTTTCATACGTTTCTACCGTTATTACTTCACCATGTATTTTACATAAATCACTTTTCACTTCATTTTTACATTTATAATTAATAAGTTTAGCTTTTGTCTTTGCTTCATCTGTTAATTTATTAAATTCTTCAACACTTAAATATTTTGTGTCATAGGTGTCTACTTTTAAATCCTTCGGTGCTGAAACCTTGCTTTTCTTTATTGTAAGTGTAACCTTGGCTGAACGCCATTTCTTCGCGCTCAATCCGCTTTCATTTGTTGCATCTTCTTTATTTACTTGTTGGCTTGGCATAGTTGTTATGTTACCAGTATTTATTGTAGAACTGCCATTTGAATAATTTCTTTTAAACCAATTAATAACAGTAGTACCTCGCTGCTCTGCCAGTAATTCATTCTTTTTCTTGTAACCATGAGAACTTGAATATCCAACGGCTTCAATGCCAGTAACCTTATAAGGACCGTTTGGATTAAAATATTCAAGCAGTCTCTTCATACTTGGTTCTTGTTTATAACACCTATATGTAGTACCGTCCCATCGACCATGAGTTTTAATACCTATAAGTTTTTGTCCTGGTGTTTGTTCTTCTTCTGAATGGTCGTAATTGTTAAGCAATGCATATGCTATTTCTGCCAATGTGTATAAATTCTCGTTATCTTTTTCATCTTCAAAAACTTCCTTAACTTTGCCTTTGTCACAATTAAGGTAAAAGCCTTTATCATCTATTTGTCTTGAAACAGGAACAAGTATTTGTTCAAATGTGTTTCTATCTTTTTCAGCACCAGTAGCAATTTCATATTTACCATCTATTCTATGATACCATTTGTTTTGCTTATATACTTTATATTTTGTTTGCCCCTTTTTATACGTATTCCAATGATATGTTCCTTGTATATAATTTGTATCTTTATCATCAGTAATACCTGTATTATATCCCATTTCATAACCTTTTCCCAAAAAAGCATCTTCTGGGTCTGTCTCTCCACGTTTTATATCTTCAAAACTTATTGGTAAATCTTGTGATTTTGTAACATCTGCTTCATCACATTTCCATTGTGCACCTCTTCCACAAAGCAAATAAGCAATTGGGTCAACCTTACTGTCTGGATTATTACTAACATCATCATATGTACCACTATAGTTATTTGGGAAAAACGCATAAAAATTTATCTTTATTTCTTCATCTGGTGTTGCTGGTGGTTCTTCAGTTGGTTTTTCTGGTTTGGGTTTTGCAGCATCCTCAACAGGTATTGCTTCATCAATATCTTTTTTAAGATATTCATCTGTCAATGGTGTCGGTCTTGCAAAAGATGCTAAAAAACTTGTTCCGTGCTCACCATTTTTGTCACTTTCTCCACTTACAGCATCACATCCGGCAAAGAAACGCATTATATCAGTATCTTTTAAATCACTTGGTTCGTGCCATGTTGCATAATCCAATATTGACGGATGGTCAACAACCATCATGAATGAAAGTGTGCCACTTCTTGAAGTATTCGTATATGTATATACATTTTCACCTCTTCCTATGAAGCTGTGTTCATTCCAATTGACACTTGATTCTTCATTAAATGTCAAACCATATGGTGGAAACCACATGATTCTGCCACCAAAAGGTCCTCTTTGTTCCCAAGATAAGGCCCTTTCAAATGAATAAGGGTCATACCCTTGCCATGCAAGATTTTCAATTGAAAACATACAGTCCTTTGTGTGTATGTTCTTTTCTGCACCACCTAAGAACTTTGGTGCAATATTAACCAAACCAGTTTCCTTATCTAAAACTGATTTATCCCATCCGTCTTTTCCACTATCTTTCCATGACCATTTTTCTGTTTCTTCTACGTTTTTAAATTTAACTAAATCAAGATTCTTACTTTGGAGGTCAATTTTTGTTGATGTATTATCAAAATCAATTTCTCTATGCGTTTCAACTCCATATTCCATATCTTTGAAACCCATAGCTTTCCAATTATGAAGGTCGCTGTTTTTCATTTCAGTAGTACCATTTTCACCCTCAAAAGTAAATGGTCTCATTAGTCTTGACCTATATTCGCTGTATTGATGATGATGTGTCCAAACGCGACAATATGGGTTATCATAACCATTTGTTGAATAGCTTGTACCATTATGTTCGGCATTATAAGTCAAAAGGTTTCTTCCATGTGACAATCCGTATTCTGTCTTTGCATCAGTACCATCATATAAGTCCTTATTGCTTGGGTCAGTATGGAAACGACTTATAATTGTATTAATTTTTCTGTCATTGAATAATTGTTTTGTTTTATGGATTATACTGTTTCGGTTTCTATTTTCAAATACTGAGTTCCATTTTGATGTTGACTGAAACTTGTCTGTACCGCTATTATCATCATCGGGATATAAATTAGTATTACTCCCATAATTTGAATTATGGGTTATATTATCGTGCTTATTTTCTACCCTTGTTGTGGTTTTATCTGCACGTCTCTGAAAATCATCAAGATAATTATTCCCTAATGTATAGCTATATTCGTATTTATAAGTCTCATCTGACACCTTATTTGAAATACCGCTGACACTATCAGCTATCATTCCAAGTGTTGTATTTCTCTCTGCCATACTAAGATACAGGTGTTTCATTTTCTGCCAATCACCCATTTCAACAAGGCAATAACTATCAATAGGGGTTGTTAGCATACCACCAAAACCCCATGTTCCAACACTTGTATTGGAATTTATAACTCTACCTATCGTCTCATTTATAATAGGTATTGTATTGTCTATTGCAGAAGATATATCTCGATTAATTTGACTTAAATCCATTCTTTTCTAAACAAAAACTTTTCTTTTTTCTTATATAACTATTGTAAAAATATATTTTTTAAACAACTACAATCTCCATTCGTTACTAATGCCAACGGAATTACTGCCTCTTCCACCATTCATTGATGATGATAATTCTTTTACCAGCATTCTTGCCAATGACCTCAATAAAGTTGGTTCATTTCTAAACATTTCCATTATGTTCATTGTCTGTCCACCAGAAGTCAATTCAAGATTACCATCCATTTCAACTTTAAGTGTATCAAATGATAATGACTTATTCCCACCAAGTGCATAATCCAATTTTTTATCCAATGTATAAAGGAAATTACCAATGACACCACCCTCCTTTGCAAATATTGCAACATCTTTTGGGTCAGATTGTACCAAACCATCACCTATTTTTGTGACATTTGAAGCGGCAGAAACAATTGGTGAATTATTAGCATTAGAAATGATGCCGTCCTTAACACTGTTCCACGGTGATTGTTTACCATTATTATATGAAACCGTTTGTGCTAACTTATTAGCTTTATCTAAAGCTTGCCATGATGGTATTTTTACTTTATTTGGCGCTAATGGTGAGGAACTTCCATTATCAATACCATAAGCTATTTTAGAAACTTCATTACCATAACTATTTAATTTTTGTTCATAATTATATTGTTCTGCACCCTTTTGTGTTAAAAGTTCTTTTCCCTCAATTCTAACAATATAGTCACCATATTTACTATTACCTGTATATTTTTTAATAAATGATGAAGGTGCTTCTTCACCTGCCCTTAAATGTTTTGTTTCATTACTAACCGAATTCCATAAACTTGATGTATTATTTGATGATTGTGAAGAATTGCCATATATATCAGGTTTTGTGACTTCAATTTGTGCTGCACCAGCAATCTTTGCATTTGCTTCTCTTATTATTCTTTCAGTTTCTTGTAATGCTAAACTGAGATTATTGGCTGTTTCCTGTATTTGTGCTGCTTTATTGTCAATTGCTTCATTTCCTAATTTGGCTGTCTCCATAAAGCCTTTATATTGTTCTGTTGCTAATCTTTGTCCTGCATTAACTTCTTCTAATAATTTAGGGAAATTATTATTAAAGTTTTCCATTGCAGCAGATACACGTGTTTCTATTTGCTCTATTGTATTGGCTAATGTTGCATTTGAAGTGATTAATTTTTCAGTTTCTTCTTCACCTTTGGTCTTTTGTTCCAAATCAATAATAGTACGCATATAGTCCTCGATACGTTCTTGGTGCGTTTCCGGCATAAGTCTATTTATATCTTCTTTTGTTAAATCACTCACAGCCTTCTCTTCATATTTATTTCCGTTCTTTACCTTAACTTTCCATTCGCCACTTTCTCTGTCATATACAGCGCCATTTGAAATAAATGATTGTTCTGTTTCATTAAACTCACTGCCTAATTGTTTAACAACACTCTGTTTCTTATTATTAGCCCTTACTATGTTCATTAATTCTTCAGGTTGCATACCTGCAACTTTTGCCATCTGCCTTAACATCATTGTCTCACTTCCACTGAATGTTGTTTCACCTGTCTCTTTATTAACAGAACCATAACCCTTTGTCATATCCAATATTCTCTTTGCATATGCTTCTGGGTCAGCAAAAGATTCAAACATCATAGCTATAGGGTCAGCGTTCATTGCGGCATGTCCACCTAATACTTGGAACTGTGCACCTTGTGTAATAACACCCTCAAGACCACCTTCCATAACCTTTTCTAACATTCCACCAAGTGAACTCATATTAAAACGAACATTTTCAGCCCATTTAGCCATATCCATCATTCCCTTTGTTCCGCCTCTAAAATTATATTTTTGGGCCATCTTCAAACTTTCAACAATAGTTTTTGTATATTTTCTACCATTTAGACCCATTCTATTGACATCTTCCAAGGCTTCACCAAGCATATCAACAGAAGTTGATACACCAGCATTGAATATTTCCATTTCACTTGCATAACTTGCTGCAAGCCCATCATCACCAAGAATAGAACCAAGTGCAAATAACTTTTTTGTGTCAGTACCGTTAAAGAATTTATTTCTTCCAGTTTGGTTAATATATTCAGCTTGAAGTTTCATAGTTTCTTCGGCTGTTCTACCAAACTCAGCACCAGCCAAACTAATTTCATACATACTGTATTGAAATGCACGCAATTGTTTTTCATTTGTATACCCAAAATTCTTAGCTAAATCATTTGAATTTTTTTCAAAATTGATTGTATATTTTTCAACCTCATGTGCTAAATTCAAATAGGTCTTACGTACTTCCTTTGCAGCATCTATTAATGTTTCAGCTTCTTGTGTGTTAATATCAAGTATTTTTTCTTGTGTTTTTACATTATAATCATATTGTGTCTCTGCAAGTTTATATTGTTGTTCGGTTTTTGTCTTTACAGTATCAGCCGTTTGCGTCAGATTTTGATTCATATAATCAATTCCTGCTCTAAGTTGCTCTTCAATACCTTCTCTTAATGGATTTGCTAAATTTAACCCAAGCATTCCTAAACCAGTCAAATCTCCTAAATCAGAAGCCATATTCAAGGCACTAAGGCCGTTCATATATTTTTTCTTATATGGTCCGCCAACACCATAGTCTTCTAACCTATCATATGTAGTCATCTTTTTACTGCTATCAAAGAAATCTGTTGTTGTTCCACCAGTTTTTTCACCTAACGTATACCCTTCACTATCAAGCATATTATTTGATTGGTCTCTAAATGCTTTCTGAATGTAATTCTTGCTGGTATCTATTTCCCTATCAATCAATTGCTTTCTCATATCAGCAATTGTTTTTGCTTCTGTAACACCAATATCAGCCTGCATACCTGCAAGTTTAGATTCTTTTTGAAACTCCCTAAAACCTTTAAAAAGTCCAAATTGTTGTTCACGTTGTGTCTGGTGTAAGTTAAGTTTTTGTATCTCAGCAGCAGCATCTATACTATATGCAGCAGCATCATATGCACTTTCATTAATGCCCTTTGTTAATGAACCAACCGATACTTCAACAGCTTTAACATATTGTCCTGATGTAATTTTTAATGCTTCAAGCATTGTTGCACTTTGAGTTTCAAGCATTTTCAATTGTATGTCACCTTTTGCGGAAACATCTTCGATGTTCATCTGATTTCTAAGAATGTATTCTTGCTTAGAACGTTCAAATTGAATCTTTTCTTGAATCTCTTGATTTTTATACATTTTGGCAGTATACTTCATGTAGTCACCAGTAGCTTGTGCTAGCATATTAAGTCCACTAATTGCCAAATCCAAAGCAACACCAAATGGTCCTGCTAATTTACCTGCAAATTTTGTTGTTACACTGGCAGCCTTACCAAAACCCTTACTAAGACCACCCAAAGCTTTTGAAGCTAACTTTGTGCTATTTTTATTGAATATATTATTTGCTCGCTTTTCGTAATATTCACTTCTATCTTGAAAAGCATCGCCACGTCTTTTCATATATTTTGCAGCCATTCCGGCACGTCCATTTCCACTACCGAATAAAAGGCCACCACTTCTTTTACCACCAGTGCCTCCACTTGCCTTTTCATTCTTCAACTCAGATACTAAATCATTAATGGCTTCAACCAAGTCATTAATGTCTATATTTGAATTAGTATTACTACTGTTTGCCATGTATATAAAAATCTACATATTATTATAAACATAAATAGTTCCAAATCTAAATTGATAAGGAACTATTCATTATTTCAATGCTTGATATATAATGCTTTCTATTCATTATTTAAAATTTCAATGCATTGGCATTCCAAATCAGATAAAGGTATAGACACACATATATCATAATCTTTAATGCAAAACTTTGTATCTTCTGGATACCAACCATTCATTATTTGTTCTGCTGTCAAATCAATATATGTATCAAATATATAATAGCCTTCAAGCCTATTTTCTTGTTTTTCCTTCCATTCTCTTTTTGACACTTGACATTTAAATACAAAAGAAAATGGCACAATCATATCGAAATAATTGTCTTTTGAATCGTATTTCAATCTTATATGTTTCATTATATATAATCAATTAAATTAGTTATTTCTTTCTTCTTGTACTTTCAAGTTTTTCTTTTTCTTTTTCGACTTGTTTATTATGTATCACAATGTAGCTTTTTCTGTCAGCAACGGTCATATTGTACAAGTCTTCCATGCTTAACTCCATGTTCTTATGACAAAGCCATAATTCTGTTTTAAGATTTTTCTCGAAATTAGAAGTTAATGAAAATAGTATCGTCGATTCTAAGAAAGGTGTCAAATGAGCCACCTCCATCTGACTCAGGAATATTAACACTGAAATTAAAATCAACACCGGGTTTATTATCCATGAAATAATTACGATATTCCATTGCGGTCTTCGTTCTCATATTTTCTATGTAGTTCTTAATAAACTCCCTATCTTCATTTCCATTGACTGAGACTGTATGCAATATCATTTGTTCTGTAATACTGCTTGGGTATACATCTTCATTTACATCTGAGAAATCAGTACCGACAATTTCCTTAATTTCATCAATATCCTCATTGAGCATGTTTGTTTCTTCTTCTTTAAAAGTCATCCTATTTAATGAATCAACTATATTGTTAAGACTTTTAAGTACTGTCAACTTATTTGAATCTGTTACTTGTTCAGTAATGCTGTTTCTAAGTTTTTCCTCATCTTCATTTGTAAAAAACTTGAATTTTATTTTATCACCATTGCTTGTTTCATAATCAAACAGCCCATTTTCATCACCTTCCAAATTAAAGTCATAATAATCAAACTGTGAAAGCTGAATTGTTACATTATAACGTTTTCCTGTTTCTGGATTTGCTGCTGATATTGGGAAATCTTCGCCATAAGATGTTCCTCTGAGCCATAAAATAATTGCATCTCTGTCACCTGAAATAATGTCATTAATATTTATCCTCTTATCAAGTATCTTTCTATCCAAAATAATATCAAGAAGCTTTCCATCACGATAAACATTTGGTGAAGCAATGATATTCTCATCAGAAGCCGTAAGATAAGCCACTGGTACACGTCCACAACGTAATGGTGAGTTTTTCGGATAGCATTGTCCTTTTGAAGGTAACGGGATTACATCATACTGCACATAACTTGGTACAGAACTGAAATCAAAGTCATAAGTAAGTACTTCTTCTTTCTGTTTTGTCTTGTTTTTTACCTTTTGGACTTCTGCATTCTTAACTTCTTCCATATTTTCTTCATTTTTAACGACTTTTGGCGTAACTTCTTCCTTTTTTGACTCTAATTCAACCCTATCCATTTGTGAAATTACATCAGCACTTATCTTCTTGTTTGTCATTTCTTCCTTTATGTCTTTTTTTATTCTTGTCACAATACTTTTTCTTTCTCTTCGCATATTATTCTCATATTCTTTATTTTCTTCAATATGCTTTTGAATCTGAGAATCATCTGTGACCATTGTTTGTTTCATCAATTCATCCTCATTACTCATTTTCTGATAATCATCTCCCAAATCTTTCTTAGAACCACGTCTTTTTCTTCTTGTAATTCCCTTTTCTTCTTTTTTCCCGACAGTTACTGTTGCACTATCCTTTCTATGGACTTCTTCATCTGTTAATCCCCTCTTTTTAAGACGTTCATTATATTTTTCAACTTCTTGTTGGTCAACCTCTCTATATTGACTGTTTTCAACTTCTTCCATTGTTGCATGTAAATGATTTTTTGCCATCATTTTATTATCATTAATGGCTATTGAAAATTGTCGTTCCAATTCTCTTTTCTTAACAGGGTCTGATGTGTTATTTAAAGCCTTTTGCAAAGCATCACTTAACATTTGATTGGAAGCTTTTAATGTTGCCAACTGACGTTTTCTTACTTCTTCAGCAATTTCAGCATCGGTCATTCTTCTATTATTATCCATATATGTATATTTTAATTCTTTGTGAAAATTATTCTTTCAATTATCATTGCAAATGAAGTAATCATTGGTTCACCATTTGCCTTTAAAATGGTTGACAATAATTTGGCAAATTTACAGTTTTTAAGCACTGCATGACTTTTCCCGTTATCAAAATCAAGTTTAAAATCTTTCTTTGGTAGATGAAACATCTTTTCTGCTTCACTAAGACTTTCAATATTCATTATTTTCTGACTATCTTGAATCCACATCTTTAAATCCGTTTCCAAATCGGGTTTTAACATGAATTGTTTTTCATCCAAATATATAAATAAACCAAATTGTTCTTTATTTGCCCATAATCTATCAAGTTGTGAAACGGAAATTTCACTTCCATTTATATTTCTTATGTTTCCATCACATTTATGAAAAGAATATTGTTGATTTTTAACATTTATTTTTCGCTTTTCAAATGAATTATATGACATATTATTACCCAAACTTGTAACAACCATCTGGTCAACACCTTCCCTATGCCCATAATACTCTTTTTCTTCCATTTTGACATATTTCTTCGGTGTTAATTCCTCACCCTCATAATTGAAGTTCTTAACAGCGTCACCATTTGCAAAAGGTATGTATAAAGTTACTTTCATTTCTTTTCTATATAATTTTCCTTAAATAAAAATAGCATAAAATACAATATTTTTTCAAATATTTGGCAATTAATGTGGCTTTTTCTTGTTTTCCTTTATTTGTTTTTTCTTTTTTCCACTCTTAATATACTTTTCAATTTCCTTTTCAACTGTTTTTGGATTATGAATTATGTCATATTCCCATATTCTTAACAACGGAACACCATGTAATGCCGCCCATTGGTCTTTTAATCCATCAATAAACTTATTATGTTTATGCATTGGGGTTATCTTGTCTTCTGTAACCACTCTTGGGTCTGCATGAAAGAAAGAACCATCAACTTCAATCAATAAATCAAGTGGAAAAAATTGACCTTCTTGTTTTACACACCTAATTCCATCCTTTTCCTCATAATTAAACTCTACATCATCATAACAAGTTAAAGCAAAATCATAAAATCTCTTTATTTCCTTTGCTTCGAACTGATAAATATAAACCAAACCCATTCTATCAAGGAAATCTCTTGCAAAATTCTTTTCCAATTGACTTGTTCCGTATTTTTGGTCGGTGGATTTTCTCTGTTTAAACGGTTTTCCACCGTGAAAAGGTTTATATTTCGGTTTTTCCTTCTTTTTTCTGTTCTTCTTGTCCTTTGAAATCAATTTCGGTACTACTTGCTTCATAAAAATAAAAAAATCCACAATGTTGTCTTGTGGATAAATATTGCTGTTATTATAAATTACCTAAGAAATCTTCTCTTTTGCTTTCATCATCATCCCATTCTGGATTATATTCCTTAAAATACTTTATTGCTTTCTTTATACCACTCCTAATATAAGATATTTGGTCCTTAAAATCATATTCATCAAACCAATACCCCTCTTCTTCGTCATATCTTACAAGATTCCATTTTTCTTGGGAAATTCTGTTACTTCTCCAAGTATCACTACTTTCTTCCATCCATTTTAAACAACCGTTTTCAATGGTTACATCACTAATAATTTTGAAAAATATTTCCGAACCACTTGATGTGTCAAGCAATTCAGGATATTCTTCACCTGTCATTTTCTTTAATTCCCTTAACTCGTTATTAATTTTTTCAACTGTACGAAATGCCTTTTTTGGTATATATTGATTTAAATCAGAATCATTTTCATTTAATATTCTTTTAACAGATTCTACAATCATCCTTCTGAGTTCACTTTCTCTTAATCTTATTGTTTTCTTCATATTCTTATATCTTGTGATATGTTATTTGTTCTGAATATAAATATCAAAGACTTACTAATTATTCGAGAACAACAGGTATATAATTCGCAAACAAATATAATGGAAAGGTTTTTTTGTAATCTTTCCATTATAATCTATTATACTTTAATAAAATACTATAAGTGACTGATAATTAGAATGCTAAGATACAATAATCAGGACGAATTGTAATATCAATAGTGGCAAGTCCATCATCATCATAGCTTAAATCACCAAAATTAACAGTTGTTGGCATGGCATTTTTAATAATCCAGAGGCTAATAGCCACTCCTGTTGGGTCAAGTAACTCAAGTTGTAAATCGCGTTTATAGCTGACAGCATAACCTTGTCTACCAGTTACACTTTCAGAAGCTAAACGTACCCATTCCATTACAGCTTGTGATGCACTTGGTCCAATTGGGTCTCTCAACGTAACACTTATTTCTTCCCAAACATATCTACCAACAACCCATGTTGAAGTGTTAAGGAAAGGTATCTCTGTTGCATTGTTTGTAATAGTTGGTCGTGAAGCATTGCTCACCCACCACTCTTGTATTCCTAAATCAGAAGGAAATCTAAGAAGGAATCTATTTTTTCTCAGCGGCTCGTATTCCAATGGGGCTTTAAGTAACAAATCTGACATAATTTATCAATTTTTAACTATTTATTTATATATAAATATTGTATATTCAATAATTTTGTATTATCTTTGCATATACATTTCAATAATAAATATATCAATTTTATGAAAATGAAAAACAAATTAGAAAAATTCATAGAAAAATCTCAAAAAACTCATGGTAACAAATATGATTATTCAAAGGTTGAATATATAAATAGTGAAACAAAGGTTTGTATTATATGTACTGAGCATGGGGAATTTTGGCAAACACCAGTTGCACACGTTCGTGGACGTGGTTGCCCTATATGCTCAAATAAGAGACGAGGAAAACGGACAGTAAACACTGAGAATTTAATCGAGAGGTGTATGAAAGTTCATAATAACAAATATTCATATGAAAATACTGAATACATTAATGCAGGCACAAAGATATGTGTTACATGTCCAGTACATGGAGATTTTCATATTTTACCATTTCATCATTTAAATGGCCAGGGTTGTCCTAAATGCAAAGGTAAAAATCTTACACAAGATGAAATTATTGCTAAATTCAAAAAAATTCATGGTGATAAATATGATTATTCAAAGGTTATCTTTAATAAAATGAAAGAAAAGGTATGTATAATATGTCCCGAACACGGTGAGTTCTGGCAAACTCCACAAAAGCATCTCAATGGGCAAGGTTGCCCGAAATGTGGTATTGAAAAAAGAACATCCGAATCTGTTTTACCACTTGATATATATATAAAACGTGCCAATAATATGCATAATAACAAATATGATTATTCTTTTGTAAATTTTACATCATTACATGATAAGATTAAAATCAACTGTCCGTTGCATGGTTATTTTGAACAAAATGCATATGACCATCTGAATGGTCATGGTTGTCCTGTTTGTGGACAACAGTTATCATTAGGAGAAAATGAAATAAGTAATTTTATAAAAGAATATGGTTTCAATGTTCAAACAAGAAATCGCAATTTAATATTACCATATGAGTTAGATATATATATTCCAGAAAAAAACATTGCCATTGAATACAATGGCTTAAGATGGCATTCTGAACAATTCAAGGGAGATAAGAACTATCATGTCACTAAGACAGAAATGTGTAACAAAAAAGGAATTAAATTGATTCAAATTTTTGAAGATGAGTGGTTAGAACATAAAGAAATTGTCAAATCAAAAATCAAACATATATTAGATTTAAATCATATATTACCAAAGATATATGCAAGAAATTGTATAATTAAAGAAATCAATTATGATAAAGCAAAAGATTTTCTTAATAAAAACCATATACAAGGTTTTGTTCGTTCAAGTATATATATTGGTTGCTATTATCAAAACGAAATCATTAGTGTTATGTCATTCAAAATGAAAGCAAAAAATTCAAATAAATGGGAATTAACAAGATTTGCAACTGATATAAACAAGCATTGTATTGGTGCTGGTGGTAAATTGTTTAAATATTTCATTAAGAATTATAATCCGTCAGAAGTTAAGAGTTTTGCCGACAGAAGATGGACTGTTAATAAAGATAATAACCTTTATACTAAATTGGGATTTAAATTAGATAAAATACTTAAACCAGATTATAAATATACAATTGAAAATATCAATAAAAGGTTTCATAAATTTAATTTCAGAAAAAATGCTCTTCACAGGAAATATAATTTACCTTTATCAATGACTGAAAATGAAATGGCAAAAAATATAAAAGCACATAAAATATGGGATTGTGGTTTATACAAATATATATGGAAAAAGGAAGACTAAAAATCTTCCTTTTTTATTTATTTCTACTCCTTCTGTCAAAAACGGTATCTTCACTTTCCCAATCAAATCCAGATGCCAAACTTTTTCCTGTTTGTTCTTCAACCCAATACCATAAAATTTCCTCAACCTCTTGTTCAATTTCATGTATTGGCATATCAGGTGCCGAAACAGCACACTCAATCGTTAACGAACAATCACCATATTGGTCACAAGATACAACAACATTTCTGACCATTACACTCACATAACTATCCGAATATTCAGCGTATTCATCTTGTATATTTTCCAATTTTGCAATTGTTTCCTCATCAAGTTCAAAATCATTTCTTGTAGTCAACTTTGCAATCATTCCAAATGAATAATCAGAAATGTCATCATCATCTTCTGGATACCATTTTTCATTCAAAACTTTCTTAATTGATTCAGAAACAATTTTTCCAATAACATTTTCATCCATTCCAACTCTGTTAAGACTGCCTTTTCTATTGCCTAATGGCCTTAAATCTGCTGCTTTTAAAGCCCTTTGTGTTTTTAGGTCCTCAGATTTTTTAAACTTGTCCTCTTCTTTATGTATTTTGTCTAAATCCTTTGTATATTTATATGCCCTTGTATCTTTCGGGTTCCAAAAACTTTCCGGAGTTGGATAATGCTTAGAAAATTTCTTATTCCAAACATAACTATTATATGGTGCTTTTACTTTATTTGGGTCATCGTTTGGATTATCTCTCCAATCAGTAACGAATGCATCATCCCTATACACCTCTCCGTTTCCTTCACCATGTAAGATAGGTGTTTCACTCTCCAATATTGCTTTTACTGCTTCTGCAATCATTTTTCTGAGTTTACCCTCGGTTAATTTAACAGCTTTCTTCATAAATTAAAATGCTTATTTCAAATTATTTAAACGGAAAAATTACCATTTCCCTTTTTATCCTCGTCATTTTTGCTTTCAATTGCCTTATCAACAAGTGACCAAATACGTTTCATTGTATCATAACTTTCAGATGAAGTTTGGTCTGCAAGTCTATTAATAACACTTAATGCAATTTTTCTGATTTCAATGAGTTCTTTTTCAATATTGCTTACATCTCCCTGTTCTGAGAAACTATCGTCTTTCCTTAATACTTCCTCATCATCACCTTCATCATAACCATATGTATTCTCTTCCTCTTCTGGCATGATAAAACGTTCCAATGTAAGCCTTCTTGTTTCATTCAACATTTTTCTAAGGTCTTTAACCTCCTTTATATTGTCTTTTCTTCTCATATTTAAAATTTTTAAAAGTACTTTTATTATAATAATAAATAGTTTGCTATTTAGTTAAAATTTCCGATAAACATATTTTAATAAGATTTTGTTTTCTGCATAAGAACTTATGCAATCTTTTACTCATATTATATCAAATTTAACACGAAAAATTTACACAACACAGCAAAAAAAAGAGTGAATTTTTTTCACTCTTTTTATGTAACTAATTGATTATCAATTAAATATCGTCGAAACTTACTCCTTGCGGCGTGGCGATAAGTCCAATATTGATATATTCGACATTAGGCATGAATTTCAGATAAATCTGTGCATTGATTTCAAGTCTGTCTCTTGCTTCCTCTGAATCATCAATAACAAGTTTTGCATCAACAAGTGCTCTCTTGCTTATGAAATCTTCAAGAATTGGCTGTACTGCACTTCTGAATGAAGAAATCGTTGTTGGGTCATTCGGGTCGAAGATAAGACCAATACAAGCAATGGAAATAAGCTTTCTCAGTCTAATTAAACAACGTCTCTTAGAGATTCTGTTCATATGTGCGTGAGACTCGGCAATCTGCAAGTTCTTATCACCCCATATTCTCATACCCTCATCTGCAAAGTTGTTAATAAAATTGATACGTCCTGCATACAATTCATCTTGTTCAGAAAGTACAAGATTCTTCTTTGAACGAACACCGTCAGTTAAACCACGATTCCATCCTGCTGCCGCAAACCAAGGTGCAGCTACATTATCCGTATAGGCAAAGTTCTTAACAACGTCCTTTGTTGGTGGGAGATAGATATATTGGTTGTTTGCTTGGTCAAAGTACTTAACCCAAGGGAAGTAAGTACAAGCCCAGTTACTATCAATGTCACTATCGTCAAGGTTATCAACTGCATCTTCTGCCGTATACATTTCAAACTTGTTGTCACTTGCACCAAATGGCTTATCAGGTGTTGTTATAACATAGATGCTATCGGCACGTTCTTCCTCAATCATTTCAACAACTTCCTGTACAAGCAAGTTATTATTAACATAATCAATACCAGGAGTTGCAAACACGTTTATGTCAATTTCCTTTGGATTGGCAAACTGTCTAATAGCAGAAAGATATGCATACCAGTCTGATGTGATAGCTTTTTCAGACTTGTCAAAGCCATATGTTTCAGGTTCTCTTATTAACACAAAGTTTGAACCCTCACCGCTTGTCGTGTTGAAATCGCCACGATATCTTTGGTATTTGAAGTCATCTGAATTACTACGGCTTGTTCTGTAATAGTCCCATCCGTCAAAGCCGCCATAGAAGCAAACAGTGAACTTTCTCCAACGCTTATCTTCATAAATGGTGTCAATCATTGTTTCCTCATTACCTAAACGTGGTTCTTGATTAAAGTCATTAACTGTATTACCCTTACCAACAGTAACCCATTCATAGCCGATTTGTCCATCAACATTTACGGTTTGTGTGAGACCACCATCACCAGTTACAACACCGTTTCCATCTGGCTTTCCTTCAAAAATACGTGAATCAAGATGGAATGACGGTGTAAGGAACTCAGGTTTCTCATAATAAGCCTCAACGCCTTTGTATTTAAGTAAATCAGTATCAATACCAACAAGGTCTGACATACCAAAGTACTGTTTCTTTACACGAATCTCATCATAAACATTTGTATTATATTGCAAGAATGGTCTTTGTATTTCGGTAATATCATCGCCCATTTCAAGTGCATTATCACAACCTGCAACGCCACTATAATTACGTACTGGATAACCTAAGAAGCCACCGGGGAATGAAACCTTTGTCTTATCAGTTTCATTTACTTCAACTGTGATGTATTTTGACTTGGTTTCATAGCTTTCATCAAATGAACCAATTCTTAATGCAATATAGTTTTCGTCACCAGGAATAAGGTTACAAGCCTTATATTTCTCTAACACAACAGGACTTGCATCAGTATCATTGAAATCACGTACAAGTACGTCAAATGTGCCATAAGTTGGGTCAATATTTTCAATTGACACTTTACATTCAAATGCTGAATTATCGCCATCAGAAATAGTATGGAAACGGAAAAGTTTTGTAAGTTCTACGTTGTTTGCATCACCCTTTAATTCTGAAACAATCCAAGGAGTTGAAGAATATCTGTATTGTTCCTTATAATTGTTCATGTCAAGTGTGATTGGCAATACATCACCTTCTTCAGTCTTTCTATAATATGCATTATCACTCTTAACATAGACAACCTCTTCAACAACATTATCATCATTTGGTTTTACACTACTTCCAAGTTGTTCTGCATTACCATCTATTTCACCATAATAATACTTACGTGTTCCCTGTGATGTTGTAAAAGCCACAACTTTATAGATATGTCCAACTTCACCATCTGTTTCAGTCCATATTGTTGCATCATTTGTTTTTGTATGTACCTTGATTCCATTTGAATCTTGTGTATAAAGTAAACGTCTTCCAATATCACGTCTCTTCAATGTACTTTCATCATCAGTGATAATTGAATCAACTGGTTCATGTTTTGGAATAACCCTTACAGGCTTATATTGAACAACATCTTGCCTTATGAAATTGATTTCATTACGTTCAATAAGCTGCTGTAATGCAATATCATAGACTTCTTCAACATAAATTTCAGAATCACCAATCTCAGGATTACCACCAATTACCTTATATATGTAATTCGTATCATTTGGATTGAATGAAATCTGATATGTTTTTACGTCATTATTATAAAGTGTAACTTTTAATCCAAAAGTACCATAATCATTAGGACCAACTGGTATGTCTCCTTGATTACCATCAGCAGTGAAACAAGGTGTACAACCGTCACCCAATGTAAGTTTATTGGATTGTACTATTTCAACTTTAGTTGCATAATAAAGAATACCATCATATTGATATTGGTCTTCGCAAATTCCATGTGATTCATCCTTTTCTTGAACCAATACACTTTTCTTATGTTCGCCTCTTGAACGAATCACGGCCACAACCATTGGTTTAACTTTTGTATAAATACTTTCACTACTATTACCATAAGCCGTAATAAACCAAGCGGGACCTGCATTTACACCAGAGAGGCCAAGTACACGACAAACCTTAAGGTTTTGTGATTCTTCAAGATAAGTCTTTGCAATATATGGTAATTCATATTTAGGATATTGGCTACCTCTGTATTTTTCTGTACTTGTACCACCAAAATATTGGGTATATTGCGCCCAACTGCTTATTTCGATAGGTTGAAAGGCAGGACCTTTCAGAGTTTCACCAGCAAGACCTAAATTAGTAATACCAAGAGACTTAGTTGCCACTGAAATTTCACTTTCAGTAAAATAGATACCAGGACTAACGTGTATCTGTTTCTTTGTATTGTTACTTGCCATATTTAAAACTAATATTAGAATTATTTTCGTTATTATATATTATAAATATCAAGCAAAATTTCAAAAACTCATATTTATGATATTTATTGCTTAAAATCACTCAAGAATAATTGATATTTTTTCGATTTCTTCCAATGTTAATTTTAAATCATTGTTATTTTCAAAAACTGAAATTGGCATTTTATCATAATCAAGTTCAATTTCTTCCGTAACAAGATTTTTATAAAAATTCATTTGTTCTTCTGTCATTTGTTGCCAATCAATTGTTCCAAATGTCATATCCATTGTTTCAAAGACATATTCCTCTACTTCATCAAGCATTTTCATGATTTTTTTCAGTTTAATACCAACGGAAATGGGAAATGCTATCCTTTGTTCTAACATTTTATAAAGTACTTTATTACACTCTATTACTTGTTGTACTTGAATTTTCATCATATATTAATATTAATAATATTATATTATAATATATAAAACTAGAAAATAAAAACTAGTATATATAAAATAAAAATAAAAGAAAATATAAAATTAAACAATATTAATATCTTCATGTGTGACTTTTTCATCTGAAACCTTTTCTGGTATTTCCTGTGAATTATAGAAAGAATCAGGGTCATATCCAACAAATTGTATTGTTGTTGGCTTTTCATCTTCTATTGTTACGACACGTATATTTACCTCATCACCGTCATGTAATCTGAAAGTTTTGTCTGTATATAGCAAATCATCATTTGACATAACCCTCATATTTCTTACATTATCGGTAATTACCTCTTCAATAACCATTTCAGTGTCAAAAGTAAATCCAACCTTTGAATGATAAGGTTCAAATGTTATATTAACCGTAAGAGTCTTGTTTTTCATTGGGTTTTCATATTCTTCAATTTCAACACAAGCATCATTTTTCTTAAAAACATCACCTTCCAACATTCCGTTAATACGTTTTGGGTATTTTTTGACTTCAAAGTCATCTGGTTCTATGATATAAGCCATTAATTTGACATTTACCGTTTGTACAAAGAATTTACGGTCAGAAATTGAGTATGATGTCTCATCACTGATTTCGTCAACAACCAATGGCATGTAATGCCCGTTAGGTCTTATATAACACTGACGTGCGGAGAACATTTTGTTTATTTTCTGGTTAAATTTGTTCAGATTATCAACTGTTGTGGTAATAAATGATATTTTGTACATGAGATTAACTGCATATGGTTGTTTCATTGTATAAATCTCATAACTTTCAGTACCATTATCATCAAGTACCTCTCTTTGAAGCAATGTATATTTCCTTTGTCCTGGTATATTCCATTTTCCACCTTGATTATCACCCGATTTTGGGTTTTTTTCTCTATTGATGGTTTTAAAATTAAGATAAAGGTTTCCATTTTCATCAGAATGTTCCCACATCTGCGTATATTCGGAAAAACGTTGATTACTATAAAGAGTATATGTCGGAATAAGCTTGCCATCTATCGTAATTGGAATAAGAGTATCGACAAAATCAAACATTGCTTTGTCAATATCATCATATTCCAACGGTTTTGGGAAAACAGGTGCCTTTTCAAGAATTTTATTCTGATATCCCTTTCTTACAATGTTTCCCCTCTTTGCCCTATATGGGTTGACAATTGTTAAATTTTTCTTTGGTTGTGTTCTCATTCCTAATTATCCATTAAATTCTGATATATCACTTACAAGTGTGCATTCAATGCTTCTCCATGCAGGCTTATAGCCACCAATCATATGCGTGTTTGCAGTATTTACCTTACCGTCATTTACAACTGTATAGTATTTCATCCTGTTTAAGTCAATTTGTACACCAATATAGTCACCACGCTTTATATCAGCCTTGTATTTTTCCAATGTCTTTACCAATACAAAAATATTAAGGTTTCCATCCTGCGTATATACGCCATTTGAGGTCTGACTATCAAAGGATTTTATTTCAGAATCCTTAATTTCATACATACAAGGTATCTCCTTTGGTGCTTTATATCGTATATTTCCATTTGAAGCCTCTTTATATATTGAATTTACATTTGTCTTACCCCTATCAACTTCATACAACACAACACTTTGGTTAAGGTCTTCTTCAATATACCTCTCAACCAAGTCTGTTTCATAGAAAAAATCCTCTTCTGAATAAAACAGTGTGTTTTTTGAAGGAAGTTGTAACTTGCTATTATTCATATTCTGATTTTAACATCAATTTAATATAAATAGTTTTGGATATGTCAATTTTTTGCATTATATTTACAATGCACTAATTATATAATTAGCTTTGTGTTAAATTTTATGAAAATTAACGATTTTGAGAGAGCATATGAACTTATAAAGAACTATAATGGTACAAATAATCAAATTTTGTACTATCGCTACAAGGTGAATAGGGCAGGCTATTCATTATCTGAATTTGATGTTACATACGTTCTTAATAATTACGACTTTCAGCCATATGATGTTAATAAGACAGTAAAAATTTCAAGTGATTTTGGTGAAATACTTCAAAAAAAGTATGAATTGGAATTCAAACCAGAAAAATTAAGAATTACAAGGGTTATTGGTGAAGTTGGTGAAAGCATTCATTGTTATGGACAATATAGAAAAAGCGTTGACCCAACATTAATGTATGTTAAAAAGAGATATATTCTTAATCAATTACAAGATAATGTGGAAAATGTGGATGTAAATATAAATTTTAAGAAATATGATAACGTAACAAAAGCAAGTGGCATAACATTAAAGAAAACACAAAAAGAAGGTATTGAATTTCTTTTAAAGAACAAAAAATGTATATTGGCAGACGGAATGGGTATGGGAAAATCACGCCAAGCTGTTATTGCTGCAATGGAAAGTGGTGCTAAAAAGATACTAATCATATGTCCTGCTTCACTAAAATCAACATGGAAACGTGAAATTGTTGTTTATAACGAAGAATCTGACGTAGATATAATAAACGGGTCTGAATGGAATACAAAATCAAGATTTACGATTGTGAATTATGATATTTTAGATAACTTCTACAAAGTTCCAACCGATATTGTGTATGAAGATAGAATAAATGAGCAAGGAAAGAAAGAAAAAGTGCCTGTAATGGTTAAATCTTCAAATGGTACACTTGTACCAAAGACAAGAAAAAGTGCCAAAAAAGAAAAAATTAAGGAGTGTTTACAACAAAGCCCATTATTTCTTGAAAACTTCGGTTGTGTTATCATTGATGAAGCGCATAAACTATCAAATAACACTTCAATTCGATATAAAGTAATATCTGATTTCCTTAAAAGGTCAAAAATACCATATGTTTTCTTATTAACAGGAACACTATTAACAAACAGACCAATGAACTTGTATCATATTTTAAAATTGATAGATGCGGACGTAACGAGGGATTATCAGTATTATGCAACACGTTATTGTGAGGGTAGAACGATGAAACTAAAAACAGGTAAAGAAATAACATTAACCGGTGGTGCAAGCAATTTGGATGAATTGAAAGAAAAAATTAAACACGTATATATACGAAGATTGTTATCTGAAATGTCTGATATGGTTGAAAAAACCATAGAAACTCGTTTTTATGACCTCTCAGAGGTTCAAATGAAAAGGTATAAAGAATTATGGGATGAATATGTTTCAGTGCAACTGGAACAAGGAAATGAGGATTCTGAAGATTATAGACAACTTGTTGAGGGTATATTGGTAAGACAATATCTTGCAAAGGAAATGATACCTAATACAATACAATTAGTTAACGAAAAAATAGAAGACGATGAAAAGGTGATAATTATATGCACTTTTACCGAAGAAATAAATGAATTAAGAAAATATTATGGTGATAAATGCGTTGTATATGATGGAAAAATGTCTTTAAAGCAAAAAGATAAAGCCGAACACGAATTTATGAATAATCCAAAGATAAAAGTATTCATTGGACAAATTATTGCCTGTTCTGTCGGTCTTACATTAACAGCGGCACACACACTTGTATTTAATTCATACTCATGGGTTGCTGCTGATAACAAACAAGCAGAAGATAGAATATATCGGCTTAATCAAACCGAAGATGTTACATGTATTTATCAATTATTTAACGACTCTATTTCTCAAAGAATGTTTGATTTAGTAACAAGGAAACAAATAATATCAAATAATGTGATAAAATCGGAAAATGCCAAAAAAGAAGAAAAATAACAGGTATGTTGCAATTGATTTCGAAAAAATGGACACATTACCATCATCTGTGTGTTCAATTGGCGTTGCTGTGATTGAAGATAACAAAATAACAGACACTTTTTACAGCCTTGTATGCCCACCGACCAAAAATGAGAACTATTATTGTGTACAAACACACGGATTACACTACAAAGATGTTAAAAATGCACCAAAATTCAATGAGATTTGGAAAAAAGTGGATAAAATGATTGACGGAAGTCCTGTTATTGCTCATAATTTTGGCATTGAAAGGGGCTGTATCAATGCATGTAACGAAGAATATAATACTGATTATAATTATGAATATATTTGTACGCTTGCTTTATCAAGAAAATACCTTTCGGAGTTACCAAGTAAAGGTTTAGACTTGGTTTGTGAAAATTTAGGATATAAATTAAAACACCACCATAACGCACTTGATGATGCTATTGCTTCCGCAGAAGCTTTTTTAAGGATAAAGAAAAAATTTAATATAAAAGACAATGAAATTGAACGAAGAAGTCAAATTGGATGAATTAAAGGTTATATATGTATTATATGTAGGAAAAAATGCAGAAAATGATAACATATATCATCTGTTAATTACAGATGATTCTGAAAAAACGTGGGCTGAAGGTTGGGAAAATGTACCAGCTGGTATAATGAGGGATTTAACACCCGAAGATGATATGTATGAATATATAATCGAAATAAAAACAGAGTTAAAATTAAATCTTGCACAAGAAAATACTTGTTTTTCAATGCAAGATTGCAGGGATAATGTTATTGCATTAGCAAGTGAAGACTTATCTGAAGCAGAAGAGTATCCAGAAGACGGAAGAATTGTGATTCATTTCGGGGATTTTGTAAATGATGTCACCAAAATGTTAGCAAAAAGGGACATTATAATTGAATATATATAGTCCCTTTTTGTTTAATAATAGCCACAATCAATGTTTGTCTCACCATCCAAGGAATAATCTTGTTCTTCTTTTACTTTTATATTATCACATTCCTTTAATATTTTAAACAATTTGTTCTCTTTAAAAAATGTCTTAATTTTTTCTAAAAAATTGGTCATACATAATTGCTGTTTTTATATCATAATAATATTGATTAACATTTTTTACAAGAATAATAATCTAAATAGTACATATAATACTATTGACACACCTCCACCAAAACATCCAAAAATAATGTCTCTTTTGTCAAATGAATCATCAAGATATAATTCTTTAACAAAACTTAAAATAAGCATTAAAATAAAACCAATTATAAGTCCAAGCCATCCAAATGGTGTGAATAAAGATACTATCCATCCACCACCAATAAAATGTAAAATCTTATCTATACCAAAGTTGTTAGCTAAATCATCTATGAATTTCATAATAATCTATATCTATTTAATCTTTATTTTCCTTTTTATATGTTTCAGTCCATGACCTAAATGCAATATTTCCTTTCAAATATGCTTCTTCCTCAAATGGCTTTATCTTTTCATTTTTTGTTATCTGATTTTCTTCGCACATATCTAATGTTATTCTCCCATCTTCAAATTGCTTATGATGAATAAGTTCATGCGCCAAAGAACGCAATACATCTTTTGGATGCCTGTCAGTAACAAATAACACAACTTCTTTATCTGCACGGCTATAATAGCCCGTCATGATAAATAAGCCTTCTTGTTTGTCCTTTTTTAAGACAACCTTTGGCAGTGGTTTGACTGTATAGCCATTTTTTAACATATATTCTACCAATGATATTATATATGGTTTGTAATTAAATTCCATAGACTAACTATTTTTCTTTAAATACTTAATATAAGCATTCATATTTATTAAAAAAATAACAAAAATTAAGAAATTACATTGCATATATTCCAAGTGGAACGCCCTTTTGTATTTCTTTCATTGATTGTACCATTTCTGCTTGCTTTTTCATTACTTCATAAGGTGTCATACGTTGTAATCTCTCCTTTAATTCGTTTAAAGCATTGTCACGTTCACGCTGGGCCATATTTAAATACATATTATAATCGAGAACGAGCGAATTATTGAGAATGTTGATATTACCAGAAAATTTTCCCCTTATTAATCCCAACGTTTCAGCAGCATGTGCAATTAATAATTGACGAATCAATGCTTTTGTTGGCGGATTAAAATATTCATATTGCATTTCATCCAAAGGTACTTGGTCTGGTGATAAAACAACATCTGGATTATTTTTTCTGCATTCTTCTGCATCTTCTCCACTTGTATCATAATATGTATACCAAAGGTAACAATTATATAATGGATATGTATTAACACCACCAGCACCAAAAGTAAAACGTGAGCCAGGCGTGCTCATAAGATGTATTAAATGTCCGCCATCACTTGTTGCTGTAACTTTATAAACCAAATCACTTCTTAATAGTTGTTGCTTAAATGACAAATCCGTGGCCATTAGTGCAACATCATAAGCAGGTAATGCCCATATTCCTGCACCCATCCCATATGTTGAATTAACGCCACCGAACACTGCGGCAGCACCTGCTCCCATTTGTCCGAATACGCCACCACCAAAACCTGTGCTCATACCACCATAATTGCCCCATATTGCGGCATCTGTTGTTGGAGGTGTTACCCATAGCACCTTATTTATTTCACGTCCTGGTGGCACATAATATACTTGTTTTCCTTTTTCTATTTTAATGAAATCTTTTTTAAGTTCCCATTTCCCCTGTTGCTGTAAACCAATCTGTTTTGAGAACCATTGGGCATAATCCTTTGACATATCAAGGCTTCTCATCGATATTGCAAACGCAAGTTCTTGATTTGACATTTCCAATCCAACCTTTTTACCAAATAATGCTGCCCAGTTGCTTTCAATGATAAAATTCTGTACAACTTGTGCATAGTCACCAATAGCAAGTTCCAACAAGTCACACAGCATGTCATCAGTTAATTCCACCTTTCTGACATCAGCACCAAGTTTTCGTCTCACGATGCGGAAGAGTTTTTCTTTTTCTTTATCTAATGCCATTTTACTAATAAACATTATATTTATATTATATAAATATCCTTAAAACATTTAAATGAAGCAATTTGTAATAAATAAAAATTCCACGCTCCCATATCTTGAGATAGAGCCAATTCATGACGGAAGACACACATACAAAAAACTGTATCTTGCGTTACAAGCAGCAACGGTTACTTTTACTATGACAAATATGGAAAGCGGTATTAAGAAGATTGCAAATGCTCTTTGTTATATTGTACCAATTGAAAATGAAGCTTGTGAAGAAAGATATAAGATACAATATAGATGGAATAAAAGAGATACATCAGAAGCAGGTGTTTATATCGGACAATTCAAAATTAAATTTGATAATGATATAACAGTTGATGGTATGACATTTCCGAAGGGAGAATTGATTGTACCGATTGCAGAGGAATTGCAAATTGTTGTTAATGATGGAAGTATAAAAATATAAACATACATATAATATGAAACATACAATTAGATTAAGAGAAAGCGAACTTAAACGAATAATTTCCGAATCGGTAAAAAAAGTTTTAAATGAGATAGAAAGAAGTCACCCTAATGATATCCCTCCTGGTGATGAGGACATATATTATCATGGTGACATTAATCCCGATGTGTGGGATGCGTTGCAGAGAGGTGACTACGGAGAGCGTGACATTAATTCCGACATTGAAGCGTTGAGGACATTGAGAGATAGGCAGAGAACCGAAACGGACGGTTTGGATGGAAAAGTCTATGAGGCTTTCCAAGGCGGTGAGTATTGGGGTGATGACAATCACGGAGACAGTTGGCTAAATAATAACCATAAACATACATATAATATAAAACATACAATTAGATTAACTGAAAGCGAATTAAAAAATATGATTGCTAAATCAGTAAGAAGAGTATTAAACGAAAATCTTGATGATGATATGGTAATTTGGGATAAAAGAGGTAAAGATGAATTTGCTTTAATTCTTAAAAAAATAGACAAAAAAGTTTCAAACCTTTTTGGTGGTGAAGAAAATGAATATGGATTTAAAGACACACCATTAAGTTGGATAATTGCTGAATATTCGTTGGATGGAAACAGAAAAAGAACCGCAAAGAAAGTATATTCAATATTGAATAATTATGATATGCTACACAATGGTGATAAAATATTAGATTCCCTAGTTAAAAAAATGTTAATTTTAGGTCAACAATAACATAAGATTTCCTTATAAACGTTTATATCTGTATATAAATATCCCGACAAAGAGAAAAATTCTTGTCGGGATATTGGTTTTTTATAGATTATGTACTATATTTATAAACAAATAAACGGGAATAATTATATAATATTAAAAACCTTCAGTCAACAGGTATATAGTTCCCTT
>OCTW013430603.1_pt1 | contig 30240 bp, 29 predicted proteins | sample 1539671 | NCBI WGS metagenome assembly OCTW01 (sample SAMN02144230, study PRJEB22623) | gut metagenome | biome: sheep rumen | host: Ovis aries | place: New Zealand | reverse complement strand
ACGGCCCGTAATGGTTCGAACAATGGCACGGGATGGACGAAACCGGTTTATGCTTTTGACCCGGATGGCAAGGAACTGCGTTCCTTTGAAGTAAATACAGGCCTGGCTGAAGGAATGCAGAAAGCTTCCGCCAGCGGACCTATCGTAGTGACTCAGGACTATGTCGTGTTTACCGGACGGGGCCTGTTCCGCATTTTCAATAAAAAGACCGGTGCCGCTGTCGGAGATATCACCTATCAGATTGACGACCAGGTCTACACGCCCGATGCCATCACCACGGACGGAACGAACCACATCTATTTCACCATTTACAATCGTAAGCAGAACGTCCAGCACCTCTATCGCCTGGATCTGCCCTAACGGTAAGGGACTGTCCCATGAAGGCTTCTGCCCATCATGGGACAGTCTTTTTGGCCCTGTGCGGTATGACCGCTTTTTGGGGCAGTGCTACCTGGGCCGCTGATGCCGGGCAGACTCCGAATTCCGTCCAGGACGGCATCCATTATTTCAGTGTGAAGCCGGAAGACGGTAATCGAGCCAGGAATTACAATAATGACGGCGCTGTCGGGACCGATTCCCTGGCCGTCGGCGCCGGCGCTTATGCAGACGGGACCATGGGCGCCACGGCCCTGGGCAACGATGCCGTAGCGGACGGCGAACGGGCACTGGCCGTAGGCAATGGCGCTCGAAAGCTACCGGTTTGGACGCCATCGCCATCGGTACGGGAAGCCAGGGCGAAGCCAACGGGACCAATGCCATCGCCATTGGCGAACAGAGCCATGCGGTAGGCATGTATACAACGGCAGTGGGAAGCTATTCCGAAGCCACTGCTCAGGGAGCCGTGGCTCTGGGCCAGCAGGCTAAGAGCAAAGGAGAAATCAGCACCAGCATCGGCATCATGGCCAATGGCATGGGCGAAGGCGGAACGGCCGGGGATCATTCCACCGCCGTAGGGGCCTATTCTGAATCTTCCGGAGTGGCTTCCACCGCCCTGGGTGGTTTCAGCAAAGCCACCGATGACTTCGCAACGGCTTTATGAATTTGCAGCCATCGTCTATCGGCTGATGGAAAAAGGACTTGGCCATACGGATCCGGAAATGAACCGCCTGGCTCGCGAATTCAGCAATGAACTGTCCTATATCCGCATCAATACGATTCATCAAGATAAAGACGGCACGCCGACCGTACAGCGTGTCCGCGTCAAGAAATAAGGACGGAGTTTGTAGAAGATGGCTTTAAATTTAAAACCATTCACTACAAACTACAAACTGCAAACTTAATACTCAAAAAGGCGCTGTCTTCATGCGACAGCGCCTTTTTGTCTATTCAGCTGTCTTATGTTATAATTAATAAAAAGCAACGGTTATGTGTACGGATAGGCAGGTGACGGAGGTGGAGAAACTGGGCAGGCTGGTGTGCCTTTGCTGGTTCTTTTGGTTCTTGGCATTTACGGGAGCCTTTGGGGCCGTCATTTTATATGATCATAATGATGGTCAGGCCTATGGCCGTATCCTGGCTGAACTGACAGAGGAAGAGGTACAGGGCCAGCCTTCGTCCCAGCTGCTGCGCCGGTTGTCTGAAGAGGATGTCCTGGCCATCGAGGCCTACGACGTCCAGGCTGCGGTCTTACAGCAGAATAGCCAGGTTCCTTATTATTGGTATCCCCACTATACGGCGACGGTCGTCCTGGCCGTAGCCGACACCTGTCCTTTTCCCATCACGGGCTGGCAGAGCCTGGAAACGTCACCGGTATCGCTGGCGCTGACGGCCGATGAACCGGCGGCGCTCTTTTTCATGCAAGCCATAAGCTATGGCTTGGACGGGAATCTGTCTGGCCAAGCCGGGATGGACCTGCTGCAGCGCATCCAGGAACAAGGGCGTTTGCAGATGGCAGAAGGACCGCAGCATTTGCCGGCCCAGGTATGGGTCCTCTTTGATTACCAAGCCCGGCAGTGGCAGCGTCGGGGAGCACCTATTCATCTTGTCGTCCCCGTTGAAGGGACTTTATCGTTTCAGAAAGGCTTGCTAGCTAAACGCCCACTGGCTTTGGATGACTATAAGTTATCGGAAATGTTAATATCTCAAGGTTACGCCCTAATTCCACCATCTCCAAGCCAATATATTTCAGACAACGAAACGCTTTTCCAAGAAGCCGACGAGATTTCCCGACAAATCGATTACCGCCTTTTCAAGCGTTACCAGCCTACCGTCTTGACGGGTACGAACTACCTGACCTGGTATATGGCTGTTTTGTTCCTGACCATCCTCTGGGGATGCCGCCTGCGGCGCCAGGTCCTGCAGCCGCCTGTCCGCCAGGCCTATCTCGGCGTCATCATCACTCTCTGTGCCTGGATATTGCTCCGCTGTTTCAAATTGAGCTTTCCCGTTTTTTGGGCTGATGGGATTCGCTGGAGCTGGTATAGTTATTATCTCTTTTACGGGATCCTCATTTCCCTGTTGGTCTGGATTGGCTATGTCGCCTCTCACATCGGCCTGACCCGTCCTTGTCCGTCATGGCTGAAGGCCGTCTTTGTGGGGAATCTGCTCCTGGCAGTTGCTGTCGTGACCAATGATTTCCACCAATGGGCCTTTACCTTTTCCGCCGGTGTCGTCGTAGCGGACAGCAACCATGGCTATGGTCCTTTATATTTTCTCTTGGCCTTGTCCTATGGAGCCGAGTTCTTAGCCGTCAACGGCGCTCTCTGTTATGCATCCCTGCGCCAGCGCGTAGGCCCGTCTTGGCGGCTGGTCCTGCCCCTGGCCTGTACCCTGGTGTATGGCGGTTATGTTGTCGGCTACGCCTGGGGACTGCTAAATATCTTTCATTCCGAATTGGTCTTGACGACGGTCATCTGTACCTTGGTCTGGCTGGAAATCGTCACTAAAGGGCGGTTCGTTCCGGCCAATGAAGGCTATGTCGAATTTTTTCGCCAGTCTAACCTGGCTATGCAGCTCTACGACGATAGGGGCCGTGTCTGCTATGCTTCGCATGACGTGGAGCGCAAAGTACAGACCGACTGGGAAGCCCAGGCCATGCCCATCCGCGGCGGCTGGGTCCGCTGGTATCGGGATATCCGCCCTTTGCGGGAAAAACAGGCCGCCCTGCGCCGTGTCAACCGGGCCCTGACCCGGTCATATGAACTGCGCTGCCGAGCGGGTGCCATCCGCCGCCAAGCCGTGGACCGTCAGGTCCGTCAGCGCATCTATAGGGAGTTGGAAGAAATCATTGCTCAGAAGCGCCTGGCTATCGAAGAACGCCTGACCTATCTCAAGACGGCCCGGCCCGGTCCCGATACGGATGCCGTCGTCTGCCGGCTCCACGTTTTGGCCTGTTATCTGAAAAAGCGCTGTGTCCTCCTGCTGCGGGGACGGGAAGACGGGACCCTCGATGCCCGGGAATTGTTCCTGGCACTGCAGGAATCGCAGCGTTACTTGGACCAGGCCGGCCTCCAGGGACGGGTCGGTTTCGACCTGTCAGGGAGACTGCCGGCGTCGGCAGCCCTGACCTTATATGATGTCTTTGAAGAGGTGGGGGAGGCGGCCCTGGCTCAACATGAATCGTATTGGCTCTGTCAGTTCCGAGAATCGGAGAAGGACTGGATCTTTTCCCTGGTCTTGGAACAAGCCGAAGGCCCAGACTGGCTGCCTGTGTGGCAAGGCCTGGCCGCTTATGACGTCGCCGTGGACTGTGACGATACAGGCTATGGCCGGCGGCTGACCGTCTGTGTGGGAAAGGAGGGGGGCCATGGTTAATCTCTATACCTTGCCGACGTATGTCGTCGTCCTGTTCATCGGTGTGATTCTCTGTCTTTTCCTAGCTAACAGCGTCCTCTATTATTACCTCATGCCGCAGGCCCAGTTTCGCCAGCTCGGCCGCAAATACTTGGAAGGGAGCAGCTTGCTCCTGCTTATGGCGGTGGCGACTATTTTGTATGAAGTCTACACGGACAGCCTGAATGGTATCGTCTACGACGAAGCGACGGATTTCTGGCGCTACAGCACCGCCCTGGCCGGGACGGCAGGTGCTGTGTACTGGATCCATGACCGTCAGGCAGGCAGCCTCTGGGTTCTGGCAGCGTCTATCCTGTTGCTGCCCGTTTTCGATGACTGGCTGCCAGGCTCTTTGGTCCTGGCCCTGGTTTGTCTGGCCTGGCGCCTGATCCGCATCTTTCCACGGACTTACAACCAGTATCAGCAACGTCTGACGGCCCGCTCCATCCAGACGGCCGTAGACTGCCTTGATGAAGGAATCCTCATCAGCTGGGAAAAGGGCGAGCCTGTGCTGGTCAACTTTACCATGTATGCCGTCATGGAACAGCTCGTCGGCACAGTCGTCCGCAATGCCAACATCTTCTGGCATCTCCTGCCCTTTTGTGGCAATCGCCCCGGCCTTTCTATGGAACGCCAGGGCCGGGATCTGCTCTTTCGTTGGGATTCTGGCCAGGCCTGGCTCTTGCAGCGGCGCCCTATCCGCTTCCGCCGCCAGTCGGGCTGGCAGATTACGGCAGCCAATGTGACGGCCCTTCATCGCTTGAACCGGGAACTGGCCCAGAAGAACGCTGTCCTGGAACAGCGCAATGAAGAAATGAAAGACGTCCTCGACGGCCTCGTAGCCCTTCAGACCCGGCAGACGACGGAGAGCCTCCGCTATAAGATACACGACCTCCTGGGTCAGCGCATCACTATCTTGCAGCAGCTCCTGAATAACCCGAATGTCAGCGATTACGGCGAAATCCTGCCGCTCGTCGAAGATGTCCTGTCCGATTTGCGGCGTGATGCCGTGGCCAATCCGCAAGAACGGTTAGATGCCTTGGTGACGACGTACCGCAACTTGGGCATCGCCGTGACGGTAGAAGGGATGTTGCCTGCCGATACCCGGCGGGCCGGGGAGTTCGTGCGCATCATCCGCGAGGCCATGACCAACGCCTTGCTCCACGGCCAGGCCCGGTCGATTGCCGTGACCTTCGGTACCGGCCGGCAGCCTGCTTTAGTCATTGCCGACGACGGCCAGGGCTGTCCGGGCCCCATCCAGACCGGTACGGGCCTGCAGGCCATGGAACAGCGGGTACGGGCGTTAGGCGGCCGTCTGACGCTGACCAAGACACCGCACTTTATCATTACTGTAGAAATGGGGGAGAACCATGATCCGACTGATCATCGTAGACGACCAAAAAATCTTGCTTGAAGGATTGAAGAAAATATTTGAAGGCCAGCGGCATATTGAAGTCGTCAGTACCCTGTCTTTTTCGGAACTCGTCGAACCGGCTTGCAACCGGTTCCGGCCCGACGCCGTCCTCCTGGATATCTGCATGGAAGGGAAGAACAGCGGCATCGCTTTGACGCGGCGCCTGAAAAAGAAATACCCCGGCCAGAAGGTTATCATCATGACCGGGTTCCAGGATGTAAGCTTTATTGAAATGGCCCGCGACGCTGGGGCAGACAGCTTCATCTACAAAGAGAGTGCCGCCCGTGATTTCATCGACTGCCTGGAGCGGACCCTGGCCGGGGAGCACCTGTTCCCGGATGTACGGGAAAAAGTGACCTTTGGGGCCTGCCATATCAGCCTGACGGACCGGGAGCTGGATATCCTGCGTCTGGTCTGTCAGAACCTGTCGTATCAGGAAATCGCTGATGAACTGCAGATCAGCAAGCGGACGGTCAGCTTCCACATCAGCAATATGCTCAGCAAGACGGGCCACAAAAGCCTGATCGGCCTGGCAGTTGAAGCCGCCGATAAGGGCTATGCCCCGTCCCGTCAGAAGTAAGCCGTCAGGCTCGTGCCGATGACCGTTTCCCGGAAGTCTCCCGTCCAGACCGTGTCGTGACGGTTCTTCAGGGAAAAGCCTTCGATGGCCCAGTCCAGGCCTGGACAGACGATGTAATCCAGACGGGCGCCCCAGCCGCGAAAGTCCATGCGGCGGAAGAAGGTCGTATCGCCGTCCATGGTATGGTAGAGGATAGACGCCGACGGCTGGTCGTAATAGCGTATCCAGGCTTCATACGAACCTTTTTGCCGCTCGTCGAGATGACCATAGGTCAGGGCGGCGACGAAGCCTGAATCGGTCGTATCATAGCCATCGGCGCCGTGGCGGCCCCAGGCTTGGAGCAGGTCCAGGCTGGCTGTGAGTTTCGGCGTCAGCTCATACATCAGGCGCCATTCGGCGATGCGCTGCCGGTCAAAGCCCGTGCCGGCCCGGCTCGGCCCTGACGGCGGCAGGGACTGGATGCGGTGGAAATCGAGATAGGCTGCGTCGCTTTTCAGCCGGCCGTACTGGCTGCTGTGGAGCAGGCTCCAACCCCGCTGGCGATGCCTGTCGTCAGCGCTCGTCGTGCGGCCGGCAAAGAAGGTCAGGCTGCCCAGATTGTCATTCCGCTGGCCCAGGCGCAGGCGCAAGCCGTCGACTTTTTTGTCGATGACGTTGCCGTCCAGGAGATAGTAGTTGAACCGGCCCGCTTCGACTTTGAGCCGGTCTTGTTCGTGCTGTACGTAGAGGCGGCCGAGATATAAGTGATGGTTGGCGTCAGGCTCTTTATCGTTGCGCAGGTCTTCGAGCTGCGTGCGCAGCGACGTCCGTTCGTCAAAGTGGACGAAGGGGAAGAGGCGCAGGCGGCGCGTCGCCAGGTAGACCCGTTCATCGTGGCGGCGGACCTTATTGGGCGCAGGCAAACTGTCGGCACGGAACTGGCCCCGTCCCCAGAGCCAGCGGTAGTCGCCGTGGATCTCGATATAGGGATACGTGCTTTTTTCCGTAACCGGGATTTCCTGCTCCTCCAAGGGCGCCGTCTCTTCCACAGGCCTTTCAGGGGCGGCTGGCGATAACGCCGACAGGCCGAGGGGGATGAGTACGGCCGCGGTCAGGCAGGCTGCTGTTTTCCATAGCTGAAAAGCGTTCTTTTTCATGGATGCATCCTTTCACTATACGTTTTTTATAAGTATACCATGCCCAAAAGGCCCATGTATACCGGGATAGTTTACAAAATCACTGCTTCGGCGTGACCCACCGCACGGGGCTCATCCATAAATTCAAGGGGCAGGCCTAATCTTGCCTTATTCATGAAAAAAGTATATAATTAAAGTTAATGTAATGAATTTTTTGTATATCGATAGGGGAGATGTGTTTGTTCATGAATAAAACGATCGTTACGTCTATTTTTGTCGTATTGGCCTTGTTATTATCGACGACGTGGGACTTGCTGGCTGTCAAAATCTTGCTGACAGGCTGTCTCACGGGCTGGCTGGCCCGGACTATCGTCGCCAATTTCCAGGCCAATGCCAAAAAAGCCGCTGCCCGGAAGAAGCGGGCACGCCGTCCGCGCGCAGCCCAGCACAGCCAGGCCGGTCCGACGAGACAGGCCAGTGTATCCGGCCATTGATGAGTAAAAAAATTAAAATCCATAAAATATAAATCATTGTCATAAAGGCATGTAAGATGTTAAAGAGGTTAAACGGAATCATAACGTTTAATCTCTTTTTTATACTTAAAAAATATAAGTAAAACGCCGACGATGACTTAATAGTATATTTGACAGGCCATTTTAATCGTGATATACCTACAGGTGCAGAGGCGAGCGAAAAAGTCATAGCAGAGCTTTTTGTTATTCATTTACTGCATTTATTGTATCCTGCGTACCTTCGCGCATCCTCTGCAGCATATTTTTTGTAGGAGGTATTCATATGAATGGTGTTGTTTTAGTCACCTGTGCTATCGTCATCTTGGCGGTAGCCTATCGGTTCTACGGCAAGTGGCTGGCCAAGACGTGGGGCATCGATCCCAACGCCCTGACGCCGGCTCATCGCCTGGAAGACGGTCAGGATTATACGCCGTCTTCGAAATTCACGGTTTTTGCCAATCAGTTCTCGTCCATTACTGGTGCCGGCCCTGTCACGGGTCCGATCATCGCCGCCGCGTACGGCTGGCTGCCGGCCTTCTTATGGCTTATGATCGGCGGCGTCTTCTTCGGCGCTGTCCAGGATTTTGCCGCTCTCTATGCGTCCATGAAGAATGACGGCAAATCTATGGGCGTCCTCATCGAAAAGTATATCGGCACGACGGGCCGCCGCCTGTTCCTGCTCTTCTGCTGGGTCTTCAGCCTGCTGGTTATCGCCGCTTTCGGCGATATCGTCGCTACGACGTTCAACGGCTTCGCCAAGGATGGTTCCATGGTCCTGCCCAATGCCGCTGCCGCTTCCATTTCCATGTTGTTCATCTTCGTCGCCATCGCTTTTGGCCTGTTCATCAAGAAGTTCAACCCCAGCGAAAAAGTCCGCTTCGTCATTGCTATCGTCCTCTTGATCGCCATGCTCTACGTCGGCATCGACCTGCCGATTTATCTGGACCGCATGACCTGGCTGTACATCATCTTCGCTTACATCTTCTTTGCGTCCATCATGCCCATGTGGCTCCTCAAACAGCCGCGTGACTATATCAGCGCCTTCCTGCTGCTCATGATGATCGCCGGCGGTGTCATCGGCATCTTCATCGCTCAGCCGACGCTGAACATGCCGGCCTTCACGTCCTTCTCTGTCGGCGGCAAGGATTTGTTCCCAATCCTGTTCATCACCATCGCCTGCGGGGCTGTTTCCGGGTTCCACAGCCTCGTTTCGTCCGGTACGTCGTCGAAGACGCTGGATAAGGAACAGGATGCCGTCTTCGTCGGCTATGGTTCCATGTGCGTCGAATCGGTCTTAGGCGTCGTATCCCTGGTCATCGCCTGCGCCGCCGCTTCCAACGGCCACGTCGCTTCGGGTACGCCGTTCCAGATTTTCTCCGGCGCTGTCGCCGGCTTCTTCACCATGTTCGGCCTGTCCCAGACCGCCGCTGCCTGCATCATGACCATGTGCGTTTCTGCCCTGGCCCTGACGACCCTCGATGCCGTCGGCCGTATCGGCCGCATGTCCTTCCAGGAACTCTTCAGCGTCGATGAAGGACAGGAAATGACGACGATCCAGAAAATCTGCGTCAACAAATATTTCGCCACGGTTATCACCTTGTTCTTCGGCTTCCTGCTCTGCTTAGGCGGCTACATGAACATCTGGCCGCTCTTCGGGTCGGCCAACCAGCTGCTCTCGGCCATGGTCCTCATCTGCCTGACGGTCTTCCTCAAGACGACAGGCCGCAAGAGCTTCATGCTCTACGTCCCGATGGTCGTCATGTTCTGCGTCACCATGACGGCTCTCGTCGAATCGGCTTACGCCCTGATCATTAAGATCGCTTCGGGCAACTGGTCGCTCCTCATCGAAGGCCTGCAGTTCGTCCTGGCCATCGCCCTCATGGTCCTGGCTGTCTCCATCGTCTACCACTGCGGCAAAGAACTCATCCACGCCGACGATAAGACGGCACACCAAGACGCCCAGCCGACGGCTACGCATTGAGAGTGTCAGCAGTTAGCAGTTAGCAGTTAGCAGTTAGCAGTTCGTAGGAGACGCCCAAAGGGCGTCCCGCAGAGTGCAGTTAGCTATCAGCCATTAGCAGTTAGACACTAACGGCTAACCCCTAAAAAGGGCCTGTTGCATATGCAACGGACCCTTTTTACTTATAAAAAATGTAATTTATAAAGTTAAATACTTATTTAGAGTCAAAAGTATAACGTTTTAATTATAAATTGTGAAAGTTTTCGCTTAAAATCCCTTGACAATATACTGAGTAAAGTGTACAATCTCAGTAACGTTTCCGATAGGAAGCCATTTATTCTTAGTCATCAAGAGGTATGTTATCATGGGGTACTTAAAAAATTTGACCATCATGTGTTGTACGATATGATCGTATTGTACAACCATTCATAAGGACAATACAATACGAAACCTATTCATCCAGAGCAGCCGAGGGACTGGCCCGATGACGCTGCGGCAACCTACGTAGGTAAGGTGCCAATTCCAGCAGGAACAACCTGGCAGATGAAGTCATGGGCATACGTCTATTTATAGCGCCATCTGCATGTATCAGGTGGCGCTTTTCTTTTGCCAAGAAGGAGCTGAGTATATGGAGCATGTGGCAAAGTATTTGACTGAACTAATCGGCAACACGCCGCTTTTGGAACTGACTCATTGGCAGGCCCGGCACGGCCTCAAGGCCCGGGTCCTGGCCAAGCTGGAGTACATGAATCCCTTGGGCAGCGTCAAAGACCGCGTCGCAGCGGCGATGATCGAAGAGGGAATCCGTCAGGGGAAAATCGATCAGGATACGGTCATCATCGAACCGACCAGCGGCAATACGGGCATCGGCCTGGCCTTGGTCGCCGCCGTGAAGGGGCTGCACCTGATCTTGACCATGCCTGACACGATGAGCCTGGAACGGCGCAAGATCGTGTCGGCCCTGGGGGCAGAAATCGTGCTGACACCGGGCATCGAGGGGATGCGCGGCAGCATCGGCAAAGCCGAAGAATTGAGGGATTCTTACGGCAATGCCTTCATTCCCCAGCAGTTCGACAATCCGGCCAATCCGGCCATCCATCGACAGACGACGGCTGAAGAAATCTGGCGCGATACGGACGGAAAGGTAGACATCTTCATTTCTTCCGTCGGCACGGGCGGCACCATCACCGGTACGGCCCAGGGCCTGAAAGGCCATAAGCCGGACGTCCAGATCGTCGCTGTCGAACCGAAAGATTCGGCTGTCCTGCACGGCGGCCGGCCGGGACCGCACGCCATTCAGGGGATTGGCGCCGGGTTCATCCCGAAAGTATTGGATATGTCTCTCGTAGATGATGTGATCGACGTATCCAATGAAGATGCTTACGGCCGGGCCAGGGAAGTGGCCAAGACGGACGGCCTCCTGGTCGGTATTTCTTCCGGCGCGTCGCTGCAGGCGGCACTGGAACTGGCCAGCCGGCCGGAAAATGAAGGCAAGACCATCGTCGTCCTCCTGCCGGACGGCGGCGAACGCTACTTATCGACGGCTTTATTCGAGGGGTAAAGAAATAAAGATGCAGCCGGTATAGAGGGGGAAAGAACATGAAGAAAAAACATATCATAGCTATACTGGCTTTCACAGCGGTATTAGCCGCCGCGGGGGCATTGGCTGGCTGCGGGCGCAGCGATACAGCCGATGGCGGCGGCACGATGACCCTGACCAATGTCTCGTATGATCCGACCCGTGAGTTATATAAAGAATATAATGAATTGTTCCAGAAACACTATCGGGAGACCACCGGCAAGGACATCCGCATCATCCAGTCCCACGGCGGATCGGGCAGTCAGGCCCGGTCGGTCATCGAAGGGAGCCGGGCTGATGTCGTGACCCTGGCCCTGGCCCACGATATATCGCTCATCGAAAGAGCCGGTCTCATCCATGAAGGCTGGCAAAGCGATTTCGCCAACGATTCAGCGCCGTACACGTCGACCATCGTCTTCCTGGTCCGCAAGGGGAACCCGAAAGGGATACGCGACTGGGATGACCTGGTAAAGCCAGGGGTCAGCGTCATTACGCCGGACCCGAAGAGCAGCGGCGGTGCCTGCTGGAACTTCCTGGCCGCCTGGAGCTGGGGCCTTGACCATTTCGGGGGGAATGAAATCAAGACCCGTGCCTTCATGACCGACTTGTACCGTAACGTCACGGTCATGGATTCCGGCGCCCGCGGCTCGACGACGACCTTCGTCGAAAACGGACAAGGCGACGTCCTTATCGCCTGGGAAAACGAAACGCTTTATTCGATGCGCGAATATCCCGACAAGTTCGAACTCGTCGTGCCCAGCATCAGCATCATGGCCCAGCCCAGCGTGGCTGTCGTCGACCGCCTGGCCCGGCGCAAGGGCCACGAAGAAGCGGCCCGCCAATACTTGCAGTACCTTTATTCCGATGAGGCCCAGGAATTGGCGGCTAAGAACGGGTTCCGGCCGTCCAATCCAGACATCCTTCAGCGCTATGCCGACCGCTTCGACTTGCATGTCAAATTGACCAAGATCAGCGATTTCGGCGGCTGGGAGGCTGCGTATGTCAAATTCTTCAACGACGATGCCTTGTTCGACAAGATCATGGCCGATGTCAACTGCAACGAATAGGAGGGGAGCCGGATGAAACACTTTTTTGCCCGTTCTGGCGGGCGCAATCAGATTATTCCCGGCTTCGGCCTGACCATGGGCATGAGCATCACCATGCTGTCCCTGCTCATCCTCATCCCGCTGGCGTCAGTCCTGGCCCATTCGCTGCAACTGACGGCCAATGACTATGCCAAGCTCATCACCAACAGCGGTATCCGCAACGCCTTCATCACCAGCATTTCCTGTTCCGTCCTGGCGGCGCTGGTGAACTGCGTCTTCGGCTTTATCCTGGCCTGGGTCCTGGTACGCTATGAGTTCACGGGCAAGCGCCTCCTGAACGGCGTCATCGAACTGCCTTTCGCCTTGCCGACGGCCGTCGCCGGCATCACCTTGTCCAAACTCTATTCCGATACGGGCTTCTTCGGCAGTTTCTTTGCCAGTTACGGCATCCAGATTGCCTATACCAAAATCGGCCTGACCATCGCCATGGTCTTCGTCGGGATTCCCTTCGTCGTCCGGTCCATCCAGCCGGTCCTGGAAAAGCTCGACCCGACGTATGAAGAAGCGGGCAGCATGCTCGGCGCATCGCCGTTCACCATTTTCCGGCGCATCATTTTCCCGGAACTGCGGCCGGCTTTGCTGACAGGCTTTGGCCTGGCCTTTGCCCGGGGTCTCGGCGAATACGGCAGCGTCATCTATATTTCCGGCAACAGTGCCAAGCATCACACCCAGGTTGTTTCCTACGTCATCATGCAGAAGCTCAATTACGTCGATTACGCTAGCGCTACGGCCATTGCCTTGGCCATGCTGGTCATCGCCTTTGTCACCTTGTTTTCTATCAATATGATCCAGGTCCATCAGGCCCGGCGCGTCCAGTAGAGGAGGGGAGCCATTATGAAACACAGCAAGCTGGAAATCGCCTTGCTCACAATCAGCGTCGTCTTCGTCGTGGTCATGCTCATCGTTCCCCTGGTGTCGGTCCTGGTCAATTCGCTGGCCGAAGGTTGGGAGTTCTACATCCAGGCCCTGACGACGCCGTACGTCCTGTCGGCTCTGCGCCTGACCTTGCTGGCTACGGTCGTCGCCGTCATCGTCAATACAATCTTTGGCCTCGGCGCGGCCTGGGCTATTTCCAAATTCGACTTCCGGGGCAAGCACTTCTTGACGACACTCATCGATATCCCTTTTTCCATTTCGCCGGTCATCGCCGGCCTGGCCTTCATCATGACTTTCGGCCGCATGGGCTGGATCGGCCAGTGGATCGAAGTCCTCAACGACTATTGGGGGACGGATATCCAGATTGTCTTCGCCATTCCCGGCGTCATCTTGGCGACGATTTTCGTCACCTTTCCCTTCGTCTTCCGGGAAATCATCCCCGTCCTCAGCACCAATGGGCGCGATGAAGAGGAAGCGGCAGCCCTCATGGGCGCCAGCGGCTGGACGATTTTCTTCCGCATCACCCTGCCGCAGATCAAATGGGCCCTGCTCTACGGCATCGTCCTCTGTACAGCCCGGGCCCTCGGCGAATTTGGGGCCGTCAGCGCCTTGTCCAAACTGCGCGGCGAGACCTTTACGCTGCCCCTGGAAATCGACGCCCTCTATCAGTCAGGGTCAGCCGATGCCATTACGGCGGCCTTCGCTGTATCATCTCTGTTAGTACTCTTAGCCATTATCGTCCTGCTCCTTCGGACCTTCCTCGAAGCCAAGGCCGATAAGTCATCGTAAAGGAGGTGAAGCTCATGTATGTCGAAATGAAACACATCGAAAAGAATTACGGCTCCTTCCACGCGTCGCGCGACGTTTCCTTTGGCATCGACAAGGGCAAGCTCGTCGCCCTCCTCGGTCCCAGCGGCAGCGGCAAGACGACGATTCTGCGCATGCTGGCCGGCCTGGAGAATCCCAACAGCGGCGACATCTTCATCGACGGCCGCCGGGTCAACGACATTCCCGCTGCCAAGCGGGGCATCGGCTTCGTCTTCCAGAACTACGCCTTGTTCTGCTATATGACCGTTTTCGATAACGTCGCCTTCGGCCTGGAAATCCAGAAGCGGCCGAAAGAGGAGATACGGAAGCGGGTCCTGGAAATGATCGACCTCGTCGGCTTGTCGGGCATGGAAAAGCGTTATCCCAACCAGCTCTCCGGCGGTCAGCGCCAGCGCGTGGCCTTTGCCCGGGCTCTGGCACCGAATCCCCAGGTCCTGCTCCTGGATGAGCCCTTTGCCGCCATCGACGCCAAGGTCCGCCAGGAACTGCGCAACTGGCTGAAGGATACGATCCACCGCGTCGGCATTACCAGTATCTTCGTTACCCACGACCAGGATGAAGCCGTCGAAGTGGCCGATGAAATCATCATCACCAACCACGGCCGTATCGAACAGGTCGGCACACCGCTGGACATATACCGCCAGCCGCAGACGCCTTTTGTAGCTCAATTTATCGGAACTCCGGTTGTCATCGATAACTGCAATATCCTCACAGGGTTCCTCAGCATCGGACAAGGAAAACAAGCCATTGTCCGGCCGGAATTTCTCAAGATCTATAAATACGGTACAATGAAGCAGTATATCAGTGCCGCCGAAGAAGGGATCGTCGAAGCCGTCGTCTTCCGGGGCAGCCATCTCGACGTGACCGTCCGCATCAAGGGCCTGGCCGTCCATGGGGAATATTCTTTCGACGACCCGCCTTTGAATGTCGGAGAGACCGTCCAGGTCCTGATTTACCGATTGTATGTCCTCGACGGCGACAAGACGTATTTGAAAGAAAACAGCGCCATGACTTCGGCCGACGTTTTCTATATTTAATGAAGGAGTTTATGCTATGCAGATTACCAGTGAGAAGCTCATCCATACGGATGTCCTCATCATCGGCGGCGGGACGGCCGGCTGTTATGCCGCTTTAACCCTCCGCAGCTTGTCTGACGCTTCGGTACTCATCGCCGAAAAGGCAGACATCCGCCGCAGCGGCTGTCTGGCAGCCGGCGTCAACGCCTTGAATGCCTATATCACCAAGGGCCATACGCCGCAGTTCTATGTCGATTACGCCAAGAAAGACGCAGCCGGCATCGTCCGGGAAGACTTGCTCCTGACCATGTCCGAAGGCCTCAACGAAGTCACGAAGAATCTGGAAGACCTGGGGCTGGTCATCTTGAAGGACGAACAGGGCGAATACGTCGCCCGCGGGACGCGCAACATCAAGATCAACGGCGAGAACATCAAGACCATCTTGGCCGACGCCGTCAAGAAACTCGATGATGTCCAAGTCATCAACCACTTGAACATCACCGACTATATCGTCCGCGATAACACCATCGCCGGAGCCTTGGGCTTCGATATCCGCACGGGTACAGCCTATGAAATCCGGGCAAAAGCCGTTCTCTGTGCGACTGGCGGTGCTGCCGGCCTGTACCGGCCTAATAATCCCGGTTTTTCCCGGCACAAGATGTGGTACTGTCCCTTCAATACCGGTGCCGGTTACGCTATGGGCATCCGGGCTGGCGCCGAAATGACGACTTTTGAAATGCGCTTCATCGCCCTGCGCTGTAAAGATACCATTGCCCCGACCGGGACCATTGCTCAAGGCGTCGGCGCCAAGCAAATCAACGCCCGCGGCGAAGTGTACGAACAGAAATACGGCCTGACGACATCTCAGCGGCTCTACGGCACGGTCCGGGAAACGCTGGATGGCAACGGCCCGTGTTATCTCGGCACAGAAGGCATTACGCCAGCCCAGGATGAGTCGCTCCTCAAGGCCTACCTCAATATGGCACCGAGCCAGACCTTGAAGTGGATTGAATCAGGCAAACTGCCGAGCCAGCAGAACGTCGAAATCGAAGGGACCGAGCCCTATGTCGTCGGCGGCCATACGGCCAGCGGCTACTGGGTCGACACGAACCGTCAGACGACGATCCGCCATCTCTATGCTGCTGGTGACGTCGCCGGTGGCTGTCCGCAGAAATACGTCACTGGCGCCTTGGTCGAAGGGGAAATCGCTGCCAAGGATATGGTCCGCCAGGGCCTGACCGATGCGACGGGCCTCGATGAAGCTCAGGAAAAGGCCATCCTCGCCGAAAAGGTCGCCGAATATAACGCCGCCCTCAACGAAACGGACAGCTTCTTTACCGTCGAACAGCTGGAAGAAGCCATGCAGAAGGTCATGGACACCTATGCCGGCGGCATCGGCAGTCATTACCAGTACAACGAGAAGCAGCTCGACCTGGCCGATGAAAAGATCGACCAGCTCATGGAGCTGGCAGCCCACGTCGGCGCCAGCGACTACCATGAACTGCTCTTCGTCTACGAACTGCGCGAACGGCTGACGGTCTGCAAGGTCCTCATCGCCCATCTCCGGGCCCGCAAGGAAACGCGGTGGCATTCCTTTGCAGAAAACCTCGATTACCCGGAACAAAGCGATGACTGGCTGAAATACGTCAACTCCCGCTTGGGCGAAGACGGCCAGGTCCACATGATTTACCGCGATTTAGTACCAGGAGGGGACGTTTATGAGCATACGCATTAATCAGGAACGATGCATCGGCTGTGGTCAGTGCACCGACGTCTGCCCGGGCAGCCTCATCGACCGCAACGACCAGGGCAAGGCGTGGATGCATTATCCCAAGGACTGTTGGGGCTGTGTGTCCTGCGTCAAGGAATGTCCGGTCCAGGCCATCGACTTCTACCTCGGCGCCGACATGGGCGGCCGGGGCAGCACGATGAACGTCACGGCGGACGGCCATTACCTGCATTGGCATATCCATCAGGCCGACGGGACGGAAAAGACCATCACTGTCGACCGAAAACAGGCAAATTCGTATTGAGTCTGATAGGGAAAACGCCAGTATTCAGTATATTTCTTATCTGTTGTTTGATGTTTGACGTTTGAAGTTTGACGCATAGACGCACATCAAACATCATACATCAAACATCACACATCAAAACATAGGGGGATTTCATATTATGTGTGCATTATCGCATCTCGACAAGTTAGAGGCCGAAGCGATTTACATCATCCGCGAAGTTGCCGCGGAATGTGAAAAGCCGGTCATGCTCTATTCTATCGGCAAGGACAGTTCTGTCATGCTTCACCTGGCCCTCAAGGCCTTTTATCCGGAAAAGCCGCCTTTCCCGTTCCTCCATGTCAATACGACGTGGAAGTTCAAAGAAATGATCCGCTTCCGCGATGAAACCATGAAGAAATATGGTCTGCAGCTCATTGAATACATCAATCAGGAAGGGGTCAAACAGGGCGTCAATCCCTTTGACTATGGCGCAGCCTATACGGATATCATGAAGACCCAGGCCCTCAAGCAGGCGCTCAACAAATACGGCTTCACCGCTGCTTTTGGCGGTGGCCGCCGGGACGAAGAAAAATCCCGCGCCAAAGAACGTATCTTTTCCTTCCGCAATGAAGCCCAGGCCTGGGACCCGAAGAACCAGCGCCCGGAAATGTGGAAGCTCTACAATACGCACATCCATAAAGGCGAAAGCATGCGCGTATTCCCGATTTCCAACTGGACGGAAAAAGATATCTGGCAGTATATCAAACGGGAAAACATCGACATCGTGTCCTTGTATTTCGCCAAAGAACGGCCCTGCGTCTATCGCGATGGCAATATCATCATGGTCGACGACGACCGCATGCGCCTCAAGCCGGGAGAAGAAATCATGCACAAGAAGATCCGCTTCCGTACTTTGGGATGCTATCCTTTGACAGGGGGCATCGAATCCGATGCCGATACGCTGGATGCCATCATCGATGAAACACTGAGCGCCGTCTCGTCGGAACGGACGAGCCGCGTCATCGATAATGAAGCAGCTGGCAGCATGGAACGCAGAAAGAGAGAGGGGTATTTCTAAAATGGATAGAAACGGAAACGGCTTGTTAAAATTTATTACCTGCGGCAGCGTCGACGACGGCAAATCGACACTCATCGGGCATCTGCTCTATGATGCCAAATTGCTTTATGCCGACCAGAAGAAAGCACTGGAACTGGAAAGCAAAGTCGGCAGCCGCGGCGGCGCCATCGACTATTCGCTCCTCCTGGATGGCCTCATGGCCGAACGGGAACAGGGCATCACCATCGACGTCGCCTATCGCTATTTCAGCACGGATAACCGCAGCTTCATCGTCGCCGACACACCGGGCCATGAAGAATATACTCGCAACATGGCTGTCGGCGCTTCCTTTGCCGACTTGGCCATTATCCTCATCGACGCCACCAAGGGCGTCCTGGTCCAGACCCGCCGCCATGCCCGCATCTGCGCCCTCATGGGGATCCGCTATTTCATCTTCGCCATCAATAAGATGGACCTGGCCGACTACAGCCAGGAACGCTTTGAAGAAATCAAGGGACAGATCGCCAAGCTCCGCGACGAATTAGAACTGGCCAACGTCGTCCTCATTCCTGTTTCGGCGACGGAAGGGGACAACGTCACCAAGTCTTCGACCAATATGCCTTGGTACCAGGGACCGACGATTCTCGATTATTTGGAAACGGTCAACGTCGAAGAAGACGAAGAAGAAGGCTTCTACCTGCCCATTCAGCGAGTCTGCCGTCCGAACCATACCTTCCGCGGCTTCCAGGGCCAGATTGAAAGTGGGTCCTTAGCCGTCGGTGATACGATTACGACGTTGCCCAGCAAGGAAGAAGCTAAGGTCAAATCCATCCTCATCGGCTTCGATACCGTCGAGTCGGCCGTCAAAGGCCAGCCGGTCAACGTCCAGCTCGACCGCGAAGTCGACGTATCCCGTGGCTGCGTCTTTACGAAGGGAACGGATGTCGCCCTGAGTCAGCGCATTACGGCGACCATGCTCTGGATGGATGACCAAGACCTGGCTGTCGGCAAAGAATATGTCGTCAAATTGGGAACGAAAGAAATCGTCGGCGTCCTCACAGACATCGATTACACGATTGACGTCAATACAGGGGAAAAGAAGCGCGCTTCGAGCCTTACCAAGAACGAAATCGCCGTCTGCACGCTCTTCCTGCAGGAACCGATTGTTGTCGACACCTTCAGCCATCACAAAGTCCTGGGCGAACTGATTCTCATCGACCGCGTCACCAATATGACTTCGGCTTGCGGCGTCGTCATCGACGTCCACGATACCAATGCCGACCACACCTTCGTCCATGGATCCTTGAAGGCCCGCGGCGATGTCTTTGAAGATTTCTTCTACGGTATGCAGAGTCTCAATATCACCAAGGCTAAACCGGCCTTCCACCAGTACCACATCGGTGATACCATCCCGACCAAGGGCGAAACCTACGCATATCCGGATAACTTCGATATCCTTATCCTCCGCGACAAGATTGCCGTCGAAATCCGCGACGCTAAAGTGGCTAACATCCTGTCCCTTGATGGCTATGCCTATACGGAACAGCCCCTGGTCAATGGCCGCGGTTTTGCCATTAACGTTCACTCGCCACAGGAATTCGCTGCTTTTAAAGCGGATTATACCAAGGCCGGGGAAAATTCCGATGCCGAACTTTTCGACAAATGGATGACCTTTGAAACATATCGCAAGATTAAATTCCACAACGATTTTGAATAATGGCTATTTAGAAAAGGGGCTGTCTTCAGTGAGATGACAGCCTCTTTTCTGTATGCAAAAATAGCATGGATTACCTGTAATAAGTTACAGTGTCATAAAAGAACATTTTATATATAATAAAAACAAAGAAAGGCCTTCCCATTTGTGAATTATATGTGGAGAGAGGTGAGGCAATATGACCTGGAAAAAAATAAGGCCGCGATTAAGTCTTCTAATAGTTGCCGTTCTCATGCTTTGTGTCATGCTCACAGGCTGTATGTCCGATAAGTATGCCAATAGTGAATATGTCGGCACGTGGAAGGCGACGAAAGCTTCTATGAGCGGTGTCAATCTCGATGTCAATAAAGTCATTGGTAGTTTTGTCCTTGAATTAGAAGCCGACGGCGACGCCAAGGCGGTTATCAAAGGCGAAAAGAGCAGCGGCGACTGGGAAGAAGTGGAAAACGGCTTTAAACTCAAGGATTCCCAAGATGAAATGGCTTTTACGAAAGTCAAAAAAGGCATAGTCAAGACCGAATATTCCGGCATGGTCATTCTTTTTGAAAAACAAGCTTCCAAATAGTATGACACATTTAGATTCCTCAACGATAACGATTTTAGATGATAAAAAAGTATAGCATTTAGAAGAATTTAGAAAAAACTGTTGCTACGGCAACAGTTTTTTTCTTTCCCGACTGTTATCATAAAGTCAACGAGGCGGCTTATGATGTCGTCACGGTGTATGTGAAAAAAATAATTTGTTCATCCATTATATTTGTCATTTATTTCTTTAGAAAGAGGGTAACAGCATGGGCTATCAATTAAATGCAGATGCATTGAACACGGTCTTTGCCAAATGGTCGGATACGTATGACATTTACGCTCCGAAACTGTTTGCAGGTACAGGGCGGTCTTCGATGCAGGATATCGTACGCTATGGCAAGATCACCAAGCCGGAAGAAATCGTTTGGGACAAACGATCCGACTACTCGGCAAAAGACGTTTTGCTGCCGGTTTGCCAGACCTTGTTCTATTTCAATGAAAATACCGTCACTGAAGCCGAAGCTCCGGAAAAAGGCGCCATCATCTTGCTTCGCAGCTGCGATTTGCACGCCATCAAGCGCTTCGATTACATGTATCTCCAGAATGGTCCTGAAGACTATTACTACAAACGCGTCCGCGACCGCGTCAAATTCGTCCTCATGGGCTGCAGCCAGGAATTTGAAAACTGCTTCTGCGTTTCCATGGGCACCAATACCAGTGATAACTACGATGTCGCCTTGAATTTCAAAGACGGCCAGTATTTCCTCGATGTCAAAGATGACGTCCTGGGAAAAGCCGTTACAGAAGCCAAGGCTCCGGAAGCCGACGTCGTCCCCGACCATGTGACCGAAAACAAACTGCAGGTACATATTCCGGAAAACCTCTCGTCAGCCATCGCCAAATCCCACGTCTGGGATGAATACGACAAGCGCTGCATCAAATGCGGCCGCTGCACCCTGGCTTGTCCGACCTGCACCTGCTGGTCCATGCAGGACGTATTCTTCACGGAAGACCATAAAGCCGGCGAACGCCGCCGCGTGCAGACATCCTGTATGTTCGACGATTATACCCTGGTAGCCGGCGGCCTTTGCTTCCGCAAGAAGGCTGGCGAACGGATGCGCTTCAAAGTGCTCCATAAGACGCTGGAATTTAAACAGCGCTCCGGTTTCCAGATGTGCGTGGGCTGCGGCCGTTGTGATGCCATCTGTCCGGAATACATTTCGCTCAGCCATTGCATCAATGTCAAATTGCCGGAAGGCATGAAGGAGGTCACCGAGAATGAATAACGAATACTTACCGTTCCGTTCGGAAATCTTAGAAGTCATTAAACATGCCGATGTGGAATATACTTTCCGGATGGCCTATGACCGTGGCAAAGAACATCCGGTCAAACCGGGCCAGTTCTTTGAAATCTCTATCCCGAAATACGGCGAAGCTCCCATTTCTGTCAGCGGCATTACCGACCATTCCTTGGATTTCACCATCCGTAAAGTTGGCAGCCTGACCGATGAAATCTTTGAAAACTATGTCGGCGGCCACTTCTTCATGCGCGGGCCTTATGGCAATGGCTTCGACGTCAACATGTTCAAAGGCAAGGAAATCGTCCTGGTCACCGGTGGTTCCGGCTTATCTCCGGTCCACGGCGTCATCGACTACTTCGCCGACCACATGGACGAATGTAAGAGCCTGACTGTCATTTCCGGCTTCAAATCGCCGGCGGACATCCTCTTCAAAGAAGACCTCAAACGCTGGATTGCCGACGGCATGAACTTCATCTGCACGGTCGACAAGGCTCCGGAAGAAGGGAATTATGACGGCCATGTCGGCTTGGTCACCCAGTACATCCCGGAACTGCCCCTCAAAGACTTCGACAACGCCATCGCCGTCGTCGTCGGTCCGCCGATGATGATCAAATTCTCCATCCAGGAATTGATAAAACTCGGTTTCGATGAAGAAAAGATCTGGCTCTCTGAATCGCGCAAAATGTGCTGCGGCCTCGGCAAATGTGGTCACTGCCGTATTGGTAAAGTCTACGTCTGCCAGGACGGGCCGGTATTCAAATACACCGAACTTCGTACCTTAATCGACTAGGAGGCTGATACATTATGGAAATGAATTGCGGCAAGTTAAAAAAATACGCTTTCCGAGTAACGAAAAATCGCAATATGGCTTCCGCCCGTGTCCGTGTACCCGGTGGGTCCCTGAATGCCAAGGTCCTGGGCCAGGTCCAGCATATTGCAGAAACATACGGCAATGGCGAAATCCATCTGACCATCCGTCAGGGCTTTGAAATCATGGGGATTCCCTTTGAAAAAGTAGAAGAAGTAAAGAAGGCCCTGCAGCCAATCATTGATGAACTCGACATCAATCAGAGCGAGAAAGGCGCTGGTTTTGAAGCTTCGGGCACACGAAATGTCATGGCCTGCGTCGGCAACCGCGTCTGCCCCTTCGGCAACTACGATACGACGGCCCTGGCTAAACGGATTGAAAAGGCTATTTTCCCGAATGACCTGCACGTCAAAGTAGCCCTGACCGGCTGTCCTAACGACTGCGACAAGATCCGCATGCACGACTTCGGCGTCATGGGCATGACGGAACCCCAGTTCGACCCCAGCCGCTGCGTCAGCTGCGGCATGTGCGTCCGCAAGTGCAAACAGCTTTCGGTAGAAGCCTTGCAGATGAAGAACTTCCGCCCGGTCCGCAACGTCGAAAAATGCATCGGCTGCGGCGTCTGTGTCTGGGCCTGCCCGAACCGCGCCTGGACGCGCAGCAAGGAACAGTATTTCCGCATTACCCTCTTGGGCCGTACGGGCAAAAAGAACCCGCGTATGGGCGTCGATTTCATTAAATGGGCCGATGAAGACAGCGTCGTAAAGATTATCTCCAACGTCTATGCTTTTGCCAAGAAATATATTGACCCGACCGCTCCTGGCGGCAAGGAACATATCGGCTATATGGTAGACCGTACGGGTCCGGAAGAATTTATCAAGTTCATCCTCCAAGACGTCCACCTGCCGAAGAAGGCGGAAATCTATCGCCCTCTCAACTGGTCCGGTATCCGCTACGTCGGCTTGAAATCGGAACCGTTCTACGTCGGCAAAGACGTAAACCCGGCCGATTTGGATGTATTCCAGAAGCCGTTGCCGCTGAAATAGGGAGGAGCCTATGTACAATGACGAATACGCAGCTTCTGCAGCCGGTGCGGCCGCCAAGGTCGGCCTGCTGAAGAAGAACCCCTTAGGCTATTTCCTCATGTCGGCTTTAGCCGGCGCCTACATCGGCTTCGGTATCCTCCTGTCCTTTACCGTCAGCGGTACCCTCGGTGCTATTCCTATGACGAAGATCGCCATGGGCCTGTCCTTTGGCATCGCCTTGAGTCTGGTCGTCATCGCCGGGGCAGAACTGTTCACGGGCAATGCCTTCGTCCTCTACAACGGCTGGCGTTCGAAGACGGTCACTTTAACGGACGTCGTCCGCCTGTGGGTCGTCTGCTACCTGGGCAACTGGTTCGGCGCCATCGTCTTGTCCCTGATTTTCTACGGTGCTGCCGGCACGGCTGGCGGCACCGGTCAGGCCCTGGCCAACGCCGCTGCCATGAAGATGAGCCTGCCGCCGCTGGTACTCTTCCTCAAAGGCATCCTATGTAACGTCCTGGTCTGCCTGGCCGTCTGGTGCGGCTTCCGCTGCAAATCGGACAGCGGCAAACTGATCATGGTCTTCTGGTGCCTCTACGCCTTCTTTACCTGTGGCTTTGAACACAGCGTAGCCAACATGACCGTCCTGACCCTGGGCCTGCTGAATCCCGCCGGCACGGCCGTCAGCGTCGGCGGTTATCTCTACAACCTGGCCTTTGTCACCTTGGGCAACATCGTCGGTGCCATCCTCTTCTTGTCCATTCCCTACGGCATTGCAGCGAAGAAGATTGGTGATTAGTGATTAGTGGCTCGTGGCTAGTGGTTAGTCGCTCGTGGCTCTCCTATAAGGAGAGCTGTCAGCGGAGCTGACTGAGAGGTTGCTCTTTCTTTATAGTAGTCCGTGAGTTGTAGGGGCACACGTGGGACGCCCGTCAGGAATGATAGGACATATCCCGGAGCGGGCTCGCCACGTGCGAGCCCCTACAGAAAAAAGGACCTGTCGCATTTGCGGCAGGTCCTTTTTCAATACAGCGTCACGCGCTGCTGGTCTATTTCGATGAGGCCATCGGCCTTCATATGGCTCAGTTCCCGGGCTACGGCGGTCCGGTCGGCACAGAGGTAATCGGCCAGCTGGGTCCGGGTCATGGGGATGGTGAAGGTCGGGCTGCCAGCCTGTTCGGACTGGAAGGAAAAGTACGTCAGCAATTTCTTGCGCAGCGTTTTTTTGGAAATGACTTCGAGCTTTTCCAGGAGCTGGGCATTCTTATCGGCCATGAGGCGGAGCATGTTTTCAATGAGCTGAAAATGGAAGGGGCAGGCATTGGTACAGACATGCAGGACCTTGTGGAAGGGCAGGACCAGGAATTTCGTGTTCTTTACGGCCTGGAAGGTCACGATGGATTGAAGTACCGTACCACAGACAAAGGTTTCGCCAAAGAGGCCGCCGCTGCGGATGACGGCCAGGACGGCCTTGTCGCCCCAGCGGTCTTCGTGGATCATGTGGATTTCTCCGCTGAGGACGATGCCGATGTAGCGCACTTCATCCTGAGCCAGGACCAGAAATTCGCCTTTGCGGACGGTCCGGACCCGCGCACCCAGGCAGGTGAGCATGGCCATGCGCTTGTCGGGGCTGATGCCGGTAAAGAAGGGGAGGTCATCGGGCAGGATGGGTAAAGAATCAGTCATGCGAAAGACCTCCTAGTAACGGCGATAGAGGCCGATGACTTTGCCCAGGATTTGGCAATCTCGGGTGTAAATCGGTTCATATTCGTCATTTTCCGGCTGCAGGCGGATCGTATCGGCTTCGTGGAAATAGCGCTTGACCGTTGCTTCCTCGCCGATGAGGGCGACGATGATTTCGCCGTTTTCTGCCGTTTCCTGGCGGCGGACGATGAGCTGGTCCCCTTCTAGGATACCGGCGTTCTTCATGCTGTCCCCTTGGACGACGAGCATGAAGCAGTCGTCATTGCCGATGAAGTCCGCCGGGAAGGGATAGACGTCTTCGACACACTCTTCAGCAAAAATCGGCGCACCGGCCCGGACTTGACCGACTAAGGGCAAAGGAACGATTTTTTTAGAGCGCCAATCGCCTTCGTCGAGAAGTTCGATGGTCCGGTTCTTGGCCGGGTCGCGGCGGATATAGCCCAGGTCTTCCAGGCGGTGGAGATAACCGTGGACCGTTGACGTCGAGCTCAGGCCGACTTCTTTGCAGATTTCCCGTACCGACGGGGGATAGCCGAATTTATGGACACACGTGCGGATATATTCCAGGATTTGTTTTTGACGGGTCGTCAGCATTTTTTCATTATTAATCATATATAATCACTCCAGTCTGGGAAAGTTATAGCAATTCCAGTATAAGCTACTCTCATTATAGCGGAATTTATAAAAAAAATCAAACGTTTGTTCAAAACATCTTGACAAGAACAACCGTTCGTCGGTATAATAAAACCATCGACGAACGGTTGTTCTAAGAAATTTCGTTCTAAGAACGTTCGTTTTAAAGTCAGGAGTGATTGCCATGAAATATGTCGTATTGGCCGTGCTGGCCCTCTTTATGTGTACACAGATTGGCTGGAGTTACCAGCCTTCGCAGGAATACCTTTCTGTTGCCGTCGAACCGGGGCAGACGGTCTGGCAGCTGGCCTCGGTCGCAGCCGGTGATGATATGGACGTGCGCCAGGTCGTCAATGAGATTTTAGAAGACAACGGCCTGACCGGGACCAGTGACATCCGTCCGGGCCAAATACTGCGCCTGCCCATCGCACCGGGCCGGGCCGAACAGGTGCGGACGGCGTTAGCACGGCAGCTGGTGGATCAATGAGAATCTTCGGTAATCTTTAAGATCGGGTTGTCGATGAGGCGGTCCGCTTCGTCGATGTAGCGACGGACAATGGCCTGCGACTTATGACGGGTCTGGCGCATGATCTGCCGTTCTTCGACGTGATGCTGGGCCGCCGACGTGGCAAAGCCATGGCGCAGGCTGTGGGCGCCGTAATCATCCGGATTCATACCCATCATCCCGGCATAGTGTTTGACGATGAGGGCGATTGATTTATCGGAAATCCGAGTTTTCCGAACATGATGCCCCTTCGTCAATCCCCGAAAAACCGGCCCCGTCGTAATCCCACTGATATCAAGCCATTTCTGCAAGGCCGTGACGGCACAGTATTCTTTATCCTTGACCATGGGAATAGCAATCATCTGGCCCTGGTCGAACTGGTCTGTCTTCGATTTGCGCAGCGTAATGAGCAGGCCCAGGCGGGTGAACTTCAAGTCTTCCACGTCGATACCGGCCAGTTCCGACCGGCGCAGGGCCCCGTAGAAGCCGACCAGGAGAATGGCCTTGTCGCGGACCTGCTGGATTTCGTCGCCTTCGAGATAAGTCAGCATTTCCTTGATGTCGTCGAAGAGAATCGGTGCCTTGCCGTGCTGGATGGTCCCTTTCATGCGCTTGATGCCCCGCAGGGCGTTCTTGACGATGGGGTAGCGGCAGGGATTTTCTTTAAGACCGGCAGCATCGAAATTTTCCGTCAGCGCGCTGATGCGCCGGGCAATGGTATTGGCCTTGGCATTGTCGGCCAGGTCGTTGATGTAATTGACGATGGTCTCTGGTTCAGCCGGGAACGACGACAGATGGTGATAGCTGCACCAGTCACAGAAATCGTTCCAGTCCGAGCGGTAGGCGTCGACGGTATTGGCGGCCCGTGCCGTGTACAGGCTCTGGCGGGCTTTATTGGATAACTTATCATTTTGAGCAATGGCTTCACTGCGGCCGATGAAAAAATTCGGCGCATCTGTCAATTTAGACAACAGAAAACCTCCTTTTCAGGCGCTTTACAAGAACAACTTGTAGATACGCCTTTTTTTGGTATACAATAGAATCAAATAGGGAAAGAAGGGGAGTTGTTATGGCAATCCGCAATGGTCCTTTATGGGACAAAGTGCTGAAAATCGCAGTCTGTCTGGGCCTGTTCCTGGCTTTTTGGGGTGTCCAGTGGGTCATCCCCGATTTCTATCAGGAACTGTTCCGGCTCAGCCTGGCTGGCGACGTGGACGGCCTTATCGATTATATTTCATCCTTTGGCATCTATGCGGCCCTCATCAGTATCTTCATGATCACCGTCACGGATATGACCGGCTTGCCGTCGATTCCCTTCCTGACGGTCAATGGGGCCATTTTCGGACTCGTGCCGGGCCTTATCATTTCCTGGGTCGGCGAAGTCCTGGGGACGGAACTGAGCTTCGTTATCTTGCGGACCGTCTTGCGCCGCCAGGCCATCCACGTCATTTCCCGCCATCACCTTAGGAACCAGCTCGACCGGTACAGCCGCTTCCGGACGCTGGCCGCAGCCCGGTCCATCCCATATATCCCCAACGTACCGTTTACGGCTATCGCTGCCGTCAGCCATCTCAGCCAGAAAGACCATTTTCTGGCAACAGCTGCCGGCAAGGTACCGCGGGTCGTCATCGAAGTCCTCTTGGGCCATGACCTCATCCATATCAGCCAGCACAGCGGCCGCCTGGCTTTCTGGGTCGTCCTGACGGTCCTGATTTGTTACTGCTGGCACCGCCATCAGCAGGCTTAGCGGCCGAAGAGGACCATGATGATGCCGCCTAAGGTCGGCATGGCGACGATAGCCTCTTTAAGCAAGGGTTTCGGCGCTAAGTGCGTGAATTTTGCTCCGACATAGGCACGAAAATCATAATAAAAAATTCCCCCTAATATATGATATAATTTGTATTATACCATATATTAAGGGAAAGAAAGGACCATATCTATGAATATTACTGTTTATCTCGGTTCCCGTTGTGGGAACCAACCTTGTTATGCTGATTATGCCTATTCCTTGGGATCCTGGATTGCCTGCCACGGCCACACGCTCGTGTACGGCGGAAGCCGGACCGGACTCATGGGAAAGCTTGCCGACGGCGCTTTGCAGGCCGGTGGGGAAGTTATCGGTGTAGAACCACAGTTCTTTATGGATGAGGAATTACAACATGAAGGCTTGACAAAACTGATTGTGACGCCGGATATGACGTCGCGCAAGCAGCAAATGATGGACTTAGGCGATATTTTCCTGGCCTTTCCCGGCGGCATCGGGACGCTGGAAGAAATCAGCCAGGTCATGAGCCAGGTAAAACTGCACCAGTTGGAAGGGCGCTTTGCCTTTCTCGACTTCAATGGCTATTATCAGCCCATGAAAGCCTTGATCCAGCAGATGAGCACCGAAGGTTTCGTCGATAAAGCTTGGGCTGATGGCGTACCCTTCCTGCCATCCTTGGCGGCGCTCACGGCTTTTGTCCTCGGCCGCGATTTACCAAAACCGGGCGAAACGTGGCGCCATTTCAAGAACCATATGTACCGCATCCTCGATGTAGCGGATGACGCCGAAACGGGTGAGACCTACGTCGTATATAAGACCTTGTATGGCGAATACCGCGATTTCATCCGACCCCTAGACATGTTCCTCAGCGAAGTGGATCATGAGAAGTATCCCGACGTCCCACAAAAATGGCGCTTTGAAAAAACGGCGGGCCTTTGCTCCTGGAATCCGGCTATTTCCAGCCAATATCTGAAAAAGTGAATGTTAATAGACGATGACAGGTGTATTTTTGTCGACGTTTTTATAGATTTTCTCGGCATTGGCCGGCGGCAGGTTCAAACAGCCGTGAGAGCCGTTCGATTTGTAAATCTGGCCACCAAACGAGGAACGCCACGGTGCGTCATGAAGGCCGACATTGCAGTTGAAAGGCATCCAGTATTTGACTTTTGAGTCGTAGCCTTGACCGCTCAGGGTGGCATTTTGTGTCTTATAAGTCAGGCCGTAAATGCCCTTGGGCGTACCGTGCTTACGTGTCGGATTGCCCGAGACGAGATAGCTTTGGAGAAGGCACTGGCCGTCTTTATAGAGCCATAGCTGCTGGTCCTTCAGACTGACTTCGATGTACGTCGTGCCCCAGTCTTGATGGCCGTGGACCGCAGCCGTCTGGGCGTAGACTGGTTCGCAGACCGTGCTCTGCTTCTGGGCCAGGAGGTCTAGCAGGTGGGCCGTTTCCTTTTCCTGGTCGATGCGCCAGCCGTAATCTCCTTCGCTGATCGTGATGTCCTGACCGCCGGAAGTGTGGAAAGTCCGCGGCGTATAGGCCGTATCGTATTTGTCGGCCAGTTCTTTGACGAAGGCCCGAACCTGCTGCGGGTCAAAGGTGACCTGGCCGTTAGCATCGGTTCTGAGCCAGGAGACGATGCGGCCGCCGTCGAGGGTCTCGCTCTGATCGCCGAACTGATAAGTGATAGCCACGCCAGCGTAATCCTTCTGGGCTTCTTCCAGCGGCGTCAAAGAAACGGGTGCAACTTCCTTCGACACCAGGAACTTTTCGGCCTGTCCGCCTGAGAGGGCAAAGACACCGCTGCCGACCAGAAGTCCAAGACAGACAGTCCCGAGAATTAGAAAATAGTGCTTTCGCTCCATGAAAAATCATTCCTTCAAGTACACTTTAAGATGAATCTTTTCTCAATGTATCACAAATTGTAAAGGAATGCAAGGAAAGCAGCCAATATCTGAAGCAGTGAATCACAGGCGCTGGATAGCGTCAAGGGCCAGCGGCGACCGTTCACATTCATCGGCCATCATGGTCAGCTGGTAGCATAAAGGGCTGCCTTTCATCATCCACTTTTTTCAATCCATCCAGTTCTTCGACGACAACCAAAGGAATGACGACGTGATTGTCTTTAAAACACTGCATGGCATACGGCGCCTGAATGAGCACATTCGTATCGAGTACATAAGTTTTTGCCATAGAAAATCCCACCTTTACGCTATTTTCTTCAGCATACCAGCTGAATATATAGAACCTGTAAAGAGGGGGCAAATAATAGGCATAATAGGGAATCTTTGTCTGAATGATGGCAGGAATTTGTTCCTATTGTGTAGAATAGATAACAAAAGAGAATTTTATCATAGGCTGATGAAGTAATATATATTTAGAAAGGCAGGTGAGAAATAGTGTCTAACCTAACTAAAACAATAAAACTTCGTATACACGTTACTCCCGAAC
>OCTW013380241.1_pt1 | contig 30262 bp, 17 predicted proteins | sample 1539671 | NCBI WGS metagenome assembly OCTW01 (sample SAMN02144230, study PRJEB22623) | gut metagenome | biome: sheep rumen | host: Ovis aries | place: New Zealand | reverse complement strand
CTGCAATGCAATGCGGGAGAGTAGGTAGCCGCCTCCTTTTAAAGTAGAGTCCGAATGAACAATAGTTCGTTCGGACTTTTTTTGTTTCTAATTTGCTTATTTTTTTGTATCTTTGCATAAAAAGTTGAGTAAAGATATGAACAGTGAGAACATAACCTACTATACTGATCGGCTCCATGAAATAAAGATACCAGCACTAATGAATATCTTAAAATATTATTGGCTTTTGCTGATTTTGCTAGTTGGTAGTTGTACGACTCCTCCCAAAAAGTATGTTATTGGTGTATCGCAATGTAGTGTAGATATTTGGCGAGATAAACTTAATCGTGAAATGAAAACCTGTGAATATCTGGATGAAAGCCTTGATATCCGTTTAGCGTCTGCCCACGATAACAGTAAGCAACAAAGTGATCAAATTAATGCTTTTATTGATCAAGGCGTTAATTTACTGATAGTTGCGCCTAATCAATATGATTCTATTAATAAAGCAATAGAGCGTGCTTATGCGAAAGGTATACCTGTCATACTATATGATCGAAAAACAAGTACCAATAAATATACAGCTATCATAGGTGCAGACAATTATGGTATTGGTAAAACCATGGCCTATTATATCGGTGAACAACTTCAAGGTAAGGGAAAAGTTGTTGAAATCAGAGGACTTAATGGTTCATCTCCAGCGATTGACCGCCATCGTGGTTTTGTCGATGGGTTGAAAAGTTTTCCAGCCATTCAACTAGTTGCATCAGAAATAGGTGACTGGAAAGAAGAAAGTGGTATGCGTGCTATGGAGCGTATTTTAGCTAATACTCAAGATTTCGATTATGTTTTTGGGCAGAATGACCGTATGGCTTTGGGTGCACTAAAAGTTCTCAAAAAGCATGGTCTTCATCATCGTGTACGTTTTGCAGGAGTTGACGGTCTTGCAAACCATGGCGGAGGACTCGAATTGGTACGTGACCGTATATTTGATGCAACCTGTTTTTATCCGACCCAAGGCGAAAAAGTGATAGCGCTGGCTAAGAATATTCTTGAGAAAAAACCGTACAATCGCGTAAATCTGCTTAATACAACCATTATCACGAATAAGAATGCAGCTACCATGCTTCAAGAAGCACGAGAGGTAGAGCGACAGATTGGTAATCTTGAAATATTACATAGCGAAGTTGACCGATATTTTGAGCAATACAATTATCAACGCATTATGATCATCCTCTTTGTGCTTATTATCGTTATGATGATTGTTACTGTGGTCGTTTTGTATCGAACGATACTCGCTAAGAGTCAGTTTAACAAGAAGTTGAAAGAGCGTAATGATGAGTTGCAGCGACTTAGTCAGGAAGTAGAAGAGATGACTCAGGCGCAACTTTCCTTTTTTACCAATGTTAGTCATGAGTTGCGTACCCCAATTACTTTAATATCAGACCCTTTGCACCGTCTCCGAGCATGCCAAAATATAAAAGGAGAAAGTTTACAACTGTTGGATATGAGTATTCGCAATACGAATGTGCTCAAGCAACTCGTTGATGAAATTCTTGATTTTCGTAAGATACAAAATGGCAAGATGACTTTGAAGTTGAGTGAATTCAATATGGTAACTGCTTTGGAAACTTGGATGAATGACTTCAAAAGTATTGCTGATCAGAAAGGGATAACTATTACGTTGAGCAACAGTGTTACTACAGACGGTAAAATTCTTGCCGACCGGTATAAACTGGAGCACATCTATTATAATTTGATGAGTAATGCCCTGAAGTATACCCCTTCAGGCCAAAGTGTAACCACCTGTTTGTCAGAAGAAAGTGACACTTACGTCATTCAGGTGATAGATACCGGTGTTGGAATAGCGGCTGCAGATTTGCCACATATTTTTGATAAATTTTATCAAGGTAAGATGTCGGCCGGAGGAACGGGTATCGGTTTGGCTCTAGTGAAAGCTTATACCCTCCTACATCATGGTACAGCAACTGTAACTAGTGTGAAAAATGAAGGTTCAACCTTCACCATACGTTTGCCGAAAACTCAGACTGAAGGAGAAATGGTGCATGCTATGGTTACTGATAGTAAAAACGTCACAGATACTTCTGCCAAGGTAAGTGTGAAAGAAACTTTAGAGGGGCAATGTATCAATGGTCCTGTTAATCAGGATGTTCATCTGAGTGATATTGTGACAGAAGAAGAAAATGACAAGCCAGAAATCCTGATTATTGATGACAATAACGATATGCGCGAATATCTGCGTATCTTACTGAAGGCACAATATCATGTGCTTGAAGCTGTAGACGGAAAAATTGGTCTATCTATGGCTCGCAAGCAAGTGCCAGATATCATTATATGCGATATTATGATGCCTGTAATGGATGGACTTGAATTTACAAGAGCGCTGAAAAAAGATACCGTAACCAGTCATATTCCTGTTATTCTTCTTTCAGCTCGTAGTCTTGATGAGCAAAAAGTGCAAGGTTACCAAGAAGGTGCCGATTCTTATATTACCAAACCATTCCAAGCTGATGTACTGATAGCTCGCATTGATAATCTGTTGAAGAGTAGAGAGCACTTGCATAAACTGATGTTGCAAAGTCAACAAGAGGCTGTTGATTTACCATCTCATACCATGATGTCCACTTCTGCGACTCTTTTGAACGAGAGTAAGACAGATGATTTTAAGACATCCAGTCAGCTAAAACCAACTGATAAAGATACCAAGTTTATTGAGCAATTGCGTAAGAGCATTCAGGATAATCTGGGAAATTCCGATCTTAGTGTTGAACAGATAGGAGCAGAGATAGGTTTAAGTCGAATACAACTCTATCGCAAAGTTAAAGCTCTCACAGGTAAATCGCCAGTAGAACTGATTAGGACATCTCGCTTGACTCGAGGACGTAAACTTATAGAAACCACAGATATGACGATATCCGAGATAGCCTATACCGTAGGTTTCAGTTCTTCGAGTTATTTCACGAAATGCTTTAAAGATGAATTTGGTATTGGTCCGAATGAATTACGAGTATAATATCCCAAAAGGATTAAATCAATAAGAGGATGAACCCCGAAAAGGTTCATCCTCTCTCTTTTATCTGTTAATAATTCTAACTATAAAGTTGTACAAGCTTTTATTTAATCTGATCTAGGAATTCTTGAGGAATCTTAGGCATAGCACCCTTTTGGGTACAAACATACGCACTTACCTTTACAGCCAGTTCGTGAGCCTCTTGGATATCCTTACCAGCCAAAATTGCCGATGCAAAAGAAGCGGTAAAGCTATCGCCTGCACCAACAGTATCAGCAACCTCCACCTTAGGTGTAGGCTGATAACTGCTTATTCCTGGAGCGAAGACATAACTGCCATTTACGCCACAAGTAAGAACAAGCATATCCAAATCATATTTACCTAAGATTAACCAGCATTTATTCTCCATATCAAGACCAGGATAGTCGAACAATCTGCCGATAGCCACCAATTCCTCATCATTGATTTTCAAGATATTTGCTTGTTTTAGATTTTCCTTGATAATCTCTTTTGTATAGAAATTTTGACGGAGATTAATATCAAAAATCTTTAAACACTCTTTAGGAGTATTAGCTAAGAATCGTTGAATAGTTTCATGCGAAACTTTGCTGCGTTGAGCCAATGAACCGAAGCAAACGCAACGGCAATTTTTGGCAATTTCTTCGAGTTCGGGTGTAAATGGAATATTATCCCAAGCTACATTTGTCTTGATATCATAAGTAGGAACACCCTCATTATCGAGTTCCACATTAACCACACCTGTAGGGAAGTCAACACGAGGCATAATATGCTTTACCCCTTTCTCGTTAAACTCCTTAATCGCCTGATCACCAAGAGCATCATTACCCAGCGCACTTATAGCCACAGCGTTGTGGCCAAACTGAGTAGTATGATACGCAAAGTTTGCTGGAGCACCCCCCAATTTTGCACCTTCAGGTAATACATCATATAACGCCTCTCCGAGGCCAACAATTACATTTTCCATCTTTTATGATTTATGCGTTAACTTGTTTCATATAAGTAAATAGGTATACTACGCCAACTGCCATGACGATAACAGCGCCTGCCTGTCCGATGGTATCAGAAGCAAAGCCCATGAGCAGCGGAAATACAGTACCACCAAACAATCCCATAATCATTAGTCCAGAAACCTCATTCTTTTTTTCTGGTAGGGCAAGAAGTGCCTGACTGAAGATCATAGAGAATACATTAGAGTTGCCATAGCCCACAAGAGCGATAGCAATATAGAGTGTAGCCTTGCTAGTACCCACCAAAAGTCCTGCCATACTGAGTGCCATCATCACGACTGAAATAATGAAGAAGTAGCGAGTCTTCATGACACGAAGGAAGAAACTACCCGTAAGACATCCTATGGTACGGAAGATAAAGTACAAACTTGTAGCAAAAGCGGCTTCGTTGAGCGACATGCCCAAGCGTTCTATCAAGATCTTAGGAGCTGTAGTATTGGTGCCGACATCGATACCAACATGACACATAATACCAACAAAACTCAAGAGAACAATAGGTTTGCGGAGTAATTTGAAACAGTCTGTAAACTGTTGTGTCACAGAGACTTCCTCTTTTTGAGTGTTTGCTAAAATCTCTTCTTCTATAGGAGTAGAGGCAAGCAGTAAAGAAGCTACAATACCAATAACCATATAAATAGGGAAGAGAACACGCCACTCAAGACCGAAACTTGGAATAGTAGCAGAAGCACCCCACATAGCGATATACGGAGCCATGAAAGAGGCTATCGCTTTCACAAACTGTCCAAAGGTGAGTGTAGAAGCCAGATGACCTTTGGTCACTACAGATACCAAAGGATTGAGTGAAGTTTGCATCAAAGCATTACCAATACCTAAGAGGGAGAAAGAGATGAGCATGATTGGAAAATTCTCCGTGAATATAGGAAGTAAGAGTGATATAATTGTTACTACGAGCGATAACAATACCGTCTTTTTGCGACCAATCTTATTCATCAATACACCGGTAGGAACAGAGAAGATTAGGAACCAAAAGAATACCAAAGAAGGTAACGTGTTGGCTACTGTATCACTCAGTTGAAGATCTTCTTTCACATAGTTAGAAGCAATACCTACCAAGTCGACAAAGCCCATGGCGAAGAAACATAGCATCACCGGGATTAAGGCTAGTTTATTAGTTGTCTTATTCATTTTAAAGCTGTTAGATTGTTTAGTCGGGGCATACTGTGTTTTACAGTTTCCCCGATTATTATTGTTTTTTCTTTTCGTTTACCTTATTTCAGAGGATAGATTTTGGCTTTACCGCCCTTAACGACCACCTTGTTATAGGCTTCTGTAGGGAAGACGATATTTGTCATTCCCATTTTGCCCTCAGCATCAAAGATTTCAATGCTTGATTTGTCTATGAAGATTTGAAGCGTTTTTATTTTTCCGTAAGTTGGAGATTTGGTGACTACAGGGAATTCTGCGCTAAAGTTTGTTATACCACTCTTCGTGCGGTCCATGCTTAACTCCTCTTTCTTGTTATCATAAGCGATAACCACCTGTTCACCCTTACCGTTTGTAAGTGTAATCGTGCTGTTGCCTCTAAGCTGTACATCTACACGACAAGCATCGGTGAGTCTGCCGGTTGCTTTAGGCGAGAAAGCTTTCATCACCTCAGGACTTGGTTTTACACTGAGATAGGTTTCTCCTTTGTAATTGAATGTACCCAAGTCGCGAGCAATACCATTAGCAGAGCGATATTGCATGGTAGGAACCTCATTAGCATACTGCCAGTTGCTCATCCATGGCAATACGACGATACGACCATCAGGTGCATTGTTAAATGAAACGGTAGCGTAATGATCTTTTCCATAATCGAGCCATTTCGTTTCAGTCTTGTCATCCTCACAAGTAAACTTGTGGCCATCAAAATCACCTACAAAATACTGTGTTGCACTACCACCGAACGGACCCCCAGGGTTAATATTTAGCAAAATAAACCATTTGCCGTTTATCTCAAAAATATCTGGGCATTCCCATACACCGTCGTGACTACCGTACTCTTCACCAAAGCGGCTCTCAAATGTCCAGTTCTTCAGATCTTTAGAAGAATAAATATTGATGTGCGACTTTTCAGCGAGCACCATAACCCATTTCTGTGACTTTTCATGCCAAATAATATTTGGGTCTCGGAAATCAGGAATTTCAGAAGTCAGCACAGGGTTAGCAGGATATTTCGTGAAGGTATTACCATTATCAGTAGAGTAGGCCATACTCTGTGTCTGTGCCTGTCCGGCAGAAGTATAATAAGTGACAATGGCGCCCTTGCCAAAACCAGCTGTATTATGATGATCGACAACAGAAGAGCCCGAGAAGATAGTACCAAAAGCATCACGTTCGATAACATCATCCTCAAATTTCCAGTGGATTAAATCGGTAGAAGTAGAGTGTCCCCAAGTCATATTCTCCCATTGAGAGCCATACGGGTTATGTTGGAAATACAGATGCCATACCCCATCCTTATAGAACATACCATTTGGATCGTTCATCCAGCCCCAAGTAGGAGTATGATGATATACCGGGCGATATTTCTCACGATTAGTCGTGTCAAAAGTGTTAGAAACCTTCATGCCATTCCAGCAAGCAAAGTCTTTGATAGAAAGCTGACCACCTCGGTTACCATTATTAGCACTTTTGTTAATCGTAATATCAAGAACGATTTCGCCAGCTGCATTTTCGCTGCCTTTCTCATTCTTACGAATACGGCCTAAATCCAAAGGTACGGTATAATCGGTTTTGTTAATAGCCAGTTTACAGTTGAATTCCTTCACCAACTTATTATCCATAGATACACGGATATAGTCATTTTCGTGACTTTCCTCTACCGGCATCAGAAGATATTTATAGTTAGCAGGAATACGAAGCATTGCGTGCGTATCGCTCAAAACTTTGAGCTCCTGCGCATTTGCAGATAATGCCATCATACCCGCAAATAACATCGTTATAAGTTTCTTGTTTGTAGTCATTGGTTTTCGATTGTTTCCAAATTGATTTGTATTCGCAAATTTAACAATATATAGTTGGCTATATTGAAAATAAACGTTCATATCATGCTAAATATGTTTCATGTAACGAATTTGATATGAATAATACAAAATTTAGTATGATGTCATCATATCCATGATAATAGAGGTTTTTTCGTGTACTTTTTAAAAAATCCCCAATCCGAAAACGAATTGGGGATTTTTCTCTGTTTACGAATCGTCTAACCAGATGATAATCCTTTTTTAATATTCACTCACTTTGACATCACTGATACTGATAGAGCCACCATAGTTATTAATACTCCAGGTATTCTTCTGGATGCCATAGATACGGTTGGTGTAGCAAACATTATCGTTAATATACATCACACAAACACTATTATCCGTGTAGATGGTAACATGATAAGTATTATCAGCTGGACGAGTAAAGTTATAACCATCGATAGCAGCGATAAAACCTTTACCCTCTGTACCCTCTTCTTCGAAGTTTATCTTACGAGTATTCTCATTCTCAGGATTAACAACCATCGTGTAATACTTCTTCGTATCACTACCACCACGAACGAGCGAAATACCAAATTTATCCCAGTTATTGCTGGTTTTTACGGTAAACGAAATCTTGTTGTGATAACCCAGACGATTGAAGAGAACATACGCATTATTGCCCGTAAGGGTGTAGTCCTCGCCAGTCTGTGACAGGCCCTGCTGATCTACAACAGAAACACTCTTCTCCTGATTATACTTCTCGCTAATACCTTGAACTTCACCTAAGGTAAGTGTTCCGTCAGCATGCTGAACCACCTTGTGACAAACCAAAGCACCACTCCAGTTTGGTTCACCACCGTTATCGGTATTTACATTCTTCTCCATATAGTTTGCACCTGAACGGAATGGATTCCAGCCCCAGATGAAGCGATCTGTACCGTTGCTGGCTGTCTTACCGGCATAGAAGCCACGACTATCGAGAACACCCTCACGGCCATCTTTAGGCCAGTTAGCACCCGGGTCATTGAAACAAGCCTTCAATTCGTCATAACTCTTAGCCATCATATATTTCACCTTACGGCTCCATTCTGTCCTGTAAGCCTCAGAGTAAACAATATACCAGTAATCGCCCATCTTGAAGATATCAGGGCACTCGCACATACGATCCCATACCATATTGAAGCCACCAGCAGGAGTCCAGTTCTTCAAGTCAGTAGAAGTGAAATCGGCAAACTTATTCTTGCTGGCGATAACCATGTGATACAGGCCATCGTCAGTCTTGAAAATCTGCGGATCACGGAAATCGATAGAAGAGAAGCCATAGTCATCACCTTTCAGCTCCCATACATGATCACGCGTCCAGGTTTTGAAATCTGGAGAAGTAGCACGCATAACCGTTTCTACATTCTTCAGCTGACCATTGTGTCCTGTATAGTAAATGTAATAAAGACCATCTGCCTCGTTATAATAGCAGCATCCTGTACCCAGCGCAGCATCCTGAGCCAGTGCAGACTTACCCGTAGATAGCACCTCACCAAGGGAAGTATAGTTAGCACAGTCTTTTGTAGCTAAGCCCCAGAAAGGATGAAACATATAGGCATCATTGATATTGTATTCCTGCAGATACAACACTTTAAATTCACCAGCCTTCTGATCATAGAATGGCATAGGGTCGCCAACACGGCCGATAGCCGGTTGGTAATATGTAGAGAAATGACTCTCGTCTACAGAATTAAATACCTCTGTCGTTGTACTCAAGTCACGAACAGGATCACCTTCGAATTTCTCGTCGCTGCAAGCTGTCAGCGATAAAGCTGACAGCGCAAGTGCGAATGAATATATCATTGTTTTCATTGTTATTATTTCATTAAGTAATTGATTGCGTTCTTGGTCATCGTAGCGATGTTCTTGTGGTAATTCTCCGTATAACCTGCTTCGTAGGTATAAGAATACCAGTCGTAACAACCTGAACCGATACAGATGATACCACCCTTAGTAGCTGTGCGTGGGTATTCCCAAGCAACGATAGCGCCATCACCGCCAACACCGAGGATAGTAGCACCCGTGCGAGAGGTCCATGCATTATAGTCTGGATAATCACCCCAGTCGGTACCTATGTGATACTGAGCAGTAGAGTTGGTGATATGGTAACCAGCATCAGTACAGTATACTTCGTTAGCATTGTCGCCCTTAATGAGTCCCTGGTACAAGGCATGTCCATCCTGTCCTTCATACATTCTGAATGTCCATGGACCGCCACAAAGTTCGGCACCACTTTCATCCTGACCCCAACAGTTGTTAGGTGTTGTCCATTCATCATCACCTGTAACACCGATGAATGAAGGTAGATTGGTAGCGTAGCGAGTAAGAAGGAATGAACCACCATTCTCATAGAAAGAGCGTAGTTGATTCTTAGCAGCGAGTGCCTTGGTAGCACGAGCAGCAAAGACATCGTGACCGTCTACACCTCCATCTACATGGTAATGCCACCACATCACTTTACAATTAGAGAGATCGATAGTATTATTCTCGATATCAGCAAATGATGCATAGAGTGAGTTTGGTACGTTAGCCAACATCCATAGACAAGCTTCCTTAGCTTCTGGATCGAGTCCATTCAGATTAGAAGCCTCACCGATGAAGAGTGCAGCTGGTTTGTCAATGGCATTTACGGTAACGGTATAAGTGCTCTTTGCAGAATTGTTAACTACCTCGTAAGTAACAGGATTTGTGAAATCTTGAGCTACACCTGTAGCAGGAGTAATGGTTGCACCATCGCTATAGGTAATGGTTGGAACCAGATTTGTAATATCAAGAGAATTCGGTACATACAATGTAATGGTTCTATTATCTTGATCGATAATACCGGTATAGATATCATTGATGACAAACTGCTTGATGCGGGCTTCGTCATTGACTACCTGAAGAGTCCAGTCGATATACACATCACCATTTTTAACATGGAGCACCTTAGCAGCTTCCATATTAAGCGTTTGGCCAGCTTGTATATCACAAGTCGCACCATCAGAAAGTGTCAACTCTGTAACCTTCATAGCTGAAGCATCGTAAATCTCAGGAAGTCGTACAGTAATGGTACGATTGGTTAGATTGACAGTACCCTCAAAGTCATCGAGCTTAATACTTTCAACCATACAGTCTCCTGCGAGTTGCAGATCACTCACGTTATCATTGCTGCAGGCCGACAAAAGAATGGCGGCCATACAGAGTATATATTTGAAAATTGTTTTCATATTATTCCTGATTAGTATTAATGTTTACTATTCATTGTAGGCTAGTGCTTACCAGTTACCGATATTCTGGGTATAGTGGCCGTTAGAAGCAGCTATCTGAGAGTAAGGTATTGGTAAATATTCATCCTTGTTTGCTGTAAAGTGAGCGCTGCTGTATATAGAACAGTCATTAGTCTCCTCTTGATAATATTTGTTCAGTACAGTGGCTGCTTCCCCCCAGCGTACCAAGTCGAAGAAGCGTTCACACTCCATACCCAATTCCAATCGACGTTCCATCTTGACTATCTTGATGGTTTCTTCCTGAGAATAGCTACCTGTATAGGTCTTGATATAAGGATTAACTCCGTAAGTGCTATGATAGTTACTAATCATCTGTGTACTGCCGGCAGCACGCTCACGAATCTGGTTAACCAACTGGATAGCCTGTTCGTTATTCCCCAACTGTGCATAAGCTTCAGCTCGCTCCAAGAGAACATCAGCATAGCGGAACACGATACGGTTCATAGAACTAGCCCAGTAAGAACCCTTAATCAGATAAGTACCCACCAACGCAGGATCTATATTCTGTTTTAAAGTAACATAATAGCCATAAAGACCATTAGAGCGACTCCAGATACTACTCTTCTCCATCATATAGTTCTTATTAAACTCGTAAGGTAAGCCAGGGATGCCCACAGTGAGGAAGAGGCGAGGGTCTGCGTTATCAGCAGTCATATCATAGTTCTGATTATTATATGAGTCGATCAAAGGAAGACCATTATCACCTGTGCGATAGGCATTAACCAGATTCTGACTAGGTTTGTAGAAGTCGCAACCACCATCTGTAGTACCAGGAATATTTGGGACGATAAGACCATAACTCCAGTTCAAGTTACCAAAGGTGCTACCATCATTCTTAGAGTATTGAATAGCCCAGATACTCTCCTTACCATTTTCATACTGTTCCTCAGGACGGAAATTGTTGTGGAAATCACTTTCCAAACCATAATTGGTATAAAGAGCAGGGTTCGTATATTCGATAACCTTCTGCAAATCTTCCTTATTAATAGAAGTAACCTGATTACTCTTTGGATCATCCTGGCGATATGCCTTATATAAGTACACCTTAGCTAAGAACGCTGCAGCAGAAGCCTGAGTAGGTCTACCCTTATCAACCTGAGTCTTAGGCAAACTATTGTAGGCTTCAGTCAAGTCATCGATAATAAGCTGCCATCCCTGATCATTAGAATATTCTGTATTCGAAAGAAGATTATATTCATCATACGTCATATTCTCATTCATAATAAAAGGAATATTCTTATAAAGACGTTTCAAGAGGAAGTGAGCATAAGCACGAAGGAATTTCATTTCGCCCAAACGCTCCTGCTTGAGACTATAGCTATTGTCTGTAGAATGAAGCAGTGCGATAGCAGAGTTGACACGAGAGATACAGTTATAAAGACGTACCCACATATCATTAATATTCCAGTTGGTAGTAAGAACTCCTTGCTGTACTTCAAGCTGGTGGAAAACATCACCATCACTAGTACCGCTACCACCTTTATACGCATCGTCACTGCGTACATCAAAGTTCCACATAGAGAAAGAAGAGTTGATATCCTCTGCAGACGTAAAGATGGCATATGCAGAAGTAACCATTGCATCAGCGTTTTCAGGCTTTTTCACCTGATCTTCGCTGAGAGAACCCTGTGGAGTGTGTTCATCTAAGAAGCTGTCGCATGATGAAAAACCGGTTACGGCACATGCGGCTAAGATGAATGAATATATTTTGGTTTTCATATTGTTAATCGTTTTAAGTTAGAAGGAAACATTGAGACCGAAGGTTACGTTCAATGGGATAGGATAGCCAAAGTTTGGATTCTCAGGATCTACACCACTGAATTTATTAGACTTGATTGTAAGCAAGTTCTGAGCTGAGAGATATATGCGGAGACGTTCCATATAGAGCTTCTCGGCTAGCTTCTTAGGGAAGTTGTAACCCAACTGGATAGTACGAAGTTTTACGTATGAACCATTTTCTACGAAATAGCTGCTTACACGTTTTTCGTTATTATTATCCATGGTGCTCACTGCTGGGATATTACTACCCATATTGGTAGGAGTCCAAGCGTTAAGAAGTCGTTCACCCTTATTCAAGTTAGAGATATTCAAACCACTCCAAAGGTCAGTTTGTTTCTTGAGGTCAGATATGACATCTACTCCCTGAACACCTTGCCAGAACATCGTAAGGTCTAGATTCTTGTACTGCAGGTAAATATTAAGACCCCAAGTGAAATCTGGAGTAGGGTCGTAGATCCAAGTTTGGTCTTTCTCGTTGATGACATTATTGCCGTCTAAATCTTTCCAGCGCATACGACCTAAACCAGCACCATTCTGAGTAGCGTGGTTATCAATCTCTTCTTGGCTCTTGAAGATACCATCGAAAACATAACCTACCTGTGCACCCATAGGATGACCTACAACGCTCTCTACGCCGTTACCACCAAAGGTACCGTTAGCAGCGATAGTTTCAGGAAGTTTGGTAATCTTGTTGCGATAGGTACCGAGGTTAGCAGAGAGATCATACTGGAAATCGTGAATCTGACCACGGTAGCCCAAATTAAGCTCAATACCCTTATTTTCCATTTCACCAGCGTTGATCCACTGTGAACTACCTTCACCCATTACAGCGATACCTGGCATATATACCAAGATATCCTTGGTTTTCTTATAGTACCATTCGAAGGAACCATAGATCGAGTTCTTGAGGAACGCGAAATCGAGACCCAAGTTGGTTTGTGTTGTTGTTTCCCACTTCAAATCATCGTTACCAAGTTGATTACGTTTGTAACCACTAGGAAGTGTAGAACCACCGTTACTACCGGTGATATCATAGCTTGTACCATAGCTTTGTCCACCAAAGCCTGCCTCACCATAGTTACTCTCATAGAGTGTATAGCGAGCGATGTTAGAGATTTCCTGGTTACCAGTTTGACCCCAACTGAAACGTAATTTCAAGTTGTCTATCCAGGTAGCCTTCTTCATGAAGTTTTCCTGATTAATACGCCAGCCGGCGCTGACAGCCGGGAAGGTACCATAACGATTATGCTTACCGAAGCGGCTACTACCATCACGACGGATAGTAAAGCTGGCAAGATAACGATCGTCGTAAGAATAATTAGCCTTACCAAAGAATGAAACTAATGTATAACCTTCACCCGTACCATATGCTTCAGCCTCTCCTACACCAGCATTAGGCCACATATAATCAGGATTCAAGATAGAGAAGTCATATTTTTTACCGCTAAAAGAAACATCATCTTCACGGTTTAACTCTGTACCAATCATGAAGTCAGCACGATGTTTACCAGTTTCCAGGTTATAGGTAGCGATAGCGTTCCACATCCACTTCGTCCAGTGCTCCTGTTTGGCCTCTGAAGCATTTGTTGGATTAGCTACGTTACCCTCAGTAACAGGATAGGTAAGGATACGCTGCTGTTTCTGTGCATAATCGAGACCGAAAGTAGTCTTGATATTCAAGTTCTTAATAGGATTGATATTTACGTAAGCATCACCAAACATACGCCAATACGAATAGCGATTGTCGCTGTTGCGTTCGAGACGAGCTACAGGGTTTTCACGATCAGGGTAGCCACCGATAGGACCTGCATATTCACCGTTACGAGTATAAACAGGGAGAGAAGGGTTAAACTGAAGTACATTTTCTAGGAAACCACCTGGAGCCTGAACTTCAGAAGTGCGGTTTAAGGTAAAGTTCTCACCTACTGTCACCACATTACGATTACCTACTTTAATAAGTTTATAACTGGTATTCATACGAGCAGAGAACCGCTCGAAATCAGAAGACTTGATAATACCCTTATTCTTGTAGTAGCCTAGAGAGAAGAAAGAGCTACCACGATCACCACCATTGCTGAGTGATACATTATAATTCTGAATCAACCCTGTACGAGTAGTCTCTTTGAACCAGTCAGTATCAGCAGCAGGAGTAGTACCAGCATTATCGATGTATTTCTGCATCGTGATATTGTTGAGTACAGGATATCCTTGAGCATCGTAAGCCCAGTCATAGTGATAGCCCAAACCATTTGTGTTAGGATCAAGTCCATCGTTTACATAGCCCTGCCACATGACTTGGCCGAATTCCTTGGCATTGAGCACCTTCATCTTGTGGGCATAAGTCTGTACGGCGATACTCGCATCAAAGTTTACCTTAACTTTGCCCTCTTTACCACTCTTTGTAGTAATAATGATAACACCATTAGCAGCGCGACTACCATAGATAGAAGCAGAAGCAGCATCCTTGAGTACTTGAATACTCTCGATGTCGTTTCCGTTAAGTTCGTGCATACCAGCTTTGGTAGGCACACCATCAATAATGTAGAGTGGGTCGTTGTTATTCAAGGTTCCTATACCACGGATACGTACAGTAGCATTACCAGCAGGAGAACCATCGGCAGTAATATTCATACCAGGAACTCGTCCTTGCATAGCCTTGATAGGGTTGTTTTCGTTTTGCTTTGCAATATCACTGGCACTTACTACAGAGATGGCTCCAGTTAAATCAGCTTTACGTTGTGTGGTGTAACCCGTAACTACTACTTCGTTCAAATCATTTGCTTCTTCATGAATTGTGATTTTCATGTTAGGAGTAGCAGGTAGTTCCTGAGTCTTGAAGCCTACATAAGAGATAACAACTATGGCACCTTTGTTAACTTTTAAGGAGAAGTTGCCGTCTAAGTCTGTAACGACACCATTTGTGGTACCTTTTTCCATAATCGTAGCACCAATAACAGATTCACCTAGGGGATCTAGTACGGTACCACTGACATCAATCTTCTGTGCATGAGCGATAGTACATACCATCATGAACAAAATGCTCAGAATAGTCTTTGACAGATCTTTCATTCGATACGATTTTTAGTTACTAATTAGATTTACTTTTGCATAGTTACAACAAAAATCTAAGGATTAGCAATTGATATCGTTCGTTAGATAGCAAAAATGTTACATGCAACATTTTTTGCAATTATAGTCAAAAATGTTATAATGTCATGGGGGTAACCTCTTGTAGTTGTGCTCGATAACGGGTATTAATTGTTATTTTTCTTAAGATCAGCTGGGTAGATGTCGAATTCCTTTTTAAAGCAAGAGGCGAAGTAACTAGGGGTTCCAAAGCCCACTTCGTAACATATTTCTGATACACTTTTATCACTATTAAGCAATAGGGCGTAGGCTTGCTGGAGACGCATCTTTCGGAGCAGTTCTACTGGAGTAAGACCTGTGAGTGCTTTTACTTTCCTGTATAGTTGTACACGGCTTAGTCCGAGTTCATCTCCTAAGTCTTCCATTTTAAGATGTGAGTCTGCCATTTTTTCAAGAATTGCTGTTTTCAGATTATCGATGAAACGACGGTCGGCAGTGCTCATTTGTACGGCTGGAATCTCTTGTTTATGTTCATTGGCTTCCTTTTTCTGCGCATCATCTTTATGATGAGGAGTAGTACTGAGGTTTACATTTGCGGATTTCGCAAACTGTTGGCGTAATTTCTCGCGATTATAAAGTAAACTTTCTATATGACTGATGAGTAGTTGTGCATTAAACGGTTTGGTGATATATGCTTCGGCACCGTTCTTGAAACCTTCGATAAGTTGATGATCTGTACTTTGGGCTGATAGGAGTAAAACAGGGATATGGCTTGTGATAGGATCCTCTTTGATTCGTTTGCAAAACTCCAGACCATTCATGACAGGCATGATGATATCACTGACAATCAAGTCTGGCACTCCCTCGCGTGCCAATTTCAGTCCACTTTGTCCATCTGCAGCTTCAATAACATAATAGTTATCAGCAAATAGTGTGTGTAGAAATTTTCGCATATCACTATTTTCGTCTACCACCAGGATGGTAGGCAATTCATCTGTATCTAATTTCAGCAACATCTTCTGATGGCCCTTCTGAATATCGTTGGTGACAGACTTATCTTCATGCTGTTCATCCGCAAGCAACTGACTATTCGGGATAGCATCATCACTTACAGACAGAAGTGTATCCTCAGCCATTGCTTTTTTCACCTGTTCCTTAAAATTTAAGACATGATAAACGACTTGCTCCAAAAGATTGACATTTCGATTCAAAATTTCGAGCAGTTCTTTATCACGATCTTTTTTCTGTGAACAATTAGCAAGCAATTCCTTAGCCGGACCGGCTATTAATGTTAGTGGCGTTTTGAGCTGATGACTGGCATTCGTATAGAATAAAATTTGTTCCTCATTTAGTTTTTTCATTTTGTTGTTAGCTTTTTTCATCTGATGGTTTGCGCGCCGTGTAGATTGGATAGCACGGCCAATCAAAAGAATTGCAACAAGCGAAATGAGAAAAGCGAAAGCAAGAAAGTAGAGCACCATTTGTTGTGTGTGATACTGTCCTAAATAATTTTCAAGTTTATTTTGGATGGTTATCAGATAGTCATTCTGTTGCATCATGACTTGTGTACTAATCATGATATCATCTACATTGGTAGGAGTAACCACAAAACTCTGGATTGTATTATTTTGTTTATATTTTTTGCCTTCCAGAATATTCAGTGCTAAAAGAATAATCTCCTCGCCATGCGTAGGGTAGATATAAGTACCAGCTAATTTCCCACTTTTTACACCTTCCAGGCCCTGTCCCTTTCCAGGTAATCCGTCGATACCGAGAAAACTGATACTTTTTTCCAGTCCACACTCTTTTGCGGCCTGATAAGCTCCTAAGGCATCGATATCGCTATGACAAAATACAATATCCGGCCGCTTACCAGCTTTCAGATAAGCCATCATCTTTTTGTAATTATCTTCTGGTGTCCAATTGGTTATCAAGAACTGATAATCTATCAGCGTATTTTGGGTGATGGTTTGCGCAAAACCTTTATGTCGTTCTCGTGCTGGTGACATTTCCATCGGACCAGTTAATTCGAGCACGCTTGTTTTGCTGCCTTTATTTTGTGATTGTAGACGATCGGCCAGTTGCAGTGCATATCGGCCGATACAAGCGCCAGCTTCCACATTATCACCACCAATATAAGCAGTATAGTTTTTGGGAGATATTTTTCGATCGAACAAGACGACAGGAATATTTTTTTGTCGTGCTCGTTCTATGCTTTTGGTAATGTGTGAATATTCATAAGGAGCGATAACCAACAAATCGACATTTGCATCGATGAGGCTGTCTATTTGTTGAACTTGTTTTTGAGCATTATCATAACAGTTGGCTATCGAGATTTTTACTTCCTTATCATAGAGATGTTGTGCTGATAACATTTCATGATTTACCTTTTCACGCCATTTGCCACTTGAACACTGACTTACACCTATCGTATAATAAGAGGTAGACTTGTTGCAACATGTCAGCAAAAGTGGTATCAGCAAAAGGAGCATGTATTTTTTCATCTTTATAATTCAGTTTGATGTATTTATTTTGTTTCAAAATTATAAAAAAGATGTGAAACTCACAAATAACCACTCTTATTTGTATTAGAATTATTATGTATGGAGAAAATGGGGGGGACATTGAATATGAGTAAAACGCAGCTTTTCCATTTTATATCAATCGACATTTTCGCTATAGTTTAGTATCTCTATTTACTGTATTTTTTGCAATATCACAACTTTTAGGTATTGTGTATATTGTATCGTCTACGTACCTTTGCAAACTATATATGAGAAAAAAGATTCTACAGATTCACTTGTGGCTAGGATTCCTGTCAGGGATCGTGATTGTCATCATGGCTGTCACAGGAGCATTATATGCATTCGCTGAGGAGATTAAGACTGTGGGTATTGAGGCCGTTAATCCTCAAGGTGAGATACTTTATACCCCAGGGCAACTCAAAGAAACTCTTGTACCGGAACTGCGTAAATTAGAGGGGGGCGATGTCGTGGCTTATGGTGTAACTTATCAGCCTGCACCAAAACCGAGTATGTTAACCTATTCTTCTCAGAATACGAGTTATGGTAATGTATATATCAATCCGTATACGGCTGAAATTTTGGGTAAACCAACGGGTGAAGATTTCTTCAACTGGGTCATGGCTGGTCATCGTTCATTATGGCTTCCACTAACCATTGGTCGGCTGATTATAGGATGGAGTATGGTTATTTTTGTTATCGAATTGCTTACGGGGTTGATACTTTGGTTTCCGCGCCGGTGGAATAGAAAAGCCATTCGTCAGCGATTAACCGTGAAAACGAATGGTGGTCGTCGCCGATTCTTTTATGATTTGCATAATTCTTTGGGCGGACTGATTTTGTTGCCTATATTGGCCATAACCTTTACCGGACTAACCTGGAGTTTTCCTTTGCTAGCCAAAGGCTACTATACCTTACTTTCTTGTAAAACTTATCATGAATGGAGCATGCCTGTATCCGACACGACACATGTCGATACAGCGAAAATCAATGATGAGGCTATGTGGGATAAAGTGTTAATGCGAAAGCCAGATATGAAAACGAGTTCTGTACGTTTCGATTTCCCGATGGGAAACACGGGCGTCTATACAGTGGTTTTTAATCCGAAACCTGGTAAGAATTACTCTAATGACTATCATTTTTACGACCGTTATTCTCTTCGGGAATTAGCTGGCGGAGGAGTCTATGGCTTGTCCCAGTCCCAAGTGAATAGAGGTGACATCCTGTTTCGTATGTCTTATGATATCCATTCTGGAGCTATTGTAGGCATACCTGGCAAGTTGATCGCTTTCTTGTTGAGTATCATTGCAGCTTCTTTACCGATAACCGGATGTGTGATTTGGCTTATGAAACGTAAAAAGTAACCCTGAGGCGACGTAGTAGGGTTACTTATAACGATATTCAATCGGTGTACATCCTAAATGGTCTTTAACGTATTTTCCGAAGAAACTGGTATTCGGAAAACCTACTTTATCGGCTATTTCCTTAATCGTCATATTTGTGTTCTGTAGATAATGGATAATATCAGCCACAGTATACTCGGTAATCCATTCATTAGCCGTCTTTTTGGAATTCTTCTTGCAAATTACGGTAAGATATTTAGGTGACATACAGAGTTGTGAAGCATAGTATTCCACTGTACGATGTTTTTTCTCAGAATTTTGGAGTAAATCAAGAAACTGGTTAAAGCGTGTAAGGTTCTGGTTTACTTTCGGCTTTTTGATTTCTGTTGCTCCGTTTTGGCGTAGTATACAACAAATAGCAATTAAAGCAGCTTGCAATAAACTCTTAAAGATGTCTATACAATATCGTTTATTCTCTGGGTCATCCTGTGGCTGCAATACCAGTTTTATCAACGGATAAATCAAATCATAAAATTGTGTAGAAACATCGTCATTTTTATCTAAAATTCTCAGTTTTTCTATGTATGCAAACTGATTCCAGATGCTCATGTATTCTCGTAAATAGAGTTGCAGAGCTTGGGTTGTCAGTCCAATGGCTTGATATTCAAAGTCTGTGGATATCATGACATTACTGAGACTCACTCCTGGTGGACAGATAAAAGCCTGTCCTGCATGTATAGCTATCGGCTCGCTGTTACAATCAGCTGTCATCTTTCCATTTTTACAGTAGGCAATGATATTGGTTTTTATCTGTGTGGCATATGGAGCCTCCAGCAACTTGATATTATCAACGACGATAATATCCTCATCAAGATAGAGTGGACCAAGCTTTGTATCTTTAGAGTCTTCGATGAAATTTTTTAAGTCAATAGGAGCGTTTACTTGTAATTCTTGTAGGGTCATAACTTTTTTTTGAAACCAAATCAAACATGTTTTATATCTTTCTGGTGCAAAAATACGTGTTTTCTTTCGATTCGAATGTTTGAAAACGGAATAATTCTTATTGTTTTCAGAATATGTGCTATTATACGATATTATAGTTCCAAAATCAAACACTATTTATGTTCGAAAAGTCTATATTTTTGCCCTCAAAACAGAAGTCATTCATGGAAGAGTTAAGCAAGAATGACTATAAGATGGAAAAATAATCAAGTATAATGATAGCGATATGAACAAATCTAAAGTAATGGTGTTAGTCGCAATGGTTACAGTTTTTCTTGCCAGTTGCAACTCGAAGAAAGAAGAGGTAAAGAATGAGGTCTGTGTCAAGACGGCTACAGTAGGCAAAACTTCAATATCTGGCAATCAGAGTTATGCCGGAACGATAGAAGAGATGAGCGGTACCACTTTGAGTTTTGCTGGTGCAGGTACTATAAAGACGCTGAATATCGACGAAGGAAAAATGGTACGTGCAGGAGAGTGTATAGGTTCTATCGATGCATCTTCTACAGGCAATGCTGTAGCGATGGCACATGCAGCTACCCTGCAAGCCCGCGAAGCACTAAAGCAGGCTGAAGATGCTTATAAACGTATGAAATTGCTCCATGATAATGGGTCTCTGCCTGAAATGAAATGGGTTGAGGTGCAGACTAAAGTGTCGCAGGCCAAGCAGATGGTTACGCAAGCTGTTGCTTCTGAGCGGATAGCCCGTAAGGGCTTGACGGATACCCGTCTAATAGCTCCGTTCAGTGGGTATATCAGTAAGAAACAGGCAGAAATAGGGCAAAATGTATTACCAGGACAACCGGTTGCTTCTTTGGTGAAAATCGATCAAGTGAAGGTAAAAATCAGTGTTCCTGAAGAGGAAATAGCCCAGCTAAAAGTAGGACAACGTATAGCTTTTCGTGTAAGTTCTTTAAGCAACAAAACCTTCTTTGGCGTGTTGAGCGAGAAGAGTGTGGCTGCAGATCCCATATCGCGAGCTTACAGTGTCAAGGCTATTGTTGCGAATCATAATCATGAACTGCTGCCAGGAATGGTTTGTGATGCTTATACCTCTATTTCTGATAGCCAGAATAAGATGGTGTTGCCGGCTAATATTATTCAGATCAATATCGATAATCAACCGTTTGTGTGGGTGGTTTCTCACGGAAAAGCTGTCCGTAAAAATGTAGTGTTGGGTGAGAATGTAGGTGAAAATGTTACGATTGTAGGAGGTATTTCTCCTATGGATAAGGTCATCGTAGAGGGCCAGCAGAAAGTATCCAATGGTATGAAAGTAAGCGTGAATAAAGACTGATAGAGAGTTATGCAGAAGAAAAGAAATATAGTAGAGTGGTGCATGCACAACCATAGTATCGTCATCTTGATGACTACGGTACTGGTACTCTTCGGTGTGTATGCTCTCGTTAGGATGAATAAGAATGAGTTTCCTGATTTTACGGTTCGTCAGGGGGTAGTTATCGCAGCTTATCCGGGAGCTTCCGTCGATGAAATGGAAGAGCAAGTTACCAAACCGCTCGAGAATTATATCTTTACCTATAAAGAGGTTAAGAAAGCGAAGACGAAATCGTATACTCGAAATGGTGTGAGCATCATACAGGTAGAGCTCAATGATGATATCGATGGTGCAGATAAAGAAAATTTTTGGAGCCGTTTCAAATTGGGGGTGCAGCAGTTTAAAGGCTCGCTTCCTGCAGGTGTAGTGGCATTACAGGTGCAAGATGACTTTGGTGATGCTTCGTCTTTGTTGATTACGATAGAGAGTCAAGAAAAGACATATCGTGAATTGCACGATTATATGGACGACCTCAAGGAGCGTTTGCGTAAGATAGAGAGTGTGGGCCGACTGAATGTCTATGGCGGTCAGCAGGAACAGATTAGTATCGAAATAGATTCCCGTCGTTTGTCGCAGTATGGTATCAGTCAAAGTGTTGTACAGGCAGCATTGATGAGTAAGGGCTTCAATACTACTGCAGGAACCCAGAAGACTTCTCTATATGAGGCACCTATCCATGTAGACCGTTCGGTAAATATGGTGAACGATGTAGAGCAGATGGTAGTCTACGCTTCGCCTGGTGGAAATGTAGTGAGAGTAAAGGATATTGCTACGGTCAAGCGTGAGTATGCAGAGCCTACAAGTTATGTTACCAATAATGGTAAAAACTGTATAGTGTTGAGTGTTGAGATGAAAAAAGGTCGTTCGATTACAGATATGGGTGATGCTATCCAGAAGGAAATCGATGCCTTTAAGCAGAACTTGCCAGATGAGGTTACCATGTTTACCATTACCAATCAGAGTCAGGTGGTTGGTGATAGTGTATTTAATTTTCTTAAAGAGTTGCTCATTGCTATTGGTGCAGTCATCATTGTGGTGATGTTGCTCATGCCTATGCGAGTAGCACTAGTAGCGTCGAGTACCATTCCTATATCTATTTTTATATCTTTAGGCCTGTTTTATGCCTTCGGTATCGAGTTGAATACGGTAACTTTGGCCGCTTTAATTGTAACCTTGGGTATGATTGTCGATAACTCTATTGTTATCATCGATAACTATATGGAATTAATGGCCGAAGGAATGCCTCGTTGGGAAGCATCCATGAAGAGTGCTACCCATTTCTTTAAGTCTATCTTTACAGCCACATTGGCGATATCGGTAACCTTCTTCCCGCTGTTGCTCACCATGACTGGTATGTTTCACGATTTCCTGTTACTCTTCCCATGGGCTATCAGTATTGTGCTTTTTGTATCTCTTCTTGTGGCAGAATTATTGGTACCTTTCATGCAGTTTACCTTTATTAAGGAACCTATGAAGGAACATCTTAACAAGGATGGAAAACCCAAGTTCTCTTTCCTGAGTATGATGCAGAAGTATTACGATAAACTTATTGATGCCGTCTTTGCGCATCCTTATCTTACGGTTGCTTTAGGTATCGTATCCGTATTTATAGGCATACTACTTATGGGCATACTCCCACAGAAGATGATGCCAAAAGCCGAGCGTAATCAGTTTGCAGTAGAAATCTATTTACCAACAGGAACTTCGCTCAAGAAGACGGCGGAGATAGCCGATACGCTAGAACATCTCTTGCGCAAGGATGACCGTGTGCTGAGTATTGCCTCGTTTAAGGGTTGTGCTTCCCCACGCTTTCAGACCGCATATGCACCTCAGTTTGGTGGTAAAAATTATGCACAATTTATCGTCAATACAAAGGGAAATAAAGAGACCGAACAAGTGCTTAGCGATTATCGCATGAAGTATACCAATGCTTTTCCTGGTGCATACGTTCGATTCAAACAGCTAAGCTATAGCCAGGAGGCTAACTCGATAGAAATTAGACTGAGTGGCGATGACTGGAAACAATTGAAGGCTACAGCCGACAGTGTCATGCAGCAATTCAGAAACAATGACAGTTTGATACTTGTTCGCAGCGATGTAAACGAACCATTGCTTACTACCAACATTCATCTAGATGAACAGAAAGCCAATCGTCTAGGTGTCACTAATACGCTGGTAGAACTGCAAATGGCAACCCGTTATCAGAGCAGTGGACTACCTGTTGCAACGATTTGGGATGGTGATTATGGAATTCCGGTCATGCTTAAAACCACCAAGGCTAATCAGGCTAGTGTAGCCGATATTGCAGACGAACCAATAGCTGTAGCCGGTGGCATCAAAACCGTACCACTTCGCCAAATAGCCAAGGTTACCCAACAACGAGAAGACGGACAAATCTGCCATCGTAATGGCGTACGAACCATTACGATTATGGCTGATGTCATAGACGATGTGAATGTCATCAAGGTTACCTCTGCTTTGCAGAAAGCCTTTACGCAAGATAAGATGCCCCAAGGAGTTAAGATGGAATGGGGAGGCGAATATGAATCTGCTAACGAAGCAAATCCTCAGATACAGAGTGGACTGCTTATCAGTGTCTTTATCATCTTCTTCCTGATGCTGGCTCATTTCCGTCGCATCTCTACAGCCTTGTTGCTGTTGTTCTCGCTTACCTTAATACTTCTAGGTACAGCGATGGGTGTACTTATTCCTGGTGGAGAGTTTTCACTCACTTGTTATCTAGGTGTCATCTCGTTGATGGGTATTCTGGTGCGTAATGCTATTATCATGTTCGATTACGCTGAAGAACTTCGTCATAGCGGTGCTACTGATGTAGATGGTGTTTATCATCCGACAACCAAAGAGGCTATTCATGAGAGTGCCAAACAGCGTATGCGTCCGATTTTTTTAACCTCAGCTGCAGCCTCTATGGGTGTTATTCCGATGATGACAGGTGGTTCGGGTCTATGGGCTCCTATGGGCAATGTTATCTTCTTTGGTACCCTTATCACGATGGTACTTATCCTGACCGTTATGCCTATCGCATACTGGTTGGTTATGAGTGGAAGTAGTCGTCGCAGAATTGCTCAAGATTTAACAGAATTAGAATAATATTCTAGCAAAAGGAAAAAAACAATGAAAAAGCAAGTTATTATATTGGGTATGGTTTTCATATCGAGCCTCTCACTCTATGCTCAAACCGAACTTTCTTTGAGTGAAATCAAGCAGAAGGCGGTGGAGCATAATATCCAGATTCGTTCGGCTAATCGTAGTATCGCCCAGGCGCAGGAGCAGCGTAAAGAAGCCTTTACGAATTATTTTCCACAGGTACAAGCTACAGGGTTAGGGTTTAAGTCTTCTACAAGTATAATCAAGACAGAACTCCGACCTTCAGAGCTTCTTCCTTCATCTCTAGCACAGGCTTTACCTTCCGAGATGGTGGCAACCATACCTTCTACCATTCCCTTTGGAATGATAGATCGAGGTGTAATGGTAGGTGTCACGCTGGTTCAGCCTGTGTTTATGGGTGGCCAGATCGTGAATGGTAACAAACTAGCGAAGGTCGGCGAGGAGGTATCTCGACTTCAGAAACGAACCTCACAGAATGCGGTAGAGCTGACGGCAGAACAATATTATTGGCAGATTGTTACGCTCCAAGAGAAGATGAAAACCCTTGATGCTGTGAGTGCTTTGCTTGAAAAATATGAGAAAGATGCCGCTGTACTGGTTAAGGCGGGTATAGGTATGCGCAACGATCTACTGTCGGTACAGTTGAAACAGAATGAGGTGGAGAGCAATCGTATCAAACTAGAGAATGGACTGAAACTAAGCCGAATGGTTTTGGCTCAGTATATTGGTATGGAAGGTAAGGAAATCAATGTGAAAATCGAGGTTAATCCCGAGCAAATGCCTGCTTATCCTACATTAAAGGTAGACCACAGTGAAGCAGTCTCTGCTACTCCTGAGTATCATCTTCTGCAGAAGAATGTTGAAGCTACCACCTTACAGCGTAAGATGGAAGTGGGTAAGCATCTGCCGTCAGTAGCGGTAGGAGCTGGTTACAATTATTATGACATGGGTAAAGGCACAGACAGTAATTTCGGTGCGATATTCGCCACAGTGAGTGTGCCTATCTCCAGCTGGTGGGGAGGCAGTCATGCCATTAAGCGCAAGAAACTGGCCGAGGAGAATGCCCGCGAACAATTAACGGATAATGCCCAACTCTTGAAGATACGTATGCAGAAAAACTGGAATGATGTAGACGATGCCTATAAGCAGTTGGCACTCGCTAAGAAAAGTATCGAACAGAGTGAAGAGAACCTTCGTCTCAATCGTGATTATTATCAGGCTGGCACAGTGACGATGAACGATTTACTAGATGCGCAACAGAAATATCAGCAGTGTAGAGACCGCTATACGGATGCTTATGCACAGTTGCAGACTAAAATAGTAGAGTATAAACAGAGTATAGGGCAATAGTATCTACGATTCTTTTGCTTTATAAAAAGTGTTGTGAGAATCGCATTAAACAAAAAAGGGAAGGCATTAATGCTTTCCCTTTTTGTTAGTCAGATATTCTGCAAAGATTCTGGCAGCACTCTCAACTTTAGCAACACACGGTCGCTTCTTGTAGTATTCAGCAGTACGTTCAGAGGCAACATAACTGTTGGCTGCTTTATCATGCCCGTTGAGTCCTAATATCTCCGCACAGATAATAGAACCATTCTGCAGTTTGGATTCTTCCAGTAACTGTTGAACGATCATATAGCAATGTGATTTGCCTTCACGGTCGGCACCATCAGTCTGTCCCTCTTCCAAGCCAACGAGCATCACGATTCCCGACACAGCCCCACACATCATACGCATTCTGCCTACGCCACCACCAAAGCCTGCAGCAATCTTTAAAGCTAATTGATGATCTAAACCATACAAATCGGCAAAAGCAGCTACCACACTCTGGCAGCAACCGTAACCTTGCATGAAATAATCGACAGCATGTTCTACACGTGTTTCAAATTCTGGGCTTATGGTATTATTCCTCATGATGATGACAATGATGATGACAACTACTGTCGCCATACACGATAGTACCGTTTAGATACTGTGTAAGTACTTCTTCGATAGCGATGGTAGGAGCTCCGCCATGAATCTTAATGCCCAACTGTTGGAGCATATTTACTGCACCCTGGCCAAGACCGCCACAAAGAACATCGGTAGCCCCTTGAGCAGCAATAAACTTAGGCATGGCACCATGTTCGTGCTCCGGAGCCTGCATCACGACAGAATCTTTTACCTTTCCGTTTTCAATGGTTACAAATGTTACTTGTGGTGCTTTACCGAAATGTTGCCACAATTTTCCTTCACATGTTGGAATAGCTATTTTCTGATTCATTATACTTGTATTTTTTGTTTTTATCTACACGTTATAATAACGTATCTCCTTTTTCATTGCAAAGATACTAAACCTTTTTGAAAATATGCCCTTCCGTATCATTTAAAAAAATGGGCATGTCACATCTTATGGCTTTAGCCATCGTCAGTGTCATGCCCTTTCATTAATTCTTTAAATCTTAAATTTTTAATTCTCTTATCTTCTTTTTTCCTTCTTTCATTAGAGCTAACCTATTGTATATTTGGAGCTTTTAAGCTTGAGTACTGATTAAGGCTACTAGACCTACACCAAGGACAATCATCGCCATATATAAAATAGTCATTACCATATAATACTCCTTTCCTGTTGGTAATTTATTACACATTATCTCGTTTACGATGCAAAGATAGAAATAATATTTAGTATCGCAAACGATTAAGATAACTTATTAACTGGTTTTAATAAATTATCGCATACGAGTATTGTAAATTATCAGTTGTTAACATATATCGTATAAAATTATTAATGACGATTGATATGTATACCAAGTGTTTGGAGATATGGGGTGAATCCCTGTTGTATGCACCTTATCATATGGCATAAAGGTAAATATACATGAGGGCACTTCAAAAGTAACAGAAACGATCTCTTTGTATTAGTTAGATTAACCATGGTATCGAAGGGTTTAAAGGTGGAATTTTTAACAAAAAAAGGTGATATTCTGATATTTATGACTTTTTTTGCAGAATTTTGCTCCTTTCTTTATTTCTTATTTACTTTATTTGTAGTCGTGAAAACTAATAACGAGAAAAGTATAACCTAAGCATTATAAAACATATCTAAAAAATTTAACCTAAATGAAATCTAAACAAAGTAAGAACATTTCTCATGCCGTATGGCAGCGAAGGGTATTGTTCTTGGGCGCATTGTCGCTGTCCATGATGGTACAAGCCCAAAAAATTGATCTTGATCAGAGTGGTAGAAATACTACAGAGGTGACGATGGACAATTTCTCCAGTTGGCAGGTGAACGAGTTAACGGCTAATCAGAGTGAAACCAAAACTTTTGGTAATGTCAAGGTGACCATTCAGAATTCCACCTCAGCCTATAGTCTGCGTTCTGGTTGGTACAAGGCTGCCATCGCCAATGATAAACTCATCAATGATGGTATTCACCATGATGGCTCTCCGAAGAGTGCCACGAGCATAACCGTAACCATAAGTGGATTAAGCAACGGTACCCACACACTTCAGGCTTATCATAATAATCCCGAGGGATTATCAGGTATGGGCAGTATCAATGTAGCCGTCAACGGCACGAAACAGACAACAGTAACACCTACCTCAAGAGCTGCTAACACGGCAGCGTCAGCTAAGAGTTATGTTACCTTCAGTGGCACATCGGCTACCATTACCTATAGTAGTTCTACCGATTTCTTTATTAATTCACTAGAATTAGATGTGACTAATGCTGATGTTTTAGCCACCAGTCCTTCGCCAGCCGATAACGATCTGCATGCTAATGCCGACGGTGGAAGTATCTGGCTAAACTGGAAGGTGGCAGCCAGCGGTTCTGAGGGACAAAAACTATATTGGGGTACGGATAAAAATACCATTGCCAATGGTGGAGGTACCTGTATTAATCTAAATAGTACATCACATTCGCGCCAACTTACGGGGCTTTCTCCGTTAAAGACCTATTATTGGCGTATCGACAATACCAAAAATGGTATAGTCTATAGAGGCGAGGTATGGACATTCCAGCCAAGACGTCTTGCTTTCCCTGGTGCAGAAGGTTATGGCAAATGGGCTATCGGTGGTCGTGGAGGACAGGTATATCATGTTACCAGTCTGGCCGATGACGGTAGTTATGGTACCTTCCGTTATGGTGTTACCCAACTGAGTGGTCCTCGCACTATTGTCTTTGATGTGGGCGGTGTCATTACCTTGAAAGAGCGGCTTACCATTAACGATCCATATATCACGATTGCCGGACAGACAGCTCCCGGTAGAGGCATTATGTTTAAAACGAGTCCGTTGGGTGTTGCCAGCGATGGTATTACCCGTTTCATTCGTCTGCGTCTCGGTGGTGGCGACAGCTGGAGTGGAAGTGGTGCCAATGCCAATACGTCAGATGGTATGGGTATGGCTGGTAACAATCATGCTATTATGGACCACTGTAGTATAGGATGGGCCATTGATGAGGGATTTTCTAGTAGAAACAGTCGTAATCTTACCTTGCAACATACTCTGATTTCGGAAGAGTTGAATTATGCTGGTCATAGTCACTATGTAGAGCAATCTGGCCGTTATGTAGAGCATGGTTATGCTGCTACTATCGGTGGCGGCTATCCGGATGGCGTAGGTAGTTATCACCACAATCTGCTGGCACATAATAACGGTAGAAACTGGAGTATGAGCGGTGGACTAAGTGATGGCGCCTATGCAGGTGCCCTTGATATTTTTAATAATGTGTGCTATAACTGGGGTGACCGTACTACTGATGGTGGAACCCATGAGGGCAACTTTGTGAACAACTATTACAAGATGGGGCCGGCCAGTACAGAGAAGTATCTTCTGACAGCCGATTTGGAAGGCACGGGAACAGGTACACAGAGTTATTATGTGGCTGGTAATATCCGGGAAAATACTGATGGAAGCAAAACAACCAATCAGAGTGAACTGCGAAGACAACGTGCAACCAACGGTCAGGTTGTGAATTGGACCGTATTTCAGAGTGCGCTTTTTTTTGATAGCTATGCTACTATTGAGAGTGCAGAGGCTGCCTATAAGAATGTGCTATCCGATGTAGGTTGTAACCTGCCTGAACTGGATAATCACGACCAGCGTATGGTAAAGGAAACTCTTAACGGAAGTTATTCCAAGACGGGGCATTATACCGGAAAAAAAGGTCTTATCGACCGTGAAAGTGATGCCGAAGGTTTTGGTGGACTAAATATTACTACAGCATCGCGCCCTTCTAACTGGGATACGGATAAGGATGGAATGCCAGATTGGTGGGAGAAGGCTTATGGTACTAATGCCAATTCAGCTGATCATAATAGCGATCTGAATGGCGATAACTATACGAATCTGGAAGAATACCTTAATTGGATGGCTGATCCTCATTTCACGATGAGTGGCAAGATAACCATCGACTTGGCTACCTATTTTGCTGGTTATACGAATGCCCGCTATCAGGTGGTAGCATGTGCAGAAGGTGCGGTAGCTGGTATCAATGGTAGTACGCTGACGGTTTACAATGGCACTGCTTCGGCTCTTTTTACCGTTCAGGTGAAAGCTACGCAAGATGGTGTGTCGCTTACCCGAACCTTTAACTTTTATGTAGATGGGGCTTCTGCCGGACAACAGACTTCGGGCTCTACAGCAACAGCTACCCTGCCTAATGTCTCGGCTCAGAATGGTGTTATTCTCTGGCCTTTTGAACAGGGTGTCGCTCATCAGTTGGCTGTGGTCGGTGATGATCTGAAGAATTATGTCACCA
>OCTW013391880.1_pt1 | contig 30275 bp, 23 predicted proteins | sample 1539671 | NCBI WGS metagenome assembly OCTW01 (sample SAMN02144230, study PRJEB22623) | gut metagenome | biome: sheep rumen | host: Ovis aries | place: New Zealand | reverse complement strand
AGGGGCACGCCGTTTTCCAGGTGGAGCTTTACGGACTTGCCGTCCTTGCTCCATTCCAGAGAACTGAAGGGAATAGACACCCATTCTCCGTCCACCTTGAACTTGAAGCAATCGGACAGGGCCGTCAAGTCCTCCAAAGCCTTCTTGTCCACAGGTTCGGAGAAGGAGATGGTCAGCACGTCGGCTTCCATCTTCTGGAAGGACTCCGGCTCCAGGAAGGTTCCCGAAATCACGGGAGACATACGGTCGTGCATGGTGCAATCGTAGGTTTCCATCTTGGTGGTGCCGTCCGCCTGGACCACGGGCTTTGTGACCTTGGCAAAGCCGTACTTGAGGCTATCCACGTCGATTCCCGCGGTATCCACATAGGTGAGCATCCGCTGCACGTCGAACTTGGTGGTATCCACCGTAATGGAAAGCATCAAGCCGTCCTTGGAAAGCTTCACGAAGTTGGTGTCCGTCAGGTCGGGCTTGATTTCCAGCACGTTGCCCTGGTTATCCATCCAGTACAGCACCACTTCCATATCTTCCAGGTCCTTCTTGGAAATGAGTTCCTTGAAGGCCACCGTGGCACTGTCCATACGACCGTCACCGTTTTTGTCGTAGAAGCCGTTCCGCTCGTCATCCACGTAGTTCTTGCCCGAATTGGTAATCTTCACGGGGTTGTTCTTGCCCGTCTTGTTGCCGTCGGCAGCCTTGATAAGCCCGTCGGGGCACTTGTCCTTGGCGCAAGAGGTGGCCAGTTCCAACTCGCCTCCCACCTGGACGGAATTCTTGGGCACCTTGAACTTCCAAATGCGGTCGTTTCCATCGACGCCTTTCTCTACCGCCGTCATGGACAGGGGGATCCCATCCAGGAGGAAACCGCTACCCGAGGTCCAAGACGTATCCAGAGGTTTGTTGAAGCTGAGAATCACATAATCATAGTCACCGTCACCCGGTTCAAGGGTTGCCGTCTGGATAACCGGGCCAATGCGGTCCTGAATAGCGGTAGAAAGGTTTCCGCTGGCACCAGACACCGTAGACGAGGCATCCACCTTAAGGTTCCCCTGGCCCTCTCCATCAGGAATCGTAGTCTTTACGCCGGTGAGCTCGGCCAGGTGACCGTCCAGGGTAAAGTCCCCGCTGAAATCCGTGTAGTCACCGCCCGTGGGCCAGTTATACTGGAAATTCTCCAGAGAAACCCCGTTCATCTGGCCATTAAAGTAGGCCGCAATGCTATCGCCCACACCGTCGCCGTCGGTATCGTAAATGAAGGCGCTGTCCAGGGAGGGCAGTCCGTAATTCACAAACTGCAGGTTGCCGGGGAACTCTTCCTTGGCGCGGAAAACCGTGCTATCTGGCTTCGGGTTGTAGATAGAAGATTCCAGGGTAAAATTCACATCGGAAATAGCCTTGTCCGACGTCACCAGGAAAGATGACCTGGACTCGGAAAGCTGACCTATGTAGTATTTCGTCCCATTGATCGTCCCATGGCCCATAGGCGTTTTTGCCGGCGTCAAGAACTTTAGGTCTTCGTGCTTTGAGGAAAGGAAGTATTGCAAATCCTTGGCAAGAGTATCCAGCTTGCCTTTCGAGGGGCCAAGGGGTATTACCGACTGAACATAGACCGGCAGCGTATCACCCACGTTCAGCTGGATGTTCGAAATATCGGAGATGACCTCCTTGCAGTCGGCATCTTCGCAGAATTGGAACTCCGGCACGTAGAAGTTGTAGACATAGATGACGTTGACATCCTGCATGGATGAGTTGACGGAAACCCCTAGAGGGGCGTTGGAAACGGTCCAATGCCCCGTTACACCGGTGACCACGTAGCCATTATTGTCAGAAGTGAACATCTGGCCGTTGGCGACGACATCACTTCCCACCGTAAACACAATGGTATCGGATCCCGCATTGGGGGCATAAACGTACAAGGGCGCATTTTTAAGGCGATTCCCGCTTTTTGGAGGATCTTCTACATAGAGCCCTATCATCTGTCCCACATCCAGGGGCAGGTAAACGCAGCGGGAATCCGGCTTAGCATCGTTAATGCAGTCTCCACTATAGTTCACGCCGGCAAAACCCCATGCCGCCATCAGCAGCAGGGTGCTTACAAATAGGAACAACCCATTTTGTCGTTTTGCCAACATACCATCCTCGCTCTTTTTGCGCAACAACAAACACGCCCAATTACAAGCCTGGGCACTTACATCTCTAAAAATATGTTTTTTTATGGGCAAGGGTATTTTTTTTGCCAAGGACACAGCCCGATTTGAGGCCTAAATCACACTTTTCTAGAATCCGAATTCAAGGCGAATTATTCCAAGTTGGAATATAAATCGGCCACTACGGAGTCCATAAAGAGCCAGCCGTCGCCTTCGAGCACAAGGTGCGGCCCCTGCCGTTTCAAGAAGCCCCGTTCCATCCAGCGGGAAACTGTTTTTTCCGAGAGGCGAACGCCCAGATGTTGCAAGGCGTCCACATCCAGACCATACTTTGTTCGTAACGAAAGCTGGATAAGTTCCGCCACCTGCTCGTCGTGGCCGATAGGGTCTTTCGACAGCTGGCTTTCCGGGCAGCCCGCCTGTACATAGCGGCGCCACTCCGGATAACGATCGGGAGCGTGGAACCGGACGCCCTCAAAGAAGGCGTTGGCCGAAGGGCCAAAGGCAAGGTATTCACCCCGGCGCCAGTAGTTCAGGTTATGGAGACTCTCTTCGCCCGTGCGGGCAAAGTTCGACACCTCGTAACGTTCAAAGCCCCTAGTCTCAAGCAGCTTGACGCCTTCCCGGTACATTTCGCCGTACAGATCCTCGTCTACCTGGACAAGGCCCTTTTCAAGCCGGTGGCCAAGCCTTGTGCGAGGATCCACCTTGAGGCCATAAAAGCTGATATGCCCCAGCGGGTACGCCGACAGAGAGTCCAGGTCTTCCAGGAACTGCGACACCGTCTGCCCAGGCAGGTCGAACATCAGGTCTGCCGTCACCCGAAGGCCTGGCTTAGAAAGGAGACGCTCCAGGGCGGCAAGGCCAGATTCCGGCGAGTGCCTGCGGCCCACCGCCTGCAAAAGCCCAGGCCTAAAGCTCTGGAGCCCAAGACTCGCCCGTGTGATGCCGTTTGAGAGCGCCACCGACAGGCGTTCGTCATCGGTAGACTCCGGATTGAACTCCATGGTGGATTCCTTCAGTCGTAAGAGAGGCACTCCGGCACCGTCCAATATGGAAAAAAGCCGAGCCAGTTTCTCCGGAGACAGGATAGACGGAGTTCCGCCCCCAAGATAGAGGGTTTCCACCTGTTCTAAGGCTCCTGGATGCCGCTCCGAAAAGGCAGAAATTTCCTGCGAAAGCAGGTCCAGGTACTCCACGTGGAGCCGATCCGGCCCCTGGATAGTGAAAAAATCGCAATAATCGCAGATTTTTTCACAAAAGGGGATATGGATATAGAGACCCAGCATTTCTTAAAAATACATTATAGTTGTTGCCCACAGGGGAAAATAATGTAAATTAGTTGTGAGTGGTGAGTTGTGAGTTATGAGTTATGAGTTATGAGTTATGAGTTGTGAGTGGTGAGGTTCGAGGTGCTTCTTCTATAACTGAAAACTCATAACTGATGACTGACTACTATTTCCGAGATTTGATTGATGGACAAAGCAACAAAAGACAAAATCAAGAACTTTTTGAAGAAACGGGCGCCCCTGTGGGTGTTCCTGACCCTTGCAACCATCATTTTCTTCTTGTCCTCCACCCTCTTGATGGGTGAATCCTACAAGGATATCATCCTCATCGCCATGATCTGGGCGCTTCCCCTCTTTATCCACTAGACCTATGGCTATTACCCGACAGACACAGCGAAAGTTCAGAGCCGTATGTTTTTACGTGCTCTGCTGGATGGGTGTAGCCATCGGCATTTCTATGCTGGAGATGTATCGTGACCAGGGTGACTTGTCCATAGAGCCACTCCTGCTCATGCTGCAGTTCTCCCTGTTCATGGGACTTTCCCATGGGATATACGATGTTATTATCCTGAAAGACGAGCGGGATTGCAGGCCCGTGTGGAAGGCCCTGCTGGTACGGACCTTCTACTTTATCGCCGCCATACACGCAAGCATTATCTTGTGCATACTGCTGTTCCAGTCCAATGCCGACGAAGGTCTTGTCAACGAGGTCTCGCTAGCCTCCATCAAAGACAACCTAATGTCCCACGAGGTGCGGGTCCAGGTTATTTTGTACTTCTTTGCGGCCTACCTCATTACGGCACTGCGCTCCGTACACAAGAAATTCGGTCCACGGGTCTTCTGGAATACCTTCCTCGGCAAGTCCCAAGAACCCAAGGAAGAAGATCGGGTTTTCATGTTCATCGACCTCAGGCACTCCACCTCACTGGCCGAAGAACTGGGCCACGTGAAGTACAGCAGCTTTTTAAAGGACTACTACAGCCTGCTTTCTAACTGTTGCGAAGAAAACAGGGGCGAAATCTACCAGATTGCAGGGGACGGGGCCTTTTTGACCTGGAAAATGTCCGCCTGCCGCAAAAAGGCCCGGCCGGTGGACTGTTTTTACGATTTTTCGGAATGTATCGCCGGGAAAAGCGCCAAATTCATAAAAAAATTCGGGGTAACGCCCCAGTTCAAGGCCGGAATCCACTGCGGGAAGGTCATTTCTACGGAGGTGGGCAATTTCGGGAGCGAAATGGCCTACCACGGGGACGTGCTGAACACTACCGCCAGGATCCAGGGGCTCTGCACCAAGCTGGGGCAGGAATTCCTGATTTCGGAGGAATACTTCCAGGAACTGCCCAAGCCTATCCCCCACGGCTATATCGCCAAAAAAGAGGGAATCTTCGAATTGAGGGGAAAAAAGCACGAAATTTTGATTTTTTCCCTGCAAAAGCCCTTGACAATCTAAAATCCTTAAGCTATAATTGGTCTCACCCCGCGGGAATAGCTCAGTTGGTAGAGCACGACCTTGCCAAGGTCGGGGTCGAGGGTCCGAGTCCCTTTTCCCGCTCGAAAAAAGAAAAACCACCCATTTGGGTGGTTTTCTTTTTTTATGCGTCGGGATAAAAAGGGACTCGGAGCCGAGAAGAGGGTGCGACTGAAATTTTTCACATGAGAACGAAGTGAACATGACTGAAAAATTTCAGCACTTGAGGCGCAAGCCTCAAGCCCGTAGGGCGAAGCATCGGCTCGCGCAGCGAGTGACCGATGCTGAGTATTCCCTTTTCCCGCTCGAATACAAAAACGCCCAGCTTTTTGCTGGGCTTTTTTGTATTCGGTTGAGAAGTTGGGTCGGACCCGAGACCCCTTGGGGGAGAGGGTGCGGCATAAAGCGACGTGCACGAAGTGCATACGATAGTCGCTTTATGAGCTTAATGTGAGTTCACGAACATTAAGCCCGTAGGGTTAGACCGCAACCTTGCGCAAGCAAGGCGTATTGCGGGCTAACATTCCCTTTTCCCGCTTATGTTTTCATCGGCTCTTTTTCCACACAAAACATTAAAATTTATTTCACTAAATTTTAAGAAATAATACTAGTTTTCGCCAATTTTTCATTATATTTAATGAAAAATATTTGCACATTTTTAAGAATTTTATTATATTTAAAATAAGATAATAGGAGGAGCTATGGCCATGTACTCTGCACAGACCGACGAATCCGCACTTGCCCTGCTCGGCAAGCGTATGGCGGCATTCCGTGTCAGGAACAATTGGACTCAAGCAAAGCTTGCCCAAATGGCCGGAGTCAGCAAGGGAACGGTAGAGCGAATCGAACGTGGTGATTCCGTACAGATCCTGAACCTGGTCAAGGTGCTGCGGGCCTGCGACATGCTGGATACCTTCCTGGGCATTTTCCCAGACGATTCTCCCTCGCCCATGCAAATCCTGCAAATGGGGAAAATCAAACCCCGGCAGCGGGCGGGCTCCCCCCACAAGAAAAATTCTGGCGCCAACGTCATCTTCGACACCATCGCCAATTATTCCGCAACACCAAATTCCGGTAAAAAGAAGCCCTGGGTCTGGGAAGAAGACAAGTAACGGTACAAGATGATTGCAGTACAGGTAAAACTCTGGGGAACGACCATCGGAGCGATTTCCATGCTGGAAGGCGACTCCGTCGCCCGTTTCGAATACGCCGACCACTTTATCGGAGCAGGAATCGAACCCTCGCCCCTTGTGATGCCCGTATCCAGGCGAATCTACAGTTTTCCGCAGCTGTCAAGGACATTCCACGGATTGCCCGGACTCTTTGCCGACAGCCTCCCTGACAAGTTCGGCAACAAGGTCATAGACTCCTGGCTGCTGCGGCAGGGGCGCACTCCCGAAAGTTTTACCGCCCTTGAACGCCTGTGCTATACAGGGAATCGTGGCATGGGAGCGCTGGAATTTTCGCCCCTACAGGGGCCCGATTCCCGCACAGACGATTCCATTGACGTAGAAAGCCTGCGGGCTTTTGCCGCCGAAATTCTGAACCGGCGCAAGCGCTTTTCTACAAAGAGACTCAGCAAAAAGAACAACCGATCCTTCGAGGAAATTCTCAAGGTCGGAACTTCTGCGGGGGGCGCCCGGGCAAAAATCCTGGTGGCCTACAACGAAACCACCGGCGAAATGCGCTCCGGGCAGGTGGAGGCCGAACCGGATTTTGGATACTGGCTGTTGAAACTCGATGACGTGGAGCATAACGGCGACAAGGAAAACGCAGACCTGTTCGGTTACGGCGCCATAGAATACACCTACTCGCAAATGGTGAAACTTGCAGGCATCCACATGACAGAATGCAGGCTCTACGAAAGTGCCGGACACCGGCACTTTATGACACGCCGGTTCGACAGGCTGGCCGGCGGAAAAAAACTGCATTACCAGTCCCTTTGCGGCCTTGCCCACTACGACTTCAACATGCCGGGGGCCTACAGCTACGAGCAGGCACTAGACGTTATCAAGCGGCTAGGCCTGGGCTACGACGCCCTAGAAGAAATGTACCGCCGGGCAGTTTTCAACATCTGCGCCCGCAACCAAGACGATCACGCCAAGAACATCGGGTTCCTGATGGACAAGCAGGGAACATGGGCCCTCGCCCCAGCATTCGACATGACCTATGCCTACAACCCGCAGGGGGCATGGACCGGGTCACACCAGATGACCTTCAACGGCAAGCGTGACGGCTTTACACTAGACGATTTCAAGGCCATAGCAAAATTCGCAGGGCTCAGGCAGGGCCGCTACAAAAAGATTCTACACGAAGTCGAAGATGCCGTTCGCCAGTGGCCAAGACTTGCCCGCCAAAACGGGGTCCCTGCAGGAATCATCAGGGCAATCGCCAGCGTGCATGAAATGCCGTAGGCAGAGAAACTCAAAAAAATTTGACGAGTGCTTCAAATTTACATCTATTTATATTTTGTATATTGCCACTCATCAAAGAATGACCTATTAACATCCCCGATTGGTTATATTTCTTGTTAGCTGCGTAGAGACCTCCACCCATATTCGTAGTTCCAGATTATATTCCCGCGGTATTCCGTTTGAATAGTAATCTATTGATTCCATTTCACTGCCATTATGTTGAAACCGAGACACCAACCTTCCATTTTGACATTGGTTGTAAAAATGTTTCAATCATACCGAAGTAAATCAGAATATTCATTTGGATCACAAACAAAGTTCCCATCACTATCAAAACAGTAATCTGGAATTAATTGTGGTGAACTTTGATGTTTTATACGACGAGAAGTTCTTTGAGGCCGTTCCTGCCAATAACATTGTTCTGCCGCCACTTTTTGCACCAGTTCATCGTGTGCGGTGCCATGGTATCCAGTCCAACCGTACTGAAGTTCGCAATTCCAACGACAACCAATGTATCTTTTCCTGCACTCACCAACACGCCCAAAACCACATCCCGATAAACTGAAAAATACCATAACAAGCAACATAACAGCTATAATTTTTCTCATATTCCCTTCCTTTCCGCAAAAGCGGTTTGTTTGCAAGCAGCAACTTGTTCAACCACCAGCATCCAAAGTCCCTTCGGCAAGCTCAGTGACCTTTAACAGCGTGACAGCGCCATTTTTGCGATTCGCACAATTTTTTGGAAATAAAAAAGGTGCGAAGTCGCAAGGCTTATGTATTGAAGGCTCTGGTAAACCTGTTAGCAATAAGCAACAGACGACCCGCACCATAGGGTGCGAGTATCGCCCTGTTCCCTGCTAACTTCAAGTTTACCAGACTTTTCAATACAGGAACAAGATTCTACTCTAATTCATTATGTCTCCATAAATATAGCACTGATTTTTCGCACCATTCTGGATTCATTCATGAATTCGGGCCGCCTGTTGCCATTTTTAACCGCCTTTGGGGCGATTTCTATTTATCAGTAAATCTTGGAATACCTTAAAAACCGCACAAACGCGTAAAAATAGGTTTACGCTCCCCACCCGCCTTTGCGTTAGGGATCGTCGCACGAAGTGGCGAGACTTGCGATTTGACACAATCGTTATTCTAGATGGCGGGTCAAGCCCGCCATGACGACAAATCGCAAGGCTTGACGAGCCGAAGGCGAGCAGAGCCCGACCCCGGCCCATCAACACTGGCGAAAGGGCCGGGGGAACGCCCAATAAAATTTTTGTATATTCCCAATGTTCACCTGAGGAGGATTGCATGCCACGCCTGATGTCGCCGCTTAGGCCCCGCTATATGCGCAAGCCTCCCGAAGAGGCACCTGCGCAGGCCGCCCAGGCGCCGGATGCCCGCCAGCAGAAACAGCCCGCCGAACCCGAATACCCCGAAACGGTGCAGGTATCCGAAGGGACTTTCCGGCAGGTGCGGGACGACAGCCTGGTGCTTTTATCCCAGGGAATCGAGCACAGGCTTGTGCGTTCGGAAGAAGGGCCGTTCCAGATTTTCATTGTGCCTGAGATGGAGGGTGCGGCAAGGCTGCAACTGGAACTGTACCACAAGGAGAATCCCCCGAAAGAGGAGAACCCGCCCATACCGCTGAGTTTCAGCCTGCAGCCCCTGTGGGTATTGCTTGCGCCCATTCTCGTGACACTGCTGCAATTCACGGACAAAATAAACCTCCACAGCGAAGGAGTTTCCGACGCGGCCAAGGTCCTGAAGGGGGAATGGTGGCGAAGCCTTACCGCCCAGACATTGCACGGAGACGCCAGGCATTTGGCGTCGAACCTGCTTTGCGGATACATCGTGATGAACATGATTACCTTCCGCATTCCGCTCCTTAGGCTAGTACCCTTCATCGCCGTGGCCGCCGCCGTGGCAAACCTCTGTGTGTCGGCCACGGTACAGACGGACTTTCGCTCCCTGGGGTTTTCCACCTTCGTGTTCGCCGCCATCGGATGCCTTTCGGTCATCGAGTTCCGGCTGATGCCCAAGGAGAGCCACGGGATGCTCCGCAGGTTCGCGCCCCTGTGCGGGGCGGCATCGCTGGCGGTATTTCTCGGGCTTGGCGAAAACGCCGACATCCTGGGACACGCCTACGGGTTCGTGGCAGGGCTTTTCTGCGGGTTCATTCCGAAAAAAAAGAGCCTGCGCTGGGGAACTCCCCTTTCAAGCGCAGACGGTGTTGGTGTCTTGATGTATTACGGCCTGTACCTGTTGGCCTGGAAACTGGCGCTGGGCTAACTGACAGCAGATCCCCGCCTTGGTTCGATTTCACTCACCACAGGACGCGGGATGACAAGTTGAGCGGCCAGGGTGACAGTTGCGCTGGGCTAAACAGCGCACTTGACGGCAAGCGGTTCCCGCTCCGCCATTTCGTCCAGCTGGATCTGGTGCAGCACCACACGGCCCTGGGCAAGGCTTTCGGGCACATCGATGATGCGCTGGTTAGATGAGCCGCGGAACTTGAGTTCCAGGGAACGCTTCGCCATCACGAAGGGGCCGTCAATCAGGATGTCGGCAAAGGTGAGCAGCTCGAAAAAGTCCGGACGCTCGTCCTTCAGTTCCATGAGGCGTTCGTAGGTATAACCCGTGTAGATAATCAGGTTCATACCCCGTTCCTTGATTTCGCGGGCCAGCGGGATCAGGGCCGCCGATTGCTCCATAGGGTCGCCACCGCTGAAAGTGACACCGTCCAGCAGGGGGTTCTCGTCGATCATCGCAAGAATCTCTTCGATGTCGATAAAGTGCCCGCCTGCAAAGTCGTGAGTCTGCGGGTTGTGACAACCGGGGCAATGGTGATGACAGCCCTGGGTGAAAATCGTCATGCGGATACCGGGCCCATCTACGAAGGATTCCGGCTCGATTCCCGCGATGCGGAGTCTCGGAGTTTGCTGTTCCGTATTACACCCCGTGCTTTACGCGGTCGTTCACTTCGGCGCGCTTCGCGTTATTGAAACGGTCGATGGTACCTACCAGGTAACCGGTGATGCGGCGGATGCGTTCGAAACCCACACCCTCGCCATACTTGCTCAGTTCTTTTTCAGACATGTTGTCCTCCTTATGTTTAATTATGATTTCGGATTTCAGATTTCAGAATTATTTTCATTCATCAAATTCCGAACTCCGAAATCTTAAATCTGAATTTATCTAATTCCCTTGAACGCAGGCATACCCGGGTAAAGCTTGCGCAGTTCCTCAATCTTGGCCTCGGAAATGGCGTGACCTTCGCTACGTCCGCAGCGGGGGCAGCAGTCTCCGATAACACCCACGAATCCGCAAACCGGGTCGCGGTCCACCGGGTGGTTGATGGAACCGTAGCCGATTCCCACCTTCGCCATGTGGTGCACGATCTTTTCGAAAGCGTCCAGGTTCTGCGTCGGGTCGCCATCGAGTTCGACGTAGCTGATGTGCCCCGCATTGGTGAGCGCATGGTACGGAGCCTCGAGCGAGAGCTTCTTGAATGCAGAAATCTTGTAGTACACCGGCACATGGAAAGAGTTGGTGTAGTAGTCGCGGTCGGTCACGCCCGGAATGATGCCGAACTTCTTCTTGTCCATACGCACGAAACGGCCAGAAAGGCCTTCGGCAGGTGTAGCGAGCAAGCTGAAGTTCAGGCCAAGGCGCTTGGATTCCTTGTCGCAGAATTCACGCATGTGGCCGATAATCTTGAGCCCCAGTTCCTGGGAAGCCTCGGATTCGCCGTGGTGCTTGCCGGTAAGGGCCACCAGGGTTTCGGCAAGGCCGATGAAACCGATGGAAAGGGTGCCGTGCTTGATGACCTCGCCCACGGTGTCTTCCCAGCCCAGTTTTTCGGAATCGATCCACACGCCCTGTCCCATGAGGAAGGGGAAGTTCTTGACCTTGCGGCGGCTCTGCACAGCAAAGCGTTCCATGAGCTGGTCGCTCACCAGTTGCAGCATGCGGTCCAATTCCTTGAAGAACAGGTCCACGGACTTCATCTTGATGGCGATGCGGGGCAGATTGATAGAAGTGAAACTCAGGTTACCACGGCCGAAGCTGATTTCGCGGGTCGGGTCATAGTTGTTGCCGATCACGCGGGTACGGCAACCCATGTAAGAGATTTCCGTTTCAGGGTGACCCGGCTTGTAGTACTGCAGGTTGTAGGGAGCATCCTGGAAGCTGAAGTTGGGGAACAGGCGCTTCGCGCTCACCTTGCAGGCCAGCTTGAACAGGTCGTAGTTGGGGTCGCCGGGGTTCAGGCTGATGCCTTCCTTGACACGGAAAATCTGGATGGGGAAAATGGCCGTCTCGCCGCCGCCCAGGCCCTCGTCGGTGGTGAGCAGCAGGTTGCGCATCGCCATGCGGGCTTCGGGCTCGGTGCACATACCATAGTTGATGCTACTGAACGGAGTCTGCGCACCGGCGCGGCTGTGCATGGAGTTCAGGTTGTGGACAAACGCTTCCATCGCCTGGAAGGTGGTCTTGTCCGTCTCTTCGTAAGCCATCTTCTCGGCAAACTTCTGGGCCTTCATCACGATTTCGGTATCGAAGGTCTTGGAAAGTTCGCGGGCTTCCGCTTCCACGAACTTCTCGTTGGGCACGAGCGTCGCGACCATGCCCATCTCCGCCATTTCGGCGTGGAGCTTCTTCACCACCGGCTGGATTTCTTCTTCGGTCTTGCCGGTAAGGAGGATGAGAGCCTTCACCATGTTCGAGAGGTAGGCCTTGCGGTAAGTAATGCGCACGCCGTCGGCCATGGCGTAGTCGAAGTTGGGAATGGACTGGCCGCCGTGCTGGTCGTTCTGGTTACTTTGTATGGCAATGGCAGCAAGAGCCGCGTAGCTGCGGATATCCTTGGGTTCGCGCAGGTGGCCGTGACCCGTGTTGAAACCGCCCTTGAACAGTTTCTTCAGGTCGATCTGGCAGCAGGTCATGGTGAGGGAGTAGAAGTCCAAATCGTGGATGTGGATATCGCCCTCGGAGTGTGCGCGGCTGTGCTCGGGCTTGAGCATCATCATGGTGTAGAAATGCTTGGCCGATTCGGAACCGTACTTGAGCATGGTGCCCATGGCGGTGTCGCCGTCGATGTTCGCGTTTTCGCGCTTGAGGTCGGATTCCTTGGCGGAACTGAAAGTAATGTCGCGGAGCGTGTGCATGAGGCGGGTGTTCACTTCGCGGATGCGGGTACGCTCGGCACGGTACAGGATGTAGCTCTTGGCGGTATCGGCATAACCGCCCTCGGTCAGGGCCTTTTCAACGGCGTCCTGGATTTCTTCGATTTCGGGCTTTACCTTGCCCTCGGCTTCCAAAAGGCCAACGGCGCTTGCCGCCACCTGGAGGGCCGTGCTGGAGAGCACGTCGTCGTTTCCCAACAAATTCAGCTGGTCCTGGGAGGCCTTAATCTGTTCGTCCAATTCACCAGAGGCGCGGAAGGCCTTCTCGATAGCGGCAGAAATCTTCTCGATGTTAAACGGCATCTCGCGGCCGTCGCGCTTTTTCACTGTAACAATCATTACTTTTACCTTTTTTTCATCAAAATGGGTCAGCGGTCAAATAATAACAAAAAACACCATATCTTGTGCTTTTCAATTCAAGACCACCACAACATGTGGTGATTTTGAGGTCGGACCACCACCAGAGGTCGGGGGAAATTTCGTCCAACTCCTTAATACACAAATATTTAAGGAAAACAGAAAAAAGTAAGATTGCGGAAAGCTACCGGGAAGATTATCCTCCTTTGTGGTCATATATAACAGAAAAAAGGAGGAAACGGCGAATGTCCGGGGAAAAAAGCAGATTTAATCAAAAATATATATCGTTTCAATAAAAATTATTCATTTGACAATATGGATTAACGGACTTAAATTATAGATGTAACAAACAAGCATTCCGGAAAGCGGCACCGCCCGCCCCGAGGAGGAATTATGAAAAAGGCCATCGCACTCTGCTCTCTCGCATTTCTGCTCTGCTCCTGCGCAGGGGTACATGTCCAAAAACCCGAAGTCAACGACGTAAAGAAAGTCGCCATCTTGAGCGTGTCGGCCAGCGAGGACATCAAGAAGCTGGAAGACGAAGAAGAAAGCGGCAGCCTGAAGGACGCCCTGGTCGGGGTCGCCACCAGTGCCGCCGAAGACAACGTGAAGCAGCTCTCCAAGGGCCGGGAGAAAATCATCACCTACGGCGCCGACGCCCTGGCAGAAACCCTCGCCGGTCTTGACGGCTGGACGGTCGTGCCCGCCGAAGAGGTGACAGGCAACGCCGATGTCCAGAAGTTCTTCGATCCCACAGGGGCAGAAGGCGTCATTAGCAAAATCGCAAGACTCGTGCCGGTGAACGGCTGGCGCTACATGACACCCCAGGGAATGCACGAACTGCCCTACGAAGCGGTTGTCTCCGGTGAAACGGCACTCTTTGGTGCCAAAACCGACGACCAGGAAGTCCGAGAAAAAGTGGGCACACTCTGCGAATCCCTACACGTAGATGCAGTAGCCGTGGCCGAATACTACTTCTTTTACGAAGACGGCCTACTGACCCTGGCCAATACCGCAAAGCCCGTGGTGATGGTGGACGTGGTGCTTATCGACAAGAAGGGGAACAAGCTCCTCTTTACGGACCACGGCTGGACCCAGGTCAAGGGCAACGGCAACGTAATGCTGGTGGACAAGTACGTGGACCTGCAATCCGACACCAGCGTGGACGCCTACGTAAACACCATCGACAAGGCCATGTCTGAATTCAAGAAGGCCGCGAAGAAAAAACTCTAAGCAACAGCGCCACCAGGATGGTGGTGGTCATGCTGATAAAGGGCATCCAAGGCCAGCTGAATATACCGCCCAATACCGCAGGTACGCCAAAGGCGGGAATCCCCTGGATAAGCACCAGGCTTGCCATGCCGCAAAGGACGGCAACGATCACCTGCCAGCTCTTGAGACCCTTCACAAAGAAGGCCAGCAGGAACATACCAAGAAGCGGGCCGGTAAAGAGCCCCGTAAAGAAGATGGCGTTCTTGAGGAGGCTGCCCTGCTGGGTGGCGGCAAACAGAGCAAAGAACACGCCCAGCACGCCCCAGACCACTGTCCAGATCTTGGCCCGCTTGAGACCGCCAATCCCTTCGGATTCGCCCCAACCCAAGAAGTCGTGCTCCGAGGTGTTGCTGAGGGAATTGATAGCTCCCGAAAGGCTGCTCATGGCTGCCGCACAGATAGCCGCCACAATAAGGCCGGTCACACCCACGGGGAGCCCGTTCACGATAAAGTAGGGGAACACGTCGTTCTGGCCAAGGCCATCGGGCAAGGAGGCCACCTTGGAAATCTTGTAATAAACGAACAGGGCGGCGCCCACCCAGTAGAACAATATGGAAACAGCACAGCCAAGCACCATGGAGAGCACGCTGGAGCGGTTGGCCGCCTTCACGTCTTTGCAGCTCAGGTAGCGCTGCACGAACTGCTGGTCGCAACCGCGAATGGCGATTTCTAGAACGGCATAGGCAAAGCCCGCCGACACCAAGGTACGTGCGTTAGAAATATCGAAACTGGCATCCCACCACTTGGTCTTGCCCGCCCCGCTTGCAAGGGCCGCCATTTCGCCAAAGCCACCGACGGCATTGGCGATTAAAACCAGCACCAAAACGCCGCCGCCAAAGAACACGCAAAACTGCATCACGTCGGTCCAGATAACCGCCTTGATGCCGCCAAACCAGGTGTAGAAAATGGCCACCGCCGCAGACACCACAATGGCAAGCTTCAAGTCGATGTGCAAAATCTGGGCCAGCACCAGGGATGGCGCGTACAGCAGAATTCCCGTGCGGAGCAGAAGGTGCATACAATAGAAAACCGCCGCCAGGCGGCGCACCGCCTTGGAACCGAAACGGACTTCGAAAAGTTCGTAGGCACTGTTGATTCCGGACGTGCGGAACCTGGGGATAAACACGAAGCCCACCACCACGATGCTGAGGAGCGCCCCTATCTGGAACATGAGGAACGTCATGTTGTCGCCGTATACGTCGGCGGGAGCGCCCAAGAAGGTGGTGGCGCTTACGGAGGTAGCGATAAGGCTTATACCTACGGCAATCCAAGGCATGGACCCGCCACCGAACATATATTCCTTGAGGTTCTTGTTGCCCCGGGAAACCCAGAGGCCGATAAACAGGGAAACTAAAAGGTAAGCGGCGAGAACCGCCCAATCCAAAACAGTGAACAATTTCGCCCCCTAGTCAAGCGGCTCTAGGCCGTTTCTGTGTACTGGATAACCTGATTGCGGCCGCCTTCCTTGGCCTTGTACAGGGCCTGGTCCGCAAAGTTCACGGCCTTCATCATGTTGTCCTTGAATTCCGGAGTCACGAGGAACGCACCGATACTGATGCTCACCCGGAGAGGCGTGGCCTGGTGTACTTCGAATTCCAAATCCAGCACGGCCTTGCGGATGCGCTCCGCCGTTTCCATCATGCCTTCGGGCGTGGTATCTACGAGGCCCACCACCAGTTCTTCGCCACCGTAGCGGGCCACTACGTCGATATCCTTGCGGACTTCCCTCAGCAGGGTCTTTGCAATCCCGATGATCACCATGTCGCCCACGCCGTGACCATAGGTATCGTTCACGCTCTTGAAATGGTCGATGTCCATCATCAGCACGCCGATATTGTACTGACGTCTGTCGGCACGAATCTTTTCGGTGCGAAGGGCGTCGGGCAGGGTCCGCTTGTTCAAAAGACCTGTCATGCCGTCGCGAGTAGCCTCGTCTTTCTTGGTCTCGAACTGGCTTGCCCTGGCATAGGCAAAACCCGCCACTCCGGCAAAGGCCTTCAGAAGTTGCATTTCGTGTTCGGTGTAACGGCCAGAGGTTCGGCTCTCGAGGCAGATAGCCAGTTCCGCCTGACCCGCATTGTTGTCCGTAGAAATGGGCATCACGAACAGCTGGCGGAAATCCAGGTTCTTGTTTTCGCGGTTGTCTATGCGGGGAATGTACTGGCTGGAGCTAGAACTGAAGAACCGTTCTACAGGACGTTTCTGGAAAAGCGCCAATACCGCAAGGCCCTTGTCCGAAAGAGTGAACTTTTTATTCTGGAACTGTTCGCTGTCGATACCGTCGGCGCAGACCACATGGCCTTCACGTTCCTTGTGGGTATCCACCTGGTCCTGCTTGTCCAGGGCCAAAAGCATCATGCGGTCGTAAGGAATATTCTGCTTGACGTAGTCGAAAATCTGGTTATAGATGTCCTTGACGGACATAGTCTGGAAAAACTTGTGCTGGTAGCTGTACAGAATGCTGAACTGGTGCTGGCCGATAAAATTCTTTGCCGAAACGAAGCACTTGTAATAAAGGGCAAACAGGGTGCTTGCAATGTGGGTAAGAGCCTGGACCGTCGATTGGTTGAAGGCGTTGGGATACAGCGAATCTATCACCAGGGCGCCAATGCGGTTCTTGCCCTGGTCCAGGATAGGTACCGCGGCAAGGGACTTGATCATGGGATTGTCAATATAGTACAGCAGTGCCTTTCCGCCAGAAAGGTCGCCTTCCAGCAGGCGTTCCACGTCTATGTTGAAAAGCTGGCCGATAAGCCCAGAAGTTTCGGTCACTTTTACATCGGAAGCTATCTGGACGCTGGGGTCTGCACTATAGACCCGGATCCCCCATTCCTTGTTGCTGTTCAATGAAGAGAAAATGACCAAAGAGTGAACATTGGGAATGACCCTTTTTAGCCCGTGGAGCAAATCGGTCATGGACTTGTTCACATCGGCGTTTGCACGGGCCCAGACCTGATTCACCTTCAGAGTAGAATTGGGTTCGTTGAATTCAGAAGATTCGTCCTTGATGGAGTTCCGAAGTTCCGGAGTCACCGCAGGGGCAAGGCCCGTGGCCCTCATGGCACGGGTCACCACCGGAAGGCTCGCCGTCTTGCTGCCAGGAATGCGGGGCAGGTTAATATAACCGAGAGCTACGGCAATGCCTGCCACAGGGATAAAGAACAGAAGCATTCCACCCTGAAACGCGACGCCTAAAAAAAGGCCCGCCACAAAAAACAACACACATGCCATCAACATTCAAAAACCTCTACAGCCTAAACGAGCGGTACAACATGATAGAAGCCAAAGCCCCGAACACCAGGTGGCTTATCCAGGCACCCATGAAGGGGGAAAGGGCTCCGTTCTCGCCCATTTTCAGTCCAATCCGTTCCAAGATATAATAGCTAAAAACAAGCAGCAGGCCAATGCCGAATTTCTGGGAAAGCCCTCCGGAGCGGGTATAACGGTGGCAGAGGGCAGCACCAATCAAAAGCACAATCAGGTTCATCCAGTGGGCAGACCGCTTAAAGTACAGGGCCGTCTCCATAGCACGGGTGTCTTCGCCAGAGCGTTTTAACACCTCGATACGCTTGAGGACCATCTTGGAGTCCATCTCGTCGGGAACCTGCCGCTCGTTGATCAGGTCTTCGGGGCGGGTGCTGACCTTGTCCACCAGTTTTTCCTTGGTAAAGGGAAGCACTGTTACGGAACCATCCTTATTGAAAATTCTATGATGGCCCCGCTCGAAAAGCCAGTAGCCTATGCCTTCTTCTTCGGCCCAGGTCACGGTCTTGGCGTCAAAACGTTCCACCAGGTGCCCCTGGTCCCGCAAAAGCAGCACCACGTCGCGCCCCAGTTTCTTGTCGCCGGAATAATGCCTAAAGAACCAGCTGGCCTTTTCACTGTCGATAAAGGTAAAGTTGTTCTTTTCCTTGATTCGCGGGTTCTTCTTTTTCTGGGCGTTGGTCTCCATGATTTCCAGGCGCTTGTGATTCGCGTCGGGTAGCCAAAGTTCGCTCATCTCGTAGGCCCCCAGAGAGACCAATATGCCAAAAACAAATATGGGCATCAGCGTGCGGAAGGGGTTTTGGCCCGAACTCTGCATGGCACTCATTTCCAGGTGGCGGGTCATGTTGCCCACAGAGGCAAGCACCGCAATAAAAAGGGCTACCGGCGTAATCAGGTAAAGAATATAGGGCAGGTAGCTGATGTAGTAATCGTACACCGACTGCACATCGCGGGCAAGCCAGGTCTTGATGTTGCCCACAAAATCAATCACCACGAACATAAAGATGGCGCCCACCACCACGATGAGGAACATCTTCAAGAAATTGCGTATGAGATAGCGGGAAAACTTCATCCGAACCTCTTCGTGAACTTCTTGAAGAATCCGCCCACGGCACGAACTGCCCTGAAGAACTTGGAATCTCCGGAGAAACGGTCGCGGACCATGGCCACCGTGATGAACACGCCAAAGGAGCCGATGATGATGTTGGAGGCCCACATGGCAAGCTCCGGTGAAATAATCAGGCGGTCCGCCAGGTTCTCACCTCCAATCAGACAAATCCAGTAAATGACAAAGAAGGCGAGGCTATAGAGGATGCCCGTGCCGATACCGCCCTTGCGGGCCATGATCCCGAGAGGGGCACCGATAAGCACAAAGATGAAACAGGCAAAGGAAGTGCTGAACTTCTTGTGGATTTCAACCAGATACTGGGCCTGGCGCTTTTCTTCCACTTCCATACGGCCCCGCAGGCGTTCCGTGGTACGCAGCACGCCCTGCTCTTGGGCACGTACCCTCGGGAACATCCTGGAGCGACGTAGCGCGTCATCTTCGATGGCCTTGCGGGAACTATCGGGAACAATACTGTCGCTTTCAACCAGACGGCACGTAGCCATAAGCGAGGAAAGCCTTGTCTCCTTGGCGTAGTCTGCCAAAGAATCGTAATTGTGCTTGGCCTCTTCCACAACGTCCATCATCATCTCTACAGGCATCTCGCGGTCGCTTCGGTAACTGCGACTCCGGCGCTCTAGACGGTCATCTACGTTCTCCATGGCCAGGTCCTGGGAATAGAACCTAATGCGGAAATAGTTTTCGGGGTTGTCGGGATCCACCATATGGGTCTCGCCGCTCCGGAGCTTGAACATGAGGGTTGCGCCGTTGTCCACATAATCAAGAGTGGCACTGTCGGCGTAGACAATACGGGGGGCGCCCCTGCGTTCCATTTCGTACACCTGTATCCCGTACAGGGTTCCCGACACCTGGTCAATGCGGCTCACCCAAAGCTGTACATCGGGGAACTGGGTTATCAGGCGACCTTCGTCGATAAACACATGGGGTTTCTTTCTAGAAACGGCGTTCATCAGTTCTACGGAACGGTGGTTCGCCTCGGGCAAAACCCAGTTGTTGAACAGCACCATGAGCACCGATATGAGCATGGCCACAAGCATCACCGGACGCATCAGCGAAAGTGGGGACATTCCCGCTGCCTTTACCGCCGTAATCTCCTGGTCCCCGGAAAGCCTGCCAAAAGACATGAGGCAGGCCACCAGCACCGCCATGGGGATAGACAGCGAAAGCATCCAGGCCAAGTTCAGCACGAAAATTTCCAGAACCGTAGAAGCCGGAAGCCCCTTGGAAAGCACATTGTCCAGAATCTTTACCAGAAAGTCCACCACGAACAAAAACGTGATGCCGAAAAGAGCCGCCAAAAAGGGGCCTATCTGCTCTTTCAAGACATAACGGACTAAAATCATTTTTCCGGTGAATTTCTTTTTTCTAATTTGATAGCTGAAAATTAGAATTAACCAAAGAAAAAAAATGAACCTTTTTCAAAAGTCAGCCCCAATACTCTGCCTTTTTGCCCTGGCCATCGGACTTGGCGCGTGCTCCTCGGACCGCGGGAAAGTAAGCCATGCTGAATTCTGCAAGAACAAGTACGTAGCGGCCGAAGAACTTTTCAAGAAACAAAAATACGGCAGGGCCCAAGACAAGCTAGAAGAAATCCTCAGCCTCTGCGCGGGCACGGGCTATATGGAACAGAGCCAGTTCCTGCTGGCCGAAAGCTATTTCAACCTGGAAGAATGGATTGAGGCACGTGGCGAATACGGTTCCTTCGTACTGAATTTTCCGGGCTCACCCTTTATCGAGACCGCAGAATTCCGCAAGGCCATTTCCTCTTTCAACATAGAGTTCAAGGTGGCCCGAGACGAATCCAACACTACCACCGCCATGAGGGACTTTGAGCGCTATCTGTCCAACTACCCTGACTCCCCCCTCAAGGATTCCGTCAACTACTATTACGGACTACTGGTAGAACGTATGGCCGAAAAGGAATTCCAGACCGCTCGGCTCTACTACCGCATGGACAAGTACCAGGCCGCCGTCATCTACCTCAAGGAGTTCCTGGAAAAATACACAGTGAGCAAGCGTCGCAAGGACGCCTTCAAGATCATCGTGGATTCTTACATAGAGCTGGACCAGTTTGAACCCGCCCGCGATTACCTCACCATGATGCGGGACGAATTCGCGGGTGACGACGACATGGAAAAGATCTTCAAGAAAAACGAAAAGAATATTGCTAGCGCCGAAAAAGATTTCGAAAAGCGCATGAAAAAAGATTCCAAGAAAAAGAAAGAAGACAAAGAAGACAAGGAAATGACAAACTAGCCTTATGGTTTCCCTTGCAAAAAAGATTCTGTGTCTTGCATTCGTGCTTACGGTAACATCCCTTGCGGAAACCGAAAACAGCACGGACATTCACGACAATTCCAGAATCGCCCTATTTTTGCAGCCGGGGATTTCCTTTCTCAGCTTTGACCAGCGGGAATACTTCCAAGACGCCATCGACACCATCCACCACGAATTCTTGACACAGGCTCTAGACAAGCGGGACAGCGCCAACGTGGCCAAGCAGGACTTTCAGAAGGTGAACTTCTGTTTCCCGATTTATGCAGGGCTGCAGTTCCAGCTGCGACAGGACCATTTCGTAAGTATAGGCGCAGGTTACATTCACGATAACGAATCCGTAGTACTTGTAGACCAGAACAACCGCTCCCACAACTACAGCTACACCATCCAGGGATTCCCGCTTTTTCTGGAATACCGGTTCGCCATTCCTGGGAACCTGATGTCCCTCAGTAACGAGAGCCTTTTCAGTATCGCCCTGCGCTGGTACTGGACGCTTCCCCACACCGAAATTTACACCAGCTGGGGCAAGCTCGCCGCAGAGACTCCTTATTACGGCTCTGGATTCGGGCTCAGCATCGGTTACCTGCTGTTTAACTGGAAAAGCCTGTACGTTTATGGCGACCTGGGGTACAGCTACATTTCCGTCAAGTCCAAAAAGCAGTATGCCGATATCGTGCCCGACGGCCCCGAAGAAAAGGCCAAGTGGAACATCGGTGGAATCCAACTGCAAATCCGCGTAAGCTTTGGCGCCTGGAATAAGCCCGTGGTCATAGGAGACAGCACGGCTACGACGGGCAGCACCGTTGTTGCAGGGGACAGCAGCTCAACCTTGGGTAAGGACAGCGCGACCATCGTTACAAAGGACAGTTCGGTTGCAGGCAAGGAAAGCGCGACCATCGGGGCAAAGGAAAGCGCCGCACCTTCAAGCGCCGAAAAGCAGCCGCCGGCTCCGGAGGCAAAACAGCCTGCAAAAGTGAACGAACAGGCAGCTCCACCCGCAAGCAAAAAAAGTGAGCAACCTGCACGCCCAAGCGCCGAAGCTCGGCCGGAGTAGGCCATGAGCATACTGCCCGGCAAAAAGCTCCGCTACGCGGAAACACACTTCAAGTTCAGGCTGCCCTGGTCCCTGCTGTACAGGCCCTGGCCCGAAATTTTCACGGACGCACCATTCCAGTTTGTACCGGGTAAAACGCCCCTGCTGTGGATTGTGGTGCGGGACGCCCACCGGTTTCCCGCCACCGTCAAGAGCCTTGAAATTACAATCCGGCGGATTGACGAAAGCAGTCCCGACGAAACCCGGCGTTTTGACAACCTGGAGCTAAAGGCGGACCAGCCCTTCCACTTTTTCCCTGTAGGAATCGGTGCGCTGGAACCCGGCCTCTACGAGATTTTCCCGAAGGTCGTTGCGTGTCGCAACGGCAAAGAACGGACCTTCCAGCGCTGGAACTTTCCGGGCCTGAAACCCTCGCCGCTTAAAATCCAGGTACTCCGACACGAGCTTCCCAAACCCGAAGGATATGCCGCCGGCGAAATGCACTGCCACACCTACTATTCGGCAGACCATGTGGAATATGGAGCAAGTCCCGCCGTGATGCAGCAGGCGGCAGAGGCCGTAGGACTCGACTTCGTGAACTTTACGGACCACGCCTACGATTTCGCCTTCACCGTCGAAGACTACACCAAGGAAGCTCCTTCGGCATCGGCGCGTTTCCAGAACCTGAAAGACGAAATCGCTGCACTCCCCGCAAAGCCGCTCCTCATCGCCGGCGAAGAAATCTCCGCAGGCAACAGCAAGGGCGAAAACGTGCACATGACCGCCCTCGGGCCCGCCTCCTATCTGCCGGGCCTCGGCGACTGCGGCCGCTACTGGCTAAACAACAGGCCCACGCTCCCCATCGGGCGCATCCTCGAAATGACGGACGCCCCCTGCTTTGCCGCACACCCCCTGCAACAAATGGGCTTGCTTGAAAAATTCATCTTCCGGCGCGGCTACTGGAAAACCGCGGACCTGCACCTAGACGCAAAGCACCCCGTTCGCGGCATCCAGTTCTGGAACGGAATCCGCGACGAAGGATTTAAACTGGGTCGCGCCTGGTGGATCGACGAACTGGGCAAAGGAAACTTCCTACTCCCCATCGGCGGAAACGACGCCCACGGCGACCTAAACGACACCACCTTCGTGCACCTGCCGCTTTTCTCCCTGGGGAACAACCGCCACCACGTCTTCGGAAAAGTCCGCACCGTCGTGAAAGGGGGAAGCCTCCCTACACAGACCGCTCGGCTCAAGTGCATAGAAGAGTCTACGAGATCGCCTCGCTCTCGCCAACACGACTCGTTAGGACGAGTCGCTTTTGGCTCACTGGCCCCTTCTTCTGTCATCCCCTCTGCGGGGACACCCCGCAACGCCCCCTCGCCAAGCGTCATTCCGGCCCCCGAGCCGGAATCTAGCGGTAACAACCTCTCCTCCGCAGAATTGCAGCAGGCCTTCTCAGACGACAACTGTTACATCACCGATGGCCCTGCCCTCTGGTGGGATCGCGAGGTCGACACCGTAAAGTTCCACGCCCAAAGCACGCACGACCTGGGCGGCGGATTCCGTTACATACGCATCTATGGCCGCCGCATTCTTGCAGGCGGCAAGTGGGCCGCCAAAGAAGAAATTTGCCCCGAAAGCCTCGTGGCCGCAAGCCAAAACGAGACCATCACGGTCCACAGTTCAGGCTACGCCTACCTGCGGGCCGAATGCGAAACCGCCACGGGCCGTTTCGCCATGACTTCGGCAGCAGCCGTTTCTTAAAACAAAAAGCCCAACCTATCATCATGGCCGGGCTTCTTTTTTTTGCGTAGCAATTACAGGCTGGCGTGTGCGGCAATCTTGTAAATTGCAGTAACGTCAGCAGCCTTGAGCGGCACGAATCCCCAGCCGTCGCCCGGATTGAGTTTTTCCACCATCTTCGGGATGTCTTCTTCCTTCGCGCCAAGTTCAGCGAAGTTGATGGGCATGCCGATAGAATGCAAGAACCGGCGGAAAGCCTTGATGCCTTCGAGCGCCGTAGCCTTCGGGTTCTCGAAGTTCATCTGACAGCCGAACACGCGGGTCGCCATCTGGGCAAAGCGTATCACGTTGTGGTCCACCACGTATTCCATCCAGGAGGGCATAATCACTGCAAGGCCCGCGCCATGGGCGCAGTCGTAAAGCGCCGAAAGTTCGTGTTCAATGGCGTGGCTATTCCAGTCCTGACTGCGCCCGCACCCCACAACGCCGTTGTGGGCTACCGTCCCCGCCCACATGATGTTGGCCCGCACCTGGTAGTTGGCGGGGTCGGCAATGGCGCGGGGGCCTTCCTTAACCATCGTGAGGAGCACCGCTTCGCACAGGCGGTCGGTAATTTCCACTTCCAGCGTGTTTGTGAAGTAGCGTTCAAAGACATGGGCCATGATGTCGGTAATGCCGCAGGCCGTCTGGTAGGCAGGCAGCGTGCAAAGGAGCGCCGGATTCTGCACCGCGAACTTCGGGCGAATGTGCTCGCTGCTCGCGCCGCGCTTGAGCATGCCGTCTTCCTTGGTCACCACGGAGTCGCCACTGCCCTCGGAACCGGCAGCCGCAATGGTCTGCACCACGCCTATGGGGAGTGCGCAGGTAGCCGAGGCCTTGCCATCGTAAAAGTCCCAGAAATCACCATCGTAAACAGCACCCATCGCAATGGCCTTGGAACTATCAATCGTAGAGCCGCCGCCCACCGCCAAAATAAAATCGATGCCATTTTCACGGACAATTTCGATGCCCTTGTACACGAGCGAATCGTGCGGATTCGGCTTCACGCCGCCAAGCTCCACATACGGGATTCCTGCAGCATCGAGGCTAGCCTTGACGCGGTCAATCAAGCCCGAACGCACCGCAGAACCCCCACCGTAGTGGATGAGCACCTTCGTGCCGCCGTACTTCTTGACAAGCGCGCCGCATTCATTTTCGCGGTCCATGCCGAATACAAATTCCGTGGGGCTGTAAAAATTGAAATTTTCCATGTTTTCCTCTTTGTTTTTTATAATAATACAATGATTCCATGGCCAAAGTTGCCGTTTTTGGCCAAATTTCGTGTACAAAAAGAACCAAACCTTGACAAAACCCCCATAATTTTCTCTATTTTGGCACCGAATTTTTATGTTTAACCCTTAACGGAGAATCAATATGCCTTGCGGAAAGAAAAGAAAGCGCAGGAAGATTGCGACTCACAAGCGCAAAAAGCGCCGTCGTCGTGACCGTCACAAAAAGAAACTTCGCTAATCCGTTAGCATTTTTGTGATTTCCTAAAAACGGGGTGCCAACACACTCCGTTTTTTCGTGTAACCCGACACCGCCACGGAGCCGAAAACCGAATGCAGATTCTCGGAACTATCAAGAACGTCACCTACCAGAACCCGGCCAACGGTTTCACCGTGCTGAAGGTGGTGATTTCTGATACGGGCAAGGTGGCGGTAGTCACCGGGAATTTTCCTGCACTCACTCCCGGCGAGAACCTGCGGTTCGAGGGAGAATGGGGCCGCCACCCCAAGTTCGGCGAGCAGTTCAAGGCCACGGGCTTTGAAATCCTGAAGACAGGTGACGGCAACCTGAAGGACTACCTGGCCAGCGGGCTGTTCCGGGGCATCGGGCCCAAGACCGCCGAGCGCCTGGTGGAGGCCTTTGGCGACACCCTGCCAGAGGTGCTGGACAACCACCCCGAAAGGCTCTCCGAGGTAAAAATCAAGGGTATCACTCCCAAGAAGATGGCGGAGTTTCTGGCCAGCTGGCAAGAGGCCCGCCTGAGCCGCGAAACCATGCTGTTCCTGTACAGCCACGGCATCGTGGGCAGCACCGCCAAACGGCTGTGGAGCACCTACGGCGAAGACACCATCCCAAAGATCAAGGAGAACCCCTACCTGCTCTGCGAAGAGGTGTGGGGTATCGGGTTTGCAAGCGCCGACGAAATCGCCATGAAGCTGGGCCTACCGAAGGACAGCCCCATGCGGTTCCAGGCGGCACTGCTCTACTCCCTGCAGGAATCGTCCTTCAACGAGGGCCACGTGTACCTGCCCAAGGACGCCCTGCTGGACCGCACCCTCAAGAACCTGCGGATAGACAGCTTTGACGACGACGCGGTGCAGATTCTCATGGAGCAGTTCGAAGTCCTGTGCAAGAGCGGGCGCATTACCCGCGTAGGCGACGACTGTTTTTACCCGCCCCTGTTCCGGGCCGAAGATAGTATCGCACGGAACATCGCGCTACGGCTACAGCGGAACACGCTCCCCACCGAAGGTTTCGAGCAGTACCTGGTGAGCTGGGAGAGGGAACACAAGTTCAGTTTCGATCCAGTGCAAAGGCAGGCCATCCAGATGGCGCTTTCCCACAAGTTCTCCATCGTCACAGGCGGCCCCGGTACGGGAAAGACGACGATACTCAAGGGCATATTGCATCTTGCCAACCAGATGGGGGAATCTGTGCTGCTGGCTGCCCCTACGGGACGTGCCGCCAAGCGTATGAAAAGCCTCTGCGGAGCGCCCGCGAAAACGGTGCACCGCCTTCTGGAAATGGACCCCTTGACCAAGAAGTTCAACAGGAACATTGGCAACCAGCTCCACTGCGACCTGATGATTGTAGATGAATTCAGTATGGTGGACACCTGGCTTGCCGCCTCACTTTTGGAAGCGGTGAGCTTGTCCGCCCGCATATTACTGATAGGGGACGCCGACCAGCTGCCAAGCGTGGGGCCCGGCAACGTGCTCAACGACCTGCTCCAGTGCCCGAAAATTCCAAACGTGCGGTTGCAGCACATCTTCCGGCAGGCCAGCGGCAACGACATCGCCGACAAGGCGGCCAAAATCAACCAGGGCATCATGCCTGCGCCTATCGACGGACCCAACTTCCACTTTATGCCCTACGAGACTCCCGAGGAGGCCCTGGGCATATTGCAGCAACTGGTCACCACCGGCGTGCGCTCCAAGCTGGACATCGACCTGAAAAGCGACCTGCAGATTCTCGCCCCCATGCGCAAGGGCCCGCTGGGCGTGTTCGAGCTGAACCAGTTCCTGCAAAAGCTCATGAACGGCTCCGCCCAAAAATTCAAGATCTGCGGCACCGAATGGGGTGCGGGCGACCGGGTGATGCAGACCACCAACAACTACGACAAGAACGTGTTCAACGGCGACGTGGGCATTGTCTTCAACGTCAAAAAGGACAAGTCCGCCATGACGGTCTTTTTCGACGACAAGACGGTGGACTACGAAGGAGACGAAATCGAGGACCTGCAGCTGGCCTACGCCTGCACCATCCACAAGAGCCAGGGCAGCGAATACCCCGCCGTCATCGTGATTCTCGACTCCAGCCACTACGTAATGCTCCAGCGGAACCTGCTTTATACGGCCATCACCCGCGCGAAAGGACACGTGTGGGTACTTTCGGCCCCCGGAGCCTTCCACCAGGCCGTGCGCAATAACCGCAGCACCCGACGGTACACGCGACTTAAAGAAAGACTTGGCTAGATCGGCTAAACCCTAATCGTTGTCGTCTTCCAACTGATCTTTGATAGAGTTGAAGATCGGATCCCAAAGCGAAGGACCTCCTATCTCGGGATACACATAGGAGAGTTCCTGGGTATTCATCCATGCCTTAAGTTTTGTGACCTTGATTTCACAAGAAGAGTCGTCGCCACTTACAGTTATCCAAAATTTGATAAACTGCTTGTTGTCCATATTGCGGTTGCTCTTATCCCTTTGCGAAAAACTTGCAACTGCATATTTCTCGGTCACCATCTTGCCTGTTTCCGGAGAATCCTTGGCAAGCGAAACATCGTTGTCGGCAAAAGTCTTCTTTGTAGCATCATAACATGCGGCAGGAGAATAATCAAAAGACCGAGTCATGTATTCGTCGTAAAGGGTTGGATCATCGAGCATCTTTTTGGGTTGCATAAGCGCGCAACCACCGAAAAGGACCGCTGCTGCGACCGTTAAACCGAACAAACCTTTCTTTTTCATAAGACCTCCGAGAAAAGGGTGAAATGTTCCGACCCTCTCAAAGTAAAAAAAAAATTACATTCGTCAACTAAATGTGTTCGTTCGTAAAAAACGGCGTTTTTCGAGAAAAAAACAAAATCCCGCAGCAGGCGCTGCGGGAGAATGACGTCATCTAATTGACTACTACAGGTCCACGACCTCAGTCCAGCCGAACGGGTCTTCGGCTTCGCCGAACTGGATAGCAGTGTACTTGGTGAAGAGTTCCGTGCAGACCGGGCCCGGGTTCACGCCGTCACCGTAGGTGAAGGTCTTGCCGGCAACCGGATCCACAATCTTCTTGATCGGGGTAATCACGGCGGCGGTACCGCATTCGGCAGTTTCGGAGAATTCAGCGAGTTCTTCGAACGGGACCTGGCGGCGTTCCACGGTGTAACCGAGGTATTCAGCCAACTGCTGCAAGCTCTTGTTCGTAATCGACGGCAGAATGGATTCGGACTTCGGGGTCACGTAGGTCTTGCCCTTGATGCCGAAGAAGTTTGCCGGACCGCATTCGTCGATGTACTTCTTTTCCTTTGCGTCCAGATAAATGGTGCTGGAGTAACCGAGCTTCTTGGCTTCGGCGAGGGAAAGCAAGCTGGCAGCGTAGTTACCGCCAACCTTCACCGTACCCGTACCCTGCGGAGCGGCGCGGTCATAGTTGCGGCTAATCATCATGTCCACGGGCTTGAACCCGTCCTTGAAGTACGGACCCACCGGAGTCACGAACATCAACAGCAGGTATTCGTCGGAGGGCTTCACGCCCACCTCGGGGCTCGTACCGATGAGGAGCGGACGGATGTAGAGCGTTGCACCGTAGCCGTAGGGCGGCACAAAGCGGGCGTTAGCCTTCACCACTGTGTGGACCATCTCGCGGAACAGTTCAACAGGCGGCACGGCCATGAGCACGCGGTTCGCGGTGTTCTGCATGCGCTTCGCATTCTCGTCAACGCGGAAAATACGGACCTTGCCGTCCTTGCCCGTGTAAGCCTTGAGGCCTTCGAAACCTTCCTGGCCGTAGTGCAAGCAAGTAGCGGCCATGTGGATGCTGATGTCCTTGGAAGAAGAAAGTTCAACCTTGCCCCACTTGCCATCGCGGTAGTAGCAGCGGACATTGTAATCGGTATCGTAATAACCGAAGGGGAGCGTCTTCCAATCAACAGTGTTCAAATCAAGCATAATTTAACCTTTTTGCAATTTGTGCATTTTTAAAGGTATCATTCGGTACCGCACAGAAAAATACAATAATGACGGGCATTTTGGCACCCGTCATATTAAAAAAGGAGAGAGAAAATGATATTACAAAAATTGTAGATTACCCCAAGAGGATATACATCGCCAGGGTAAACATCACAAAGGCCGTGGCGGTAAGCGCAGACGGCACAAACTTTCTGTCTTTCATAATGAACTCCTTTGTTAAGAGTTTCTCATTTCACTCCCTTAATATGCACTCCCGAATTCATAATGTCAAATATATTGTTTATATGTAATTGATAGTTATTTTTGATAAAAAAGATGCTTTTGATGTGCCGCAACTGTACGAAAGCATCCATTATAGCGAGAGACACCTTAATTGCCGTTTTGGTACGCAAAACAGCTGAAAGCATTGCCACTCCTTGCTCAGTAAAGGCAAACGGCATCTTACGCAAGCCCATTTTCTCAGAATTGGACATCACAATTTGTGATTTCCAATTTGAAAATTCCAGCTCTGTCAACTGAAAACAGTTCCTTTCCGGGAACCTTTCCATATTTCGCTTGACGGCCTGATTTATCGCCCTCGTTTCAACCCCGTAAAGCGTCGCTAGATCGCAATCAAGCAACACCTGCTTGTCACAAATAACCAGAATCATCTTTTCTACGCCCGATTCTTCCAACAGGTTCGGGACAGCAATCTCTTTTTCATTCATCTTCTACTCCTTCCGCCTACAAGCAAAAAAAGGCGGGGCAAAACGCTCTCGATGCAAATATACATTCCTCGGACATCACATTATGACAACCAGCGATTTTCACAGAAATTTTGGCATTTTTGAGGAAATTCGACCCCTGCAGGCGTTTGAATTCTGCATTGTCATCTTGCAACGCCTAGCTTTCTTTTTCTGCCTGAATCTTCTGCGATTCCTTCAACACTTCTTGCAGCGTGAAATCTTCCTGCGTAAAGAAGAAGGTGTTCTTGCCCAAATCCTTGAGCGAAGCCCCAAAGTGGTAAGCCGTATCGTCTATGAATAGGAATCGGTCGTGCATTCCGTAACTTGGCAAGACTTGCATCGGACTGTCGGGGTATTGTTCGTTGTAAGTGGCTAGGTCCATTTCAAGGACTTTGCTTTTGTCGTAGGTGTAGATTGTCACAGAAACGCCTTTTTCCCGCTTGAGCATCATGGCCAGAGTCTTCTCGGTCACGTACCTGTCGACAAGTACGATTCTTTTCTTTGCCTGGCGAATCAGGTCG
>OCTW011587308.1_pt1 | contig 30322 bp, 20 predicted proteins | sample 1539671 | NCBI WGS metagenome assembly OCTW01 (sample SAMN02144230, study PRJEB22623) | gut metagenome | biome: sheep rumen | host: Ovis aries | place: New Zealand | reverse complement strand
AAAACGTGCGTCCTGCCCCGAAAAAATTTGCAGAATAAAATTTTTATCGTACCTTTGCATTCCAAACTGCTCGGTTCGTATAACGGTTAGTACTCAAGATTCTCAATCTTGCAATAGGAGTTCGATTCTCCTACCGAGTACCTCAAAGCCTTTCCGCATAAAGCGGGGAGGCTTTTTTCAGCAATACAGGTTGAAGTCGTAGCTGCGTGCCACCAGGCAGGCTCCGATGATGCCTGTCCGGGCTCCGAGGGTGGATGTCCGAATGACGGTGTCCTGGTTGGCCAGGGCGAGGGAATGTTTGATGATGTTCATCCTCAGCGGTTGCAGCAGGTAGTCTCCGGCGCCGGACAGAATACCGCCGATGACGACGAGTTCGGGGTTGAACAGGTTGATCAGACCAGCCACCCGGATTCCCAGAAGCCCGCCGATCTCCTCGATGACATCGATGCAGAGGGTGTCTTCCTGCTTGAGGGCCAACAGGATTTCTTCCAGGGTGAGGGGCTTTTCCGATTTTCGCACCCGTTCAGACAGGATGGAGGAGTCGCCCTTGCGGATCCGGTCGGTCAGCTTGCGCACGAGCGCCAGTCCGGACATCTCGGTCTCCAGACAGCCCATCTTTCCGCATCGGCAGATAATCTGGTTCTCGAAGGCGTGGATATGTCCGAATTCGCCGGAGTAGCCGGATTTGCCGAAATAGGGCTTCCCGTCCAGGATGAGTCCCGCGCCGATTCCCCAGTTTACATTGATGAAGATGACGTTTTTTTCTCCGTTGGCGCAGCCTTTCAGGTATTCGGCATAGGCCATGGACCGGGTGTCGTTGCTGATGCAGACCGGACGGCCCAGGCATTCGGAGAAAATTTCCGACAGCGGGCGCTCCGTGAAATCGAAATAGGTGTGACTGCATCCGGTTCTGGAGTTGACCCGGCCGGGAATGCTGACGCAGGCGTACCGGATTTTCTCATACTCTCCGGCGTTCCGGCTGCGGAGCTCCCGGATAAAGTCGCAGACCCGGCGGAGAGACTCCGGCGTGTTATCCAATTTGAATTCCGCCGGAGCGCCGGTGCTCACCAGATTACCGGACAAATCCATGATCGCGTAGTTGATGAATTTGTCGTTCAGGTCGATGCCGGCGTAATAGTACGAGTTGGGGTTCAGTGAGAAACTGGACGGCTTCCGGCCGCTTCCGGTGGCGATCTTTCCGTTGTTCTGTACGTATCCGTCCTCCTGGAGTGCGATAATTTCCTTTGTCGCCGTGCCGATGCTCAATTCCATGGCGGCGGCGATTTCGGGAATGGTCGTTTCTGCGTGATGAATGAAGTGGCCGATGATGCGCTTGCCGTTCCTGCTGATCATTTCTGTATAATTTGATTTTTATTCTTGTACAAAAATATGAAATAAATGAAATTTCGCAAAAAATATAATCAATTATTCTAAAAATAAATTAAATTACCCTGTGTTTTTGTATAATTTACCAAAAATCACTTGGATATTATATAATAATGGTTAAATTTGCCCAAAACCAAACTTTTACATTATGTCAGATCAGACGAGGGAGAATACGCAACGGTATTTATTGGATTGGTGTGCTCGTTACCGCAGCGCATTGTGCAACGATATCATGCCTTTTTGGCTGAAGTACGGTCTTGACCGGGAACACGGCGGCGTGTACACCTGCGTGGACCGGGACGGGACGCGGATGGATACCACCAAATCGGTATGGTTCCAGGGCCGTTTCGGCTTCGTCGCCGCATTTGCCTATAATCATATAGAAAAAAATCCCGACTGGCTGGCTGCATCAAAATCCTGCATCGATTTCATCGAAGCCCATTGTTTCGACACCGACGGTCACATGTATTTCGAAGTGACCGCCGATGGAATCGGGCTTCGCAAGCGCCGCTATATCTTCTCCGAAGCGTTTGCCGCCATTGCGATGAGCGAATATTCCATCGCTTCCGGCGACCGGTCTTATGCGGAAAAGGCACTGGAACTCTTTAAAAGGATGCAGCGTTTTCTGCAGACGCCGGGATTCCTGCCCTCCAAGTACGAGCCGGTTTTTCAGGCGCAGGGCCACAGCATCACCATGATTCTGGTCAATACGGCCTCCTGTATCCGTAGAGCCCTTCCGGACCCTGTCCTGGATGCACAGATAGACCGCTCCATCGCCCTTTTGCGGGACTGCTTCATGCATCCCGAGTACAAGGCGCTCCTGGAGACCGTGGGCCCGAACGGGGAATTTATCGATACCCTGGCGGGCCGGACCATCAATCCCGGCCACTGCATCGAGACGGCCTGGTTCCTTTTGGAAGAGGCCAAGTACCGGAACTGGGACAAGGACCTCACCCGGATGGCCCTCACCATCTTTGACTGGTCCTGGAAATGGGGCTGGGACGAGGAATATGGCGGTCTGCTCAATTTCCGGGACTGCAAAGGTTTCCCCAACCAGGACTATTCCCAGGATATGAAATTCTGGTGGCCGCACTGCGAGGCCATCATCTGCACCCTTTATGCCTATCAGGCGACGGGAGATCAAAAATACCTGGACCTGCACCGGCAGGTAAGCGACTGGACCTATGCCCATTTCCCGGATGCGGAATATGGAGAATGGTACGGCTATCTCCACCGTGACGGAACACCCGCGCACCGCGCCAAGGGGAACCTGTTCAAAGGCCCCTTCCACATCCCCCGGATGATGGTCAAGGCCCATTGCCTCTGTGAGGAAATACTAAAACCGAATATATCCTTCTAATTATTAATTAAACCCAAATTATGCGTAAAACACAGAAATTGCTTGCAGTGTTTACACTGCTCAGCACCCTGGTCTTGGGGGGGGGTAAGCTCTTCGCCCAGAACGGGACCTGTTCCGGTACCGTGACCGACGTCAAGGGCGAGCCTGTCATTTCGGCTTCCGTCCTTATCAAAGGTGCTCCTGTTTCTACGGGTGTCGTGACCGATTTCGACGGTAAATTCACCCAGCCCAACGCCAAGGTGGGAGACGTGCTGGTTGTTTCCTGCATCGGATTCGCCACCACTGAATTCCAGTGGAACGGCGGTCCGGTGGCCCTCGTGCTGCAGGAAGACCAGAATCTCCTGGACGAGACGGTCGTGACGGCCTACGGCGGCCGTCAGCTCCGCTCCAAGGTGACCAACTCCATTTCCTCCGTGAAGGAAGAAACCCTGTCTTCCGGTATGCACACCAATGCCGCCCAGGCCCTTTCCGGTGCCGTGGCCGGTCTGCGTGTCCAGCAAACTTCCGGTGATCCCGGCGCCAATCCCACCATCGTCCTCCGCGGCGGTACCACCATGTCCGGTGGCGGCAGCCCTCTGGTGATCGTGGACGGTGCGCAGCGCGGCCTGGCCGACCTGAACCCTGCCGACATCGAATCCATGGAAGTTCTGAAGGATGCCGGTGCCACCGCCATTTACGGTGCCCGTGCCGCCAACGGCGTGATCCTCATCACCACCAAGCGGGGTAAGGAAGGCTACAGCGCCATCGGCGTCAGGGCCAAATTCTCGGCCAACTTCGAGCAGCATCCCTACGAGTTCCTGAACTCGGCCGACTACCTCCATTACATGCGCCTGGCCTATCAGCGCTCCACCGGATTTGGTGCCACCAACATGAATTCCCTCAGCGGCCAGCAGCCTTACGGCACCGGCAACCTCTATTGGGATGCCGCCGGCAACGTGCTGGACGGACGCAAGGACGGCCGTGCCCTCTGGGGCGTCTATGACAACTCGGACGGCAAGTACTCTTCTCTGCTGAGCAGCTCCGACTGGGGAACCATGACAGACCCTGTCACGGGCAAACCCCTCGTATTCTGGCAGGGCAAGACCGTGGCCGATATCAATATCAAAAGCCCGGCTTTCTCCCAGGACTACGGCGTGGATTTCCAGGGCGGCAACGACAAGGGCCGCTACTATGCCTCCATCGGCTACAACCATTCCGAAGGCAATGCCCTGGACAACGATTACAACCGTATCACCTTCGCTTTCAACGGAGACTATAAGATCCGGAAGTGGTTGCACTCCAGTTCTTCCCTGAACTTTGCCCATACCACCTGGACGCCCATCAAAAACGGCAACTCCGAAGCCTACTACTTCAACCGTTCCTGGTCCGTTCCTCCCACCTATCGTACCACAAACGCCGACGGCGAGTGGAACCCGAGCCCGCGTAACAGCATCCAGGACGGCCATGTGGCCATTTCCAACCCGCAGCGCATCTACGACTACAATACGGACAAGTTCAACATGAACCAGACCTTCACGATTTTCTTCACCCCTTGGCTCAACTTCAAGGCCAGCGCCAGCTGGTACTATGAAAATACCAAGCAGGAGTATTTCCTGAAGGATTATCTGGTCGGTGCCAACCGTTACTACAAATCCCGCGAAAGCTACGATTATTATAACCGGAACCTGAACCAGACTTATACCGGTATCCTCAACTTCAACAAGGTCTTCGCCAACTACCACAATGTGGCAGCCATGCTGGGTATCGAGTATTTCGACCAGGGTACCAAGGGCTTCGATGCCTATGGCCGCGGTGCCGATACGGACGACTTCCAGGACCTGTCTCTCACCCAGACCGGTGACACCCGCAGCATCGACTCCTGGCACAGCCAGAACCGCATCCTGTCCTTCTTCGCGAAGGCCGACTATGACTACGATTCCAAGTATCTGCTGTCCCTGGTTGCCCGTTATGACGGTTATTCCCGTCTGGCCAAGCAGAGCCGCTGGGGTTTCTTCCCCGGTGTTTCCGCCGGCTGGGTCTTCTCCAAGGAGCCTTTCATGGAGCCGGTCAAAGACGTCATTTCCTTTGCCAAGCTCAGGATGTCCTACGGTGCCAACGGCAGCCTGGACGCCGTGGGCAACTACCAGGTGTTCGGCGCCTATGGCAACCAGACCAAATACAACAGCAACAACTCCATCCTCTTCTCCGTCCTGCCTACTCCGGGCCTGCTGTGGGAGAAGTCATGGACCTTTGAAACCGGTCTGGACATGAGCTTCTGGCAGAACCGCCTGAACGTGAACCTGACGTACTACAACCGTCACACGTCCAATAAGATCGCCAACATCACCATCCCGTCTCACACGGGTTCCGACAAGCTCCTTTCCAACAACGGAGAAATCATGAACCAGGGCTTCGAATTCGAAATCAGCGCCCGCATCGTGAACACCCGCGACTGGAAGGTGAACCTGGCCCTGAACGGTGCCTACAACCGCAACAAGATTATCAAGCTTCCCGACAACGGCCTTGAGAACAACCGTCAGAGTGCGCAGCAGGTGTACGACCCCAACACGGGCGAACTCATCTGGGTTGGCGGTTATCAGGAAGGCCAGACTCCGGGAGACATCTACGGTCCTCTTGCCGAAGGGATTTACACCAGCGTGGGTGAAATCCCCGGAAACCTGATTGACCGTACTTCCGGCAACAACGGTTCCAACGGCAAGGTTCTCTACGGCCCCGACGCCTGGAACAATCTCCCGGCCGCCGACAAGGCGAAGGGATTCCCCATCCAGCCCGGTGACGTCAAGTGGAAAGACGTGAACGGTGACGGTGTCATCGACAACTATGACCTGGTGAAACTGGGCAACGCCGTCCCCAAATGGACGGGCGGTTTCGTCCCTACCGCTTCCTGGAAGGGAATCAGCCTCACCGGCCGCTTCGACTATGCCCTGGACTTCAAGGTGGTGGACAACGTAACGCCCTGGATCATGGGTAACATGCAGGGTACCTTCAACACCATCTCCCTGGTCAAGGACTCCTACGATTTCGAGAATAACGTAGCCGGCACCTGGCCTACCTACGTCTGGGCCGACCAGCTGGGCAAGCGCAACTATGCCCGCGCCAACAACAGTCTCTTCGTCTATGAAGGTTCCTACCTGGCCGTCCGCGAAATCCAGCTTGCCTATGACTTCCCCAAGACTCTGCTGGAGAAGATCCGCATCGAGAAACTCCAGGTCTATGTCTCCGGACAGAACCTCGGTTACCTGACCAAGGCCGGCCTTCTGGGAACGCCCGAATACGGCGCCAGCTCCTGGGGCTCCTACCGCCTTCCCCGCACGGTCATCTTCGGTATCAACCTTACGTTCTAATTTTAATTAGGAAACACAATGAAAAAGATATTTAGCATTCTCACCGTCTCCGGCGCCCTTATCCTGTCCGGCTGCAACGCCCTGGACCTCGCGCCCATCGACTATGCGGCCGCGGGCAACTACTGGAAGACCGAAGCCCAGATCGAGATGTTCTACAACGGTATGATGAGCCAGTTCCGCGGAGATTATACTTCTCCCTTCGTTCTGGGAGAAACCCGTGGGGGAACCCTGAAGAACGGTTCGTCCATTGAAGGCGTTTCCTTGAGCTATCCCATCATGGTGACCAACCGTCTGGACAAGGACAATACCGGTATCTCCAACTGGAACGGCTATTACAGCCGCATTCTCCAGGTGAACCACTACATCGAGCAGGTTCGCGACCACTGCGAATTCCTTTCCGATGCCGACCGCAGCGCCTATCTGGCTCCGGGTTATGGTTTGCGCGCCTACTACTACTTCATGCTTTACAAGACCTTCGGAGGCGTTCCGCTGGAGAAGGAAGCCAAGATTATCAACGGTGAGGGCAACATCGAAAACCTTTACCTGGCCCGTTCTACCGCGGAGGAAACCTTGGCTTTCATCAAGGAAGACATCGCCGAGAGCGAGCGTTGCTACGGATCCAATAAGAGCAAGAACCCCTATTATTGGAACTATTATGCCACCGAAATGCTGAAGGCCCACATCTATATGTGGTCTGCCAAAGTGAGCACCAACGACAAGACCGGTCCCCACAACGCCTCCGGCAGTGCCGATGTGAATACGGCCAAGGCCGCCCTTCAGAACGTGATGGGCAATTTTGAGCTGGAAGGCAACTTCGCCGACATCTTCAACTACGCGAACAAGAATGGCAAGGAAGTGATCCTGGCTCTCCGCTTCGACAATACGGAAACCACGAACAACGCCGCGCAGTTCTACTACCAGGCCTCCATCTGGGTAAACTCCTTCTACGATGAGGACGGAAACCTTCTGGGAGACCCGCTGGACCTGAAGGGTGGCGGCATGCACCGTGACGAGTACAAGGAATCCTTCGTGAAGTCCTTCGACAAGGAAGACAGCCGTCGCAGCGCCACTTTCCACGAGTGTTATTCCACTGCCGATCCTGCAACCCGCATCTTCGGTTCCGCCATGCTCAAATACATGGGCCATGTGGACGGCAGTGTCCGCTATCTGGATTCCGATGTTATCCTGTACCGTTATGCCGACGCTCTCCTGCTGATGGCAGAAGCCGAAAACTTCCTCGGCAACTACAGTGCGGCTGCCGGTTACATCAACCAGATCCGCGAGCGTGCCTACGGTTCCGCTTATCCCAAGTTCGAAACGGCTGACTTCGCCACCACCGAACTGGCCATCCTGCACGAGCGCGACAAAGAGTTCGTGGCCGAAGGCTGCCGCTGGTTCGATGTCGTGAGAATGCATGACGCTTCCCACAAGCCCCTGGCGTTCTCTGCCGATGCAGCCTATCCGGAAACCCTGGGCGGAACGGCCTCCCCGATTCTGTCTTCTTCCGAGACGCATAAGCTGCTCTGGCCGGTGAATGCATCGGTGCTGGCTGACGATCCTCTGCTGGAGCAGACCGTCGGTTATTGATAAAGCATTCTGTTGGGTGGATGCCGGCAGGCCGGATGGGTCCGGCTTGCCGGTATCTTTTCAAAGAAATTCGTTATATTTGTATAAAATAGTATAAGCACGTCCCATGGCCAAGCAGTTGTTTCTTTTTCTTCTCGCGTTTACGCTCTGTTTTCTTTCCGATGCAAAGCAGCCCGGAAAGGTTAAAGTGTCGTGTGTAGGAAACAGCATCACCTATGGGATGAAGCTGGAAAACCGTGGCCGGGACAGCTATCCTGCCCAGCTTCAGCGGATGCTGGGAGAGGGGTACGAAGTGGGAAACTTCGGAAAGTCCGGTGCGACGCTTCTCCGCCGCGGCCATCGGCCTTATTTTGAGCAGGAGGAGTTTCGCCGGGCTTTGGATTTCGCCGGGGATATCGTGGTCATTCACCTGGGCATCAACGATACGGACCCCCGCAACTGGCCCCACTTCTCCGATGAATTCGTGGACGACTACCTGGCCCTCATCGACAGCCTGCGATTGCGGAATCCGAAGGCAAAGTTCTATGTGGCCAAAATGACGCCCATCGGCCATACGCATCCGCGTTTTTTGACCGGGACCAAGCAGTATCACGGGGAGATTCAGGCGGCCATCGAAGAGGTGGTGCGCCGCTCCGGGGCCCGGTATATCGATTTTTACGAGCCTCTTTACCACTATCCCTGGATGCTTCCGGACGCCGTGCATCCCAGTGCCGAAGGGGCTGCGTTCCTGGCGAAGGAAGTGTACGGCGCCATCACCGGCGACTGGGGCGGCCTGCAGATGCCCCTCTGGTACACGGACAACATGGTCCTGCCGCGGGACCGGGCATTCACCCTCGGCGGCCGGGCCGATGCCGGAGAGAAGGTGCTGGTGAAGCTCGCCGACAAGAAGTATTCCGCCGTGGCCGGCCCGGACGGCCGCTGGGCCGTTGAGGCAGGGCCTTTTCCCGCCACCCTCTCCACCCGATTGGAGATTAGGGCGGGAAAGAAACGTCTCCGGTATAAGAATGTGGCCTTGGGCGATATCTGGCTCCTCAGCGGACAGTCCAACATGGAATTCGAACTCCGCCAGTGCTCCACCGCGGAGGATGCACAAAAGGCCGCTGACCCGGGCCTCCGCCTTTTTGACATGAAATGCAGGTGGCGCACGGATAATGTGTCCTGGAACGCCTCTGCCGTAGATTCCGTGCAGCACCTGCAGTATTTCCGTCCCACGCAGTGGACGCAGGCGGCACCGGAGACGGCGGCGCGTTATTCCGCCATCGGTTATTATTTCGGAACGCAGCTCCGGGACAGCCTGCAGGTCCCCATAGGACTCATCTGCAACGCCGTAGGCGGCTCCACCGCAGAATCCTGGGTGGACCGCGAACTCCTGGAAACCCGCTTCCCCGAAATCCTCTATGACTGGCTGGAGAATCCAGAAATCATGGAATGGGCCCGCACACGGGCGAAGAAGAACCTCTCGGAAGGGGAGGGAACGCGTCATCCGTATGAGCCCTGCTACCTGTTCGAGTCGGCCATTCTTCCCTTGAAGGACTGCCCTGTGACGGGGGTGCTTTGGTATCAGGGAGAATCCAATGCGGAGAATATTCCCGCCCATGCGCGCTTGTTCCCGCTGGTGGTGGATTCCTTCCGTTCCGTATTCGGCCCCGTTCCGTTCTATTATGCACAGCTTTCGGAAATGAACCGTCCAACCTGGCCGGCGTTCCGCACCAGTCAGGAGAAACTTCTGGTATGCCGTCCCCGGCTCGGGATGGTGGTCACCAAGGACCTTGGTGAGTGGACGGAGGTCCATTACAGGAATAAGAAACCCGCCGGGGAGCGTTTTGCCGCCCTGGCGCTGAATGACTTTTACGGGAAGGAAGACTTCCCGGCCCATTTTGAAGAGGCTACCCTCCGGCTGGACTACGTCTTCTGCGGAGACGCCACAGGACAAGATATCTATTTGCGGCAGGCTTTCCAGACATCGGCCTGGGCCGGAAGGCGGGAACGCCTGACGGAGCCTTTTCTGAAAGGAAACGGGCAGATCCGCGTGCTGGACCCCCTCAGCGGGGCCTGCCTGTATGCCAACAGTTTCTCTTCCCTTTTCCAGGAATGGACGGTGACGCAGGAAGCCACAAGGGTGCAGAAAGCCTTCGAGAACAGCCTTCAGCTGCCGTTCCCCAAGCATCCTGTCCAGGTGGAAGTGACCCTTTGGGATACCCACGGGGAAGTGTCGGCCCATATTCTTCACCCGGTGGACCCTTCCGACATTCTCATTCGTCCTTTGGCCGACAACGGCCTGGAAACCCGGCTTGTGCACGGCGGCGCCCCGCTGGGGCAGGCCATCGACATCGTGGTGGTCTCCGAGGGATACACGGACTCCGAAAAGGACAAATTCTTTCACGACGCCCGCCGGGCGGCCGACGCCCTGTTTTCATACGAGCCTTTCGCCGGTCACGCCGCGCAGTTCAGCGTCCGGGCGGTTTTCGCCCCGTCGAAGGACGGCGGCGTCAGCATCCCCCACAAGGGGATTTGGCGCAATACGTCGGCCTCCAGCCACTTCGACACGTTCTATTCCGAGCGTTATCTTACGACCTCCTCCATCTGGGAGGTATGGAATCAGATAGGCACCGTGCCTTTCGAGCACCTGATTGTGCTGGCCAATACGGCCACCTACGGCGGCGGGGGCATCTACAACAACATCACCCTTGTCAGCAGCGACCACTCCACGTTTGTGCCGGTGCTGGTACATGAGTTCGGCCATTCCTTCGGCGGCCTGGGTGACGAGTACTTTTACGATGACTCGTTCGAGACCCAGTACCCCTCCGATACGGAACCCTGGGAACCCAACCTGACCACCCTCAAGGATTTCGGGTCCAAGTGGGCCGACCTGATGGAACAGGGGCAGGCCGGCCTGTGGGAAGGGGGCGGCTACCAGTCCAAGGGTGTTTTCCGCCCGGCGCCGGACTGCCGCATGAAAACCAATGAATGTGACCGCTTCTGCCCGGTATGCTACCGGGCCATCGAGCGGATGATAGCTTATTATACAACAAAAAACCAATAACTTATGGAAAAGATTATCGGCCTTATCGATGCCCCCTTTACTCCCATGAAACCCAATGGGGACATCAACCTGGAACCCATTCCCGCCTATGCCGCCATGCTGGCTAAGAACGGCCTCAAGGGCGTTTTTATCAACGGATCTTCCGGTGAGGGATATATGCTCACCACCGAGGAGCGAAAAGCCCTGGCCGAAGCCTGGGTAAAGGCGGTTCCCGCCGGCTTCAAGGTGATTGTGCATGTGGGCAGCTGCTGCCTGCGCGAAAGTGTGGAACTGGCCTCCCATGCCGCCAGGCTGGGTGTCTGGGGCATCGGCGCCATGGCCCCGCCCTTCCCCAAGATTGGCCGCATCGAGGAACTGGTGAAGTATTGCGAGACCATCGCCGCCGCCGCACCGGAGCTTCCGTTCTATTTCTACCACATCCCGGCCTTCAACGGCTGCTTCCTGCCCATGCTGGATTTCCTGAAAGCCGTGGACGGACGCATTCCCAATTTCGCCGGCATCAAGTACACCTTCGAGAGCCTGTACGAGTACAACCAGTGCCGCCTATACAAGAACGGCAAGTTTGACATGCTTCACGGCCAGGATGAAACTTATCTGCCTTCCCTGGCCCAGGGTGGCGCCCAGGGCGGTATCTGCGGCACCACCAACTACAACGGACGCGAACAGGTGGCCATCGGCGAAGCCTGGGCGGCCGGAGACCTGGAGAGAGCCCGCGAACTGCAGAATTTCTCGCAGGAGGTCATCAATGTCATCTGCAATTTCCGGGGCAATATCGTGGGCGGCAAGCGCATCATGAAGCTGATCGGCCTGGACCTGGGCCCCAACCGGGTGCCCTGGCGCAACCTTACCGATGAGGAAGAGGCTGCCATGAAGGCCCAGTTGGAGGAGATCAATTTCTTCTCCCGTTGCAATGTTCTCTAAATTATTCGGGTGGGCCGTCGTCATCCTGATGGCGGCCGCCTGTTCCCAGCCTATGAAGCAGATTTCAACCACTCAACTTCCTCCCATACCGGACGCCGCATACGCAAAGGGCGTATCGGCCCCTTTCTGCGGTGCCATCGGTGAAACCCTGGTGGTGGCGGGAGGTGCCAATTTCCCCGACAAACCGCTGTTGGAAGGCGGTGCCAAGCGGGTTTATGCCGACATCTGGTCCTGTTCCGACGGTGCTTGGAACCATGCCGGCGTACTGCCGGATTCCGTGGCTTACGGGGCCACTTTCTGCGTGGACGGCGCTCTGGTCTTTGCCGGAGGCAATGTCTGCGGGACCACTACGGACAAAGTTTACAAACTGTCCCTGACCGACGGGAAGGCTTCCGTGACACCGCTTCCGTCCCTGCCCGTTCCCATGGAGCAGTGCGGGTGGACGCAGTCTGGTGAAACCCTGTTCCTGGCTGGCCAGGAGGGCGTTTTCTGCTGCCGGGAAGGGGAGTATGTATGGAAGAAGCTCTGCGACATCCCCGAGCCGCTGGTCCAGCCGGTAGCCTATGCCTCCGGCGGAAAGCTTTTCCTCTGGGGCGGCTTTAATCCCGGAACCCTGCTGGCTCCGGACAAGGGCCATTGCCTGGATCTGAATACGCTGGAATGGGGGAGTGCTCCCGCCATCCCGGACGGCGGCACCTTCGTGGGCGCCACCGGAGTTTCTTTGTCGGACGGCCGTCTGCTGGTGGTGGGCGGCGTGAACCGTGCCATTTTTGAACGCGCCCTCCGCAACACCACGGAAGACCGCATTCCTTATCTCTCACAGGATCCTTCCTGGTACAAATTCCGCAGCGAAGTGTTTGTCTTTGACGGCAATGCCTGGAATTCTATGGGCGAGTGTCCTCCGGCGGCACTGGCCGGCCCGGGCGTGGCGGTTCTGGAAAAGGGCATTGTGGTGACCGGCGGCGAACTCAAGCCCGGTGTCCGCAGTCCCCGGACAATCCTGCTCAAGACTGAATGAAGATGATGCGGACCGCTGTCTTTTTCGGCCTGATTTATCTGGCGCTTTCCTGTACTCCCGGCGTACCGGAGGTGAATCTGCTGCCGCTTCCCAAGGAGGTCCGTTGGGAAAAAGGGACTGTGCCGGCCGCGGAACCCGAGGTTCGGTGGGTGGACAGCATTCCGGGAGCACGGCTGAACGCAGACGAGGCTTATCGGCTTAGCGTAGGAAAGGAGGGCATCCGGATTCAGGCTGTAACGGAGCGGGGACTGTGGAATGCCCGGCAGACGCTGAAACAGCTGGACCGGGATGGCCATGTCCCTTGCTGTACCATTACCGACTGGCCCTCTTTCCGCGTACGCGGCTGGATGATGGATGTGGGACGCACCTATATTTCCCTGGAAGAACTGTACCGGGAGGTGGACGCCTTTTCGCAGTTCAAACTCAATGTTTTCCATCTGCACCTTACGGAAAACGAAGCCTGGCGTATGGAGAGCCGGAAATATCCGCAGCTCAATGCGCCGGAATCCATGACGCGCCAGAGCGGAAAGTTCTACTCGCAGGAAGAGCTCCGTGCACTGGATGCATACTGCCGGGAGCGGGGCGTCACGCTGGTCCCGGAGTTGGACATGCCCGGTCACAGCGCCGCTTTCGAGCGGGCCTTCGGCTTTGGCATGCAGTCTGCCCAAGGCCTTGCCGTGGTGAAAGACCTGCTGGAAGAGGTGATGGAGGTATTTTCCTCGGAGTATATCCATATCGGTACCGACGAAGTGCGTTTCACCATGCCGGACTTCGTGCCGGAAGTGGTGGCTTTCGTGCGTTCGAAAGGCCGAAAGGCCGTTTCCTGGAATCCGGGCTGGAACTATGCGCCCGGAGAAATTGACGCCACCCAGCTCTGGAGTTACCGGGGCAAGGCGCAAGCGGGGATCCCCGCGGTGGACTGCCGGCTGCATTACATCAACCATTTCGACCTCTTTGGAGATATCATCGGCCTGCATACCAGCCGCATCTATGATGCCGATGAAGGCTCCCCGGATTTGGCAGGCTCCATTATCGCCCTCTGGAACGACCGCTATATTCCTGACGAACGCGCGATTATCCTTGAGAATAACCTGTACGCATCTGCTCTGGCCCTGGCCGACCGGGCCTGGCGGGGAGGCGGCTACCAGTATTTCAACGATTTTGGCACCATTTTGCCGGAAAGCGGTCCTGCCCGCGAGGATTTCCTGGATTTTGAAGAGCGGATGCTCCCGCATCTGGCCGGACTTCCTTCCCGCTATGTGAGGCAGGGGCGGGCCCGCTGGGAGCTGTCTCCCGTATATGACAACGGGGGAGACTTGGAGGCCGTTTTCCCGCCCGAAAAAGGGGAGTGGGAGACAGAACGTGTCCTCACCGGTTCCGGTTTCTATCTCCGTCATGTATGGGGGCCTTCCATCGTGGCGGGCGTTTATCCGGATCCGCAGCCCGGCAGTACCGTCTATGCCCGGGCCCGGGTGTGGAGCGATGCCGATCAAACCGTAGGCCTTCTCTTCGAAACACAGAACCACAGCCGCTCGGAGCACGACGCTCCCGACCCGGACGGTGCCTGGGATTATCGCCACAGCCGCATCTGGCTCAATGGAGAGGAACTTCTTCCGCCAGCGGGGACGGTCTTGCTCCGGAAAGGATGGAACACTGTTCTTGTGAAGCTTCCCGTAGGGGACTTCTCCACCCCGGAAACCCGCCTGGTAAAATGGATGTTCACCTGTGCTTTCACCACCCCGGACGGCCGCAGCGCGGCTCCCCTCAAGTATGACGGGCTCACGCTTTGACAAATATTGTAAATTCAAAAAAAAGAAATGATGATAACAAGTCTTGTATCCCTTCTGCTTGCCGTCTCGGTGCAGGTTCATCACCGACAGATTCCCGTGGTGACGGACCGGGATGTCCCCGTGGCGGAGGTGACTGTGCCCGAGGGCGTCGCCCCCCAGTGGAAAATCAAGGCCGCCGGCCTGCCTTGCCATGCGCTTAAAAATGCGTACGTAAAAGACAATCAGCTTTTTGTGCACATTGACGGCCGCAAAGTAAAAGACCTCTCGAAACCGTTCAGACTCAAGGTCAAGGCCAAGGGGATGGCGGTGGAGGAACGGGGCGCCGCGGAGTACCGGCTGGCCCGCAGCGTCCGCAATGCCGGAGATGACGGGGTGGTGGCCTACCGCATACCCGGTCTGGTGACGTCGCGCAAAGGAACCCTCATCGCCACGTACGATATCCGCCATAACCATTCCAGGGATCTCCAGGACGATATTGACGTGGGCATCAGCCGTTCCACCGACGGAGGCCTCAGCTGGGAGCCGATGATTGTTGCCATGGACATGGGCGAATACGGCGGGCTGCCTCAGAACGTGAACGGAATCGGAGACCCTTGCATCCTGCTGGACGAGGTGACGGGAGACATCCTGCTGTTTGCCGCCTGGACCCATGGCGGAACGGCCGGAAAAGCCGCCTGGTGGACGGCCGGAAGCGGTTTTGAGCCCGCCCAGACCCCCCAGCTCATGATGGTCCGCTCCACGGACGACGGCCTCACTTGGAGCGCCCCGGTGAACCTGACCCGCCAGGTGAAGCAGGAACCCTGGCATTTCACCTTCCAAGGTCCCGGCCGTGCCATTACCATGGCCGACGGAACCCTGGTGGTGCCCTTCCAGCACCAGGAACCGGACCGGACTCCCGCCGCCGGCGTCATGTATTCCAAGGACCGGGGTGCCACTTGGCACGTGCATGAATATGCCAAAATCAACACCACCGAATCCCAGGTGGTGGAGGTGGAGCCCGGCGTGCTGATGCTCAACATGCGCGACAACCGCAAGACCGGCCGTGCCGTTTATATCACCAAAGACCTGGGCAGGACCTGGGAGCCGCACCCTTCCGACGGGCAGCTCACGGAGCCGGTGTGCATGGCCAGTCTCATCAAGGCCGGCCATCTCCTGCTTTTCTCCAACCCCTCCCACCCGCGGGAGCGTTGCAACATGACCATCCAGATCAGCGAGGACGGCGGCGTCACCTGGCCCCGTAAACTCCTGTTGGATGAAGGACATGGATGGGGCTATTCCTGCCTTTCCATGATCGATGAAGAAACCGTGGGCATCCTCTATGAGAGTTCCCAGGCACACATGACTTTCCAAGCTGTTAAACTGAAAGACATCCGTTAGCATATGGCAAGCGAAAAAATGCAGAAAATCTATCCTTGGATAGTGGTAGGCCTGCTCTCCATTGTGGCCTTCCTCAATTATCTGGACCGCCAGATGCTCTCCACCATGCAGACGGCCATCGGGGCCGATATCACCGAGCTGCAGCAGGCGCAGAACTTTGGCCGGCTCATGGCCATTTTCCTTTGGGTTTATGCCATTGTAAGCCCTTTCGCCGGCAGCATCGCCGACCGCCTGAGCCGCAAGTGGCTCATCGTGGGCTCGCTGGCTGTATGGTCGCTGGTGACGCTCCTGATGGGGCACTGCAACACTTTTTCCCAGATGTACTGGCTGCGCGGCCTCATGGGGGTGAGCGAAGCCTTGTACATCCCTTCCAGCCTTTCCCTCATTGCCGATTATCACGCGGGCAAAAGCCGTTCCCTGGCCGTGGGCCTGCACATGACGGGCCTCTATCTGGGCCAGGCGGTGGGCGGTTTCGGCGCCATCTTTGCCAGCGCCCTGAGCTGGAGAATGACCTTCCAGTGGTTCGGCATCATCGGCGTGCTGTATGCCGCGGTGCTGGTATTCTTCCTCAAGGAAAAACGGCAGGAGACGGCCGCTCATGGCGCAAAGGACGACATCCCCGGCGCTGACCGGGACTCTGTCTCCATCCTGAAGTCCTTCGGCCTGATTTTCAGCAACATCGCCTTCTGGGTGATTCTGTTCTTCTTTGCCTCCACTTCGCTGCCCGGCTGGGCCACCAAGAACTGGCTGCCTACGCTTTTCGCCCAGCACATCGACGGCGGCATGTCCGTGGCGGGTCCGGTGGCCACCATCACCATCGCCCTGGCCTCTTTCATCGGCGTGATGGTGGGCGGTCCCCTGTCCGACCGATGGGTCAAGAAGAACCTCAGGGGCCGTATCTATACCAGTGCCATCGGCCTTTCGATGATGATTCCCGCCCTGGTGCTGATGGGTCTTGGGAAGGGCTTGGTTCCCGCCGTGGCTTCCGGCCTCATCTTCGGCCTGGGTTACGGCATGTTCGACACCAACAACATGCCCATCCTCTGCCAGTTCGTGCCATCCCGCCTGCGGGCTACCGCTTATGGCTTCATGAACATGGTGGGAGTGGCAATGGGTGCTCTCTGTACCACATTGCTGGGAAAAATCCCCAATCTGGGGCTCTCTTTCGCCATTCTGGGTGGCGTAACGGCGCTGGCACTCATCCTGCAGCTCACCATCTTGCGTCCCACAACCGACGATATGCAATAATCAATTATACCTAAATTTATGCGTAATACTGTTATTACTCTCGCCGCAATCTTATTGCTGGCTGTCGGCTGCAAGAATGCCGATCAATCATCCGTTATCAAACTGCCGGTCCCTCCGCGCGAGGCCGGTCAGACGGACATGCTTCAATTTGCCGCCGACCCCATTGAGAATGTGGGCATCGGCGTGGTAGGACTGGGAATGCGCGGCGGCGATGCCGTCCAGCGTCTCACCTTCGTGCCCGGCTGCCATGTGGCCGCCGTCTGTGACGTAGAACCCGACCGTGCCCAGAAGAGCCTGGAGTATCTTCAGGGAAAGGGCCTTACCGCCAATGTGTACAGCGGAGAGGAAACCTCTTATCAGGCGCTCTGCGAAGACCCCGACGTGGATCTCGTTTACATCTGCACCGACTGGGTACACCACGTTCCCGTGGCCCTGTATGCCATGGAGCACGGCAAGCATGTAGCCATCGAGGTTCCTTCGGCCGAATCCCTGCAGGCTTGCTGGGATTTGGTGAACACTTCCGAGCGTACCCGCAGGCACTGCATGATTCTTGAGAACTGCTGCTACGATTTCTTCGAGCTCACGGCCCTCACCATGGCTCAGCAGGGTGTTTTCGGTGAAATCATCCATGCCGAAGGCGCCTACAACCACAACCTGGATCCGTTCTGGAAGGCTTACTGGAAAAACTGGCGGCTGGAGTTCAATCAGAAATATCGCGGCGACCTCTATCCCACACATGGATTCGGTCCTGTCTGCCAGGCTCTTGACATCCATCGCGGAGACCGCCTCACCACCCTGGTGGCCATGGACACCGATCCTTTCAACGGTCCCAAACACGCCAAGGCGGCCGGCATGGAGGACAAGCCTTTCGCCAATGGCGACATCACCATGACCATGCTCCGGACCGAGAAAGGAAAGACCATCCTGCTGGAGCATGACGTGCTCACCCCGCGCCCTTACAACCGCATGTATCAGCTGGTGGGAACGGACGGTTATGCCGGAAAATATCCCATCCAGGAGATTTGCCTGCGTCCGGAAGGCGCCGAGAAGGTGGACTACCAGAATCTGGGCTACGAAAAAGTGTATCGGGGAGAAACCCTTCAGGAACTCATGGCACAGTATCGCAATCCCATCCTCACTCCCGAGCTGGAGGCGCTGGCCAAGGAAGTGGGCGGCCATGGCGGAATGGATTTCATCATGGACTATCGTCTCATTTACTGCCTCAACAACGGCCTGCCGCTGGATATGGATGTATATGACCTGGCCGAGTGGTGCTGCGTGACGGAACTGTCCCGCATCTCCCTTGAGAACGGCTGCGCCCCGGTGGAGGTCCCCGATTTCACCCGCGGTGCCTGGGATCGAATCCAGGGCTTCTCCTACGCTTTTGCGAAGTAGCCATGGCAAAAGTCCCTCGGATGCACGCCGTCATCGCTTCGCTGTCATTCTGAGCGAAGCGAAGAATCTTCCGCCCAGGAGGGGAATGCCGCTTGGAGAATCTCCAGGCGGTTTTCTTTTGTGGATTCCAGGAAACGCCGGTCGGGGGTGAAAGCCAGTACGCGGTGGGCCACCCGGAGTGCGTCGGAAAGGTCGTGCGAAGAAAAGAGGACGGCGATGCCGGTCTGATCCGCCAGACGTCGCAGGGTGTTGAGGACCATAAGGCGGTTCTCCACGTCCAGATAGGCCGTGGGCTCGTCCAGCAGGAGGATATCGGCCTTGCGGGCCAGACCCACCGCAATGCAGGCCTTCTGGAACTCGCCGTCACTGAGGGTGGAGATGTCCTGGCCCCGCCGCTCTCCCAGTCCCAAGCGCTCCAGAGCCTCTGTCAGGCGCTTTTCCGTTTCTTTACCCAGTTTCCCGGCCCAGTTGCTCTCCCGGAAGCATCCCGTGCGCACAAACTCCTCCAGCGTAAATCCCTTTACCTTGGGAATTCCGGTGGGAATGAGGATGCATTTGGGCCGGGCAGGATTTTGTGCCAGATGCCTGGCCCGCAACGCCAGCATTCCGAGCAAAGTGCTTTTGCCGCAGCCGTTGGGACCGGCGAGAAGGAGGCATTCTCCCGGCCCGATGTGAAAGGAGACGTCGGCACAGAGGATATTCTCTCCGCAGGCGAGACAAAGGTGCTTCATTTCCGTCATAGGCGGTTCCTCCATAATAAAACGAGGATGAGGGGGATGCCGATAAGGGCCAGCGTGCTGCCCACGGGAAGCGGCGTGCCGCCCGCCTGGGAAAGGATATCTCCCGCAAGGGTGAGGCAGGCGCCGGCGGCCAGGGACAGGGGAAGGACCTTTTTGTGGACGGAGGTTCCGAAAATCCTTCTGACGATGTGCGGAGCGGCGATGCCCACGAAGCCGAGCGGGCCGCAGAAGGCGGTGACGGCACCGGTCATCAGCGAGCAGCCCAGCATGATGCGGAAGCGGAAAGCTTTGAGCGGAGCGCCGCCCAGGGCGGCATACCGGTCTCCGAACAGAATCAGGTCCAGTCCTTTGGCATTTCCGAAGGCGAGGATGAATCCGACGGCAAGCATGACGCCCATGAAGGCCAGTCCGGTGTAGGAAACGCCCGAGAAACTGCCTGCCATCCAACTGTAGAACAGTTTCAGGCTCTCTTCTCCGGCCGAATACTGCAGGATGGAACTGAGGGCGCTGAGGACGAATCCCAGCATGACGCCCACCAGGAGCAGGGTGCCCGTAGATTGCGTCCTGGCGGCCACGGCCACGATGACCAGGCCGGTGACCAGGGCCCCGGCAAATGCGGCCGAAACCAGGGTGATCCCGCCCGCCCAGGGGCTGAGTCCCGAGACGGCAAAGGCGGCAAGGGCGGCTCCGAGTCCGGCCCCTCCGCTCACGCCCATGATGTGGGGGTCGGCCAGGGGATTGCGGAAGAGAGCCTGCATTTGTGCCCCCGTGAGGGCCAGCGATGCTCCGGCGACGATGGCCGTGAGCATGCGGGGAAGCCGAAGCTTCCAGAAGATGGCATCGGCCGGAATGCCGAAGCCGTTTCCGTACATCAGATCCAGCCCCGCCAGGACCAGCAGAAGCGCTATGAGTCCCCGGCACTTCATAATTTGCGGGAAGGGAGACGGGCCATGAGGAAGCCGATGCCGGCAACGCCCGCAACCGTCCACAGAATGTCCGACGCTTTCAGGACCACCGGATAGGCCGGCACGAGGAAATTTCCGGGCATGGGAACCAGGCCGAAGCGTGCCTGGAGAAGTACCAGGGCCATTCCGATGAGCAGGCCGATGGCCATGCCCAGCAGCGATACCAGCCAGCCTTCCAGGAAGAAAATCCGGCGGAGCATTCCCTCCGGAGCTCCCAGGCAGCGGAGCGTGCCGATGTCTTCCTGCTTCTCGATGACCAGCATCTTGAGCGAGCTGTAAATGTTAAAAGCAATGATGAGGACGATGAAAACGAGAATCAGATAGATGGCCAGTTTCTCGTAACGCATCATTTTATAGACGGATTCTTCCTGTTGATAGCGGTCCAGAACGCGGAAGGAAGGTCCCAGCGTCCGGGCAAGCTCTTCCTGCACGGCCCTGGTCCGGCCGGGTGCCGTCCAGATTTCGACGGAAGAAACCTCGGTGGGGTATTCCAGCAGTTCCCGGAGCGTTTCAATGGGGACCGCCACCAGTTTTGCGTCCAGTTCCGCGCTCACGGAAATGACGCCGGAGAGCCGGACCTTCTGCGACCGCAGGGAAGCGGACGGATGGGTCAGGGAGACGGCCCCCGTCCGGGAGGGATAGAAGATTTCCAGCGGAGCCACAAAGCGGGGATTCATGCCCAGGGAGGCGGCCAGCCCAGCCCCCACCACGGCCGATGGCTGCTTGCCGTGATGGAGTTGCCAGGTTCCGTCGATGAGATGGTTCATCAGCGGTGACTCCTCCTCGGAAACCGGGTCCATTCCCTTGGCTCTGGCAAGGCTCTGCTTGTTCTCATAAGAAATGAAGACCTGTTCTTCCAGCACGCTGGACAGGCGCACGATGTCTTTGGAGGCCAGGGCGCTTTCGACCCTCTCCGGGGTGAAGACTTTCCCCGTCGCGGGCTTCACGACAAGGTCCGGGTCGGCGTCGGTCAGGGACTGGCTCACCAGCGAGTCGAAGCCGTTGAAAACCGAAAGGATGATCACAAGCGCCGCCGTGCCGATGGCCATGCCCGCTACGCCTATTGCCGAAATCGTGTTGATGACATGGTACGATTTGCGGGCAAAAAGGTATCGGAAGGCTATTCTGAACGGCAGTGTTGTCATTCTGAGCGCAGCGAAGAATCTACTTTTTAAGGAGTTCCTCTAAATGTTCTGCATAATCCAGGGTGTTGTCCAGAAGGAACGCCAGTTCCGGAACGATGCGGAACTGTTTGGCCACCACGTGGCCCAGCTCTCCGCGGAGTGCCTTGTTGTTCTCTTCCAGCCACTGCATGACGGCGGCCTGCCTGTCGGAAGGGAAAATGCTCACGAACACCTTGGCCACCGACAGGTCCGGGCTTACGCGGACCTCGCTCACCGTCACCAGGGCGCCGCCGAAGGTGGCCATGCCCTTGGAACGGATTATCTCCGCCAGGTCTTTCTGGATTTCACGCCCGACTTTCAGTTGTCTTGTACTAGCTTGTTTTTCCATTATTTGACATTAATAATGAAATAGTTCTTCTTTCCTTTCTGGGCCAGGATGTAGTGGCCGTTCACGATATCGGCCCCGGTGACATCGGCATTGATGTCCGTGACCTTGTCCTTGTTGATGGCGATTCCATTGCCCTGCACCATCTTGCGCGCCTCGCCCTTGGAGGGAAGGATGGCGGTCTTCACGGCCAGCAGGTCCAGGATGTTGCACGGGAGGTCTTCTTTGGCGATATCGAAGGATGGAACATCTCCGAAAACGGCCAGGAAGGTGCGCTCGTCCAGCTTTTTGAGTGCTTCGGAGTTGCCGCCGAAGAGCATCTGGGAAGCGGCTACGGCATTGTCGTAGGCTTCCTGTCCGTGGCACATGACGGTGACCTCTTGGGCAAGGACCTTCTGCAGCTTGCGCTGGCCGGGATCCTGCCGATGCTCGTCGATGAGGCGCTCGATGGACGGGCGGTCCAGCAGGGTGAAAATCTTGATGTAACGCTCCGCATCGTCATCGGCCACGTTGAGCCAGAACTGGTAGAATTCGTAGGGGGAGGTGCGCTCCGGGTCCAGCCAGATGTTTCCCTTTTCGGTTTTGCCGAACTTGGTGCCGTCGGCCTTGCGGATGAGGGGACAGGTGAGGGCGAAGGCTTCGCCTCCGTCCATGCGGCGGATGAGCTCGCTGCCGGTGGTGATGTTGCCCCACTGGTCGGAGCCGCCCAACTGAAGGATGCAGCCCTTGTTCTTCCACAGCCAGTAGAAGTCGTAGCCCTGCATGAGCTGATAGCTGAATTCGGTGAAGGACATGCCTTCGGAGCTGTCGCGGGAAAGGCGCTTTTTCACGGAATCCTTGGCCATCATGTAATTGACGGTGATGTGCTTGCCGATGTCGCGGATGAAATTGATGAAGCTGTAGTCCTTCATCCAGTCGTAGTTGTTCACCAGTTCCGCCTTGTTGGGGGCGTCGGAGTCGAAGTCCAGGAAACGGGAGAGCTGGGCTTTGATGCAGGCTACGTTGTGATTGAGGGTGGCTTCGTCCAGAAGGTTGCGCTCCGCGCTTTTCATGGAGGGGTCCCCGATCATGCCGGTGGCACCGCCCACCAGCGCGTAGGGCTTGTGGCCGCAATGCTGGAAGTGTTTGAGGATCATGACGCTTACCAGATGGCCGATGTGCAGGGAATCGGCCGTGGGGTCAATGCCCACGTAGGCAGCCTTGGGACCTTCCAGCAGTTTCTCTTCCGTTCCGGGCATAATGTCCTGGATCATGCCTCTCCACCTGAGTTCTTCTACAAAATTTTTCATATATATTTTTTCTTGTTTCTTTTCGTTCCAACCTACAAAGATACGACATTTTTTGTGTATTTTTGCATTTCAGTGTGCCGTGTATATTAAACGATACTTGTCATGAAAAGATTTTTTCTGCTTCTGCTGGCCGCAGCTGTGGCCCTCGCCGGATGCTCCCGGTACAAGACGGTGAAGGGAGACCCCCTTCAGGCCAGGATTTACACCTTGGACAACGGACTCAAGGTCTATATGACCGTGAACAAGGACGAGCCCCGCATCCAGACCTACATCGCCGTCCATGCCGGCGGCAAGGAAGACCCGGCCGACAACACCGGACTGGCCCACTACCTGGAGCACATGATGTTCAAGGGAACCGAACAGTTCGGCACGCAGGATTATGAGGCCGAAAAGCCCCTGCTGGCCCGGATTGATTCCCTCTACGAGGTGTACCGTACCCTGACGGACCCGGCCGAGCGCGACGCCCTCTACAGGGAAATTGACGCCGTGAGCCTGGAGGCCTCCCGGATCGCCATCCCCAACGAGTACGACAAGCTGATGTCCATCATCGGATCGGAAGGCTCCAACGCTTTCACCTCCAACGACGTCACCTGCTATGTGGAGGAAATCCCCTCCAACCAGGTGGAGAACTGGGCCAGGATTCAGGCCGACCGCTTTATGAACTGCGTCTTCCGCGGTTTCCACACGGAGCTGGAGGCCGTGTACGAGGAGAAAAACATGGGCCTTACCGATGACAGCGAGAAGGCCATCGACGCCTTGGACAGCATGCTGTTCGTGCATCATCCTTATGGAACCCAGACGGTCATCGGCACGCAGGATCATCTCAAGAATCCTTCCCTGAAGGCCATCCGTCATCAGAAGGACACTTACTATGTGCCGAACAACGTAGCCATCTGCCTGTCCGGCGATTTCGACCCCGACCAGGTGGTGAAGATCATCGAGAAGTATTTCAGTGAATGGGAACCCAACCCGGCCTTGCCGGAACGCACCGTAGCCGCGGAAGAGCCCGTCACCGTTCCCCGGGTGAAGGATGTCTATGGCTATGATGCAGAGTTCATCATGATGGGCTGGCGCACGCCCGGCGACAGCGATCCCAGGAGCGAAGTGGCCGAGATTGTCAGTTCCATCCTCTATAACGGTGAGGCCGGCCTGGCCGACCTGAACCTCAACCAGACCCAGGCCATCCTGAGCGGCGGCTTCTTCAATTATGGCCGTACCGACTGGGGCCTCATGATTGCGGAGGGCAGCCCCAAGGAAGGGCAGAGCCTGGAGCAGGTGCGCGACCTCATGCTGGCCGAAGTGGCCAAGCTCCGCAACGGGGAATTCCCGGATGAACTGCTGGATGCCGCCAAGGCCAACTACAAGCTGGGCCAGATGCGCGCCCTCACCTCCAACCGGGCCCGCGTGAGCATGTTCCTCAGCAGTTTCATCAACGGCACTTCCTGGGAATGGGAAGTGGGCCGGATGGACCGCATCGCCGCTCTTACCAAGGAGGACATCGTGGCCTGGGCGCAGGAATTCCTCCCCGAAAACGCTTACGGAATCGTGTTCAAGCACCTGGGTGAAGACAAAAGCATCAAGAAAATCGATGCGCCCAAAATTACGCCCATCGCCACCAACCGTGACAAACAGAGCGCATTTCTGGCCTCCGTCGCCGCTTCCGAGCCCGCTCCCATCGAGCCGGTGTTCGTGGATTACGGCAAGGATATGACCGTGAGCGAGTTCCAGGGGCTTGAGCTCTTGTACAAAAAGAACGGGCAGAACGATATCGCCAGCCTTACCTTCCGCTATGACTGCGGGTCTGACAACGATCCGGTCCTGGATGTGGCTTCCGATTACTTCAGCTATCTCGGCTCCGACAAATACAGCGCGACAGACTATGCCATGCGCCTTTACGGCCTGGCCTGCAGCGCCGCTGTCCAGGTGGGCGGGAATACGACCAGCCTTTCCGTGAGCGGTCTCAGCGAAAACCTGGCGGCTGCCCTGGAAATATTTGAGTATCAGCTCCGGAATGTCAATGCCGACGAGGAGATCCTGTCCGAAATGAAGGCTGACATCTTCCGCATGCGGGCCGACACCAAGAAAAACCAGCGCGCCTGCAACAGCGCCCTTCAGAACTATCTGATCTATGGTCCGGAGTACATCCGGGCCAGAACCCTCACCCATCAGCAGGTGCAGGACCTGACCTCGGAGGCCCTGCTGGGCTCCCTGAAAGGCCTTCTTGGCAAGCGGCACAAGATTCTCTATTATGGCCCCGCTTCCCTGGAGCAGGTGAAGGAAATGCTGGCCAAGCTGCACGATGCCGCCAATCTGGAACCGCTGGAGAAGACCCATCGCATCAAGCGGCTCACGCCTTCCCGACAGGTGTTTGTGACGCATTATGACGCCCGCCAGTTCAATTATGTGCAGTATTCCGACAGGGGAGAGGTTCTGGACCTTGCAGAAGACCCGGTCATCGAGCTCTTCAACGAATACTATGGTGGCGGCATGAATGCCATCGTGTTCCAGGAGATGCGCGAATCCCGCGCCCTTGCCTACGGCGCCGGCGCCCGCCTTTCGGCCCCGGCGTTTACGGGCGACACCTATTCTTTCCGTGCCTATATCGCCTCCCAGAACGACAAGCTCCGGAAGGCCTGCGAGGGTTTCGATGAGATTATCGAGACCCTTCCGGAAGCCCCCGAGAACCTGGCTATCGCCAAGGCGGCCATCCTTGGTAAGCTCCGTACCCAGCGTGTCAAGGGAGAAGGGGTGCTGTACAGCTACCTGAACGCCCGGGAACTGGGCCTTTCCGAGCCTCGTGAGAAGCAGATCTTTGAGAAGGTGGACGCCCTTACCATGGAGGATCTCCGTGCCGTCCATGCCAAGTGGATCGCCGGCCGTACCTATCACTACGCCATCCTGGGAGACACCAAGGATTTGGACATGAATTTCCTCAAAACCCTGGGCCCGGTTCAGGAAGTGTCCCTGGAGGAGGTTTTCGGCTATTAGTCCTTCTCTCTGTTAAAAAGTTTGTTGAAAACTTTTCCCTCCCGGGAAGAATAATCAGACATAACAGTCTAACTTTGTACTGAAAGAATGACGGATTGTCACTGCTGACAGTCCGTCACTTTTAGCCCTCGAACCGTTGTGGCTAATTGTAAGTTCCTGAAAATTAAATAGATATACTATGGAAGTAAGAAAGACCAATGGCTCTTACGAAGAGTTTGACCGCGAGAAACTATGTAACGGAATCCGACTGGCCTTTGTCCATACCGGACAGCCCGTACCGGAAGATGTCGTCGTCTCGGTGGTGGACAATCTGTTCATCTATGACAAGATGTCCAGCCAGGAAATCCGCCGCCAGGTGGTGGAATCCCTCATGTCCATCAACAAGAAGGCCGCCCTGGAATACATCGAAACCTTCGACCGGGGAATGGACCTTCGGAAAAAGCGGGATTTCATCCGGGATTACATCAAGGCTTCCAACGCCGCCACCGGATCCAAGTTCGACTCCAACGCCAACATCACCCACAAGAATATCGTGACGCTGGGCAACGAACTGTACAAGGAGAACAACATCAAGCAGAACCGTTACATCATGCAGGACAAGATCAAGGCCCTCTACGGAAAGAACCTTGCCCAGCAGTACATTGCCGATCTGGAGTCCCACATCCTGTACAAGCATGACGAAAGCGGCACCCCCGGCTACCCTTACTGCGTGGCCATCACCATGTATCCTTTCCTGGAAAGCGGGCTGAGGGAACTGGGCGGCGTGTCCATCGCCCCCACGGACCTCAAGAGTTTCTGCGGAGAATTCATCAACCTGGTCTATTCCATCTCCTCCCAGTTCATGGGCGCCGTGGCCACCCCGGAGTTCCTGATGTACCTGGACTATTTTATCCGCAAGGATTACGGGGACAATTACCTGGAGCGCCTGGACGAGGTGGTGGAGAACAATACCAAGCAGCGTACTCTCAAGAAGGTGATTGACAACTGCTTCCAGCAGGTGGTCCACTCCATGAACATGCCGGCCGGCAACCGCGGTTACCAGACGGTGTTCTGGAACATCGGCTATTTTGACAAGCCCTATTTCGAAGGGGTTTTCGGAGAGTTCCGTTTTCCGGACGGCAGCGCCCCCAAGTGGGAGACGCTGTCCTGGCTGCAGAAACATTTCATGAACTGGTTCAATGAGGAACGCAGCCACTACATCCTCACTTTCCCTGTGGAGACCATGGCCCTTCTCACCGACGGCGGGGACGACTATGCCGACAAGGAGTATGCCGACTTCACTGCCGAGATGTGGGCCAAGGGGCACAGTTTCTTCTGCTACATCTCCAACAGCCCCGACAGCCTGTCCAGCTGCTGCCGCCTGCGCAATTCGCTCAAGGACCTGGACGACGACAGCCACAATCACACCACGCACCAGTATTCCATGGGCACGGCTTCCGTGGCTACCGGTTCCAAGAGCGTGATGACCATCAACCTGAATCGGCTCATCCAGGACGCCGCCCGCAAATACTTCAAGGTGGAGAAGGGAGAGGCCATCGCCCCGGACCGTCCGCTCAAACCTTCCATGTATGACAAGGAGGTGCTGTACCGCTACATCGCCGATGCCGTGACCGAGCAGACCGTCCGCGTACACAAGTACCAGACCGCTTTCAACGAGATTATCAAAGACTTCCTCAAGGCCGACATGCTGGACGTTTACCGCGCCGGTTTCATCGACATGAAAAAGCAGTACCTGACGGTGGGCGTGAACGGCCTCACGGATGCCGTGGAATTCCTGGGGCTCAAGATTTCTCCCAACGCCGCCTACAAGGAGTTCGTGAACACCCTCCTGGAAACCATCAATGTGTGCAACCGGAAAGACCGCACCAGGGAAACCATGTTCAACACGGAGTTCGTGCCCGGGGAAAACCTTTCCGGCAAAAACTACAAATGGGACAAGAAGGACGGATATTTCGTGAGCGCCAGGCACAATATGTACAGCTCTTACTTCTACAATCCGGAAGACGAGAGCCTGAGCATGATTGACAAGTTCAAGCTGCATGGGGAAGACTTTGTGAAGTATCTGGACGGTGGCAGCGCCCTCCACATGAACATTGCCGAGCATCTGAGCCGGGACCAATACCGCCAGCTGCTGAACACGGCCGCGCACTACGGCACCAACTACTTCACTTTCAACTGCCGCAACACGGTATGCAACGATTGCGGATACATCTCCAAGGACACGCTTTCCGTGTGCCCCAAGTGCGGAAGCGCCAACCTGGACTACCTGACCCGGGTCATCGGCTATCTCAAGCGCGTATCCTCGTTCTCCGAGATGCGTCAGGAAGAAGCGGAGCACCGTTTTTACATCGACCAGTGATCAAGTACGTTCCCGAGATGACATCCGTGGTCCTGGAGGAGATTCCGGACCGTGTTTCCCTGGCGGTGGATATTTCGGGCTGCCGGGGAAACTGCGTCGGATGCCATTCGCCGTTTCTCAAGCAGGATATCGGGGAGGAACTGACCTCCGCGGTCCTCGATTCCCTGGTGGCCGATAATTACGGTGTCAACTGCTTTCTTTTCCTGGGAGAGGGGAGTGACGCCCCGGCGCTGCTGTCCCTGGCCCGCCATGCCCGGTCGATGGGGCTGGAAGTGGCCCTGTACAGCGGCCGCGAGTCCGTGGAGCCCGCCTTCTGGGAGGTCTTCGACTATATCAAGCTGGGTCCATACAAGGCCGATTGCGGGCCGCTCAACAACCCTGCCACCAACCAGCGTCTCTACCACGTCGTTGCGGGCCGGCGGGAGGACATCACCTCCCGTTTCTGGCACAAATAGTTTTTTTGCGTATATTTGCAAACCTAACACTGAAACACATGAACACGCACGTTGTCATTATGGCCGGAGGTATCGGAAGCCGGCTCTGGCCGCTCTCCACGCCGGATGTTCCCAAGCAGTTCATCGACGTCCTGGGCGTGGGACGAAGCCTTCTCCAGCTCACCGTGGACCGATTTGCCCCGCTGTGCCGGCCGGAGAATTTCTGGGTTGTCACCGGCGAAAAATATGTGCGCCTGGTCCGGGAGCAGTTGCCGGATATCCCGGAAAGCCAGATCCTGGCCGAGCCTGAGGGCCGCAACACCGCCCCCTGCATTGCCTACGCTTCCTGGAAAATCCAGAAAAAAGATCCCGAGGCCAATGTCGTGGTTACGCCGGCCGACGCCCTGGTGATGAAAACCGCCGAGTTCGCGGAAACCATCGGCAAGGCGCTTGCATTCACCGAGGAGCGGGACGCCATCGTTACGGTGGGCATCACGCCTGGCCGTCCGGAAACCGGTTATGGCTATATCCATGCCGCCGAGGCTCTTCACGGCCAGTTGGTGAAAGTGTCGGAGTTTAAGGAAAAACCGGATCTGGACACGGCCATCGGCTACCTGGAAGACGGTCATTATTTCTGGAATGCCGGAATTTTCGTGTGGAACGTGGGAACCATCGTCAGCGAATTGCGGGCCTATGCCCCCGACATCGCCGCCGTGATGGACAGGCTGGCCCCGTCCCTTTTTACGGAGCAGGAACAGGAGCAGCTTCGCCTTCTTTTCCCGGGCTGCGAAAAGATATCCATCGACTATGCCGTGATGGAGAAATCCCCGCGTATCTATGTCATCGCGGAAGACCTTGCCTGGAGCGACCTGGGCAGCTGGGGCTCGGTCATGTCGCATCTCTCCGCAGACGAAGACGGCAACTCCGTCATCGGGGCCGATGTCCGGCTCCACGGCTGCCGGAACTGTTTTGTCCATACGGCCTCCGAGAAGACGGTCGTGGTGGAAGGACTTGAAGGATATATCGTTGCCGAATCTGCCGACCGGCTGCTGGTTTGCCGCCTCTCCCAGGAGCAGAAAATCAAAGAGTATTCGGCCTGAAAACTTTTTTGAAAAATTTATTGCAGTTTCCAAAAAAGTTACTACCTTTGCAATCCCGTTACGGGAAACCGGTAAAAAACGGTTTGGAAGACTCGTTAGCTCAGTTGGTAGAGCACAACACTTTTAATGTTGGGGTCTCGGGTTCGAGCCCCGAACGGGTCACAAAGGAAGCGGGTCTTCCACAGAGTTACCAGCACTCTTAGCTCAGCTGGTAGAGCAGCTGACTCTTAATCAGCGGGTCTAGGGTTCGAGTCCCTAAGAGTGCACTTCGAGAATCTGCAACTTTCTCATTTTGAGGAGGTTGCAGATTCTTCTTTCATTTTTGCCTTTGCACAACAGAATTCAACCCTGACATCTTCTTTGTACTTGCGGGAAATAACGGACCAAGTCCAAAACCCTGTGTTTAAGATTGTAATTTCGAATAAGTGAGTACCTTTGTAGGAACGTTATAAAAGGTATTCAAATATGT